>Ga0208433_1000676_pt1 | contig 13964 bp, 10 predicted proteins | sample 3_EtaG_FD_184075 | JGI IMG/M metagenome (GOLD analysis project Ga0208433, IMG submission 184075) | Marine viral communities from the Subarctic Pacific Ocean - 3_ETSP_OMZ_AT15126 metaG (SPAdes) (version 2) | ecosystem: Environmental > Aquatic > Marine > Oceanic | place: Pacific Ocean | collected...
TGGGAGCGAGCCTGCTCGCGAAAGGCCGGCAAAGCCGGCCGGCGGGATTTCAGAAGAGTCTGAAAGCGGAGAACAAAGGAAGTCTCTGGAATCCTGCCGGGTGGCTATAAGCCACCCTTTCGCGGGCGGGGCCCGCTCCCACAAGCCGGATCGCCGCAGGCGAGGCGCGCCTTGCGGACGTTTTCTTCCAGATGGTGGGGGTTGACGGTGCCGGCGATCACGGCGCTGACGCCGGCGGTGCCCAGCACCTTGTTGAGGCTGGCCTGCACCGGGTCGGGCTGGTCGTCGGCCAGGTGGCCGCTGGCGAAGGCTTTCTTGATCAGGATGCCCTTGTGGTGGGCGGCGGCGTGGTCGATCACCGGCCGCTCGTCGTCCTGCTTCAGATTGTAGGTGACCATGGCCACGTCGCTGCGTTTCAGCGTTTCCAGGCCGCCGGCCACGGTTTTGGTGGACATGCCGATGGCGCGGATCAGGCCGGCCTGTTTCATCTCCTCCAGCGTTTCCAGGGCGCCGCTGCGCAGCACGTCCAGGTCGTTGCCGTCGGAGTGAATCAGCACGCAGTCCAGGTAGTCGGTGTTCAGCCGCCGCAGGCTGCGCTCCACCGAGGCCCGGGTGTGCGCCGGCGAGAAGTCAAAGTGGCTGTCGCCGTCGCTGAATTCCTCGCCCACCTTGGAGACGATCACCCAGTCCTGGCGGTCGCGCAGCAACTGGCCGAGGCGCTCTTCGCTGCGGCCGTAGGCGGGCGCGGTGTCGATCAGATTGATGCCCAGCTCGCGGGCGCGGGCCAGCAGGTCGCGCACCGCGTCGTCGTCGGGAATCGAAAACGGGGTGGGATACTTCACCCCCTGGTCGCGGCCGATTTTGACCGTGCCCAGGCCCAGCGCGCTGACCGTCAGGCCGGTGTCGCCCAGTTCGCGGAGAAACGCCATCAGCCTTGCTCCCCGAACAGGCGGTGCCACTGGGGCCGGCCGATGTCGGCCCGCCGCAGGGCCTCGGGAACGGGCCCCAGAGGGTCGCCGGCGTCCAGGCCCCGTTCCTGGATCAGGGCTTCCACCCGGTCGCCCAGGTCCGGCGCCAGCGTCAGTTTGGTGGGCCAGGTGATGATCAGGTCCCGGTCGCGCCGGGCGTAGGCGTTGTCCGGTTTGGCCAGACCTTGCTGGCGCGGTTCGGCGCGGGCCACGTCCATCAGCGCCAGCTCGGCGTCGGCGAAGTCCAGCCAGGGGAACAGCTCGTCCAGCTCCCGGCGCGCCGCGTCCAGCTGCTGGGCGTCACTGCGCTCCACGCCTTTTTCCGCCAGATCGCCGCCCAGGTACCACACCAGGCTGTCGTCCTTCATATCGTGGGTGGTGACGGTGAGCCGGGGTTTGTTGCTGGTGCCCACGCAGTGGGCGTAGAGGCGGTGGCCCAGGCGGTGCTTCAGCAGCACCATTTTCAGGGGCCGGCTCTGCGCCGCTTCACTGGGGAACAGCTCGGCTTTCTGGGCGTCCTGGAGCAGGCCGGCGTTGCCTTCGCCGGCGGCCAGCACGGTCAGCTTCGGTTCAATGCGCACGCCGTCCAGGGTCACCGCTTCCAGGCCGCGTTGGTTCCAGCTCAACGGGTGCCGTGCCGGGTCGAAGTGCAGCAGACGGTCGCGCACCGGCGCGGTGAGCACCTCGAGCAGGCTTTCGGTGTCCACCACCAGATCGTCCAGGCGGTAGACCTGACCCTTGAAGCGGCGGTCCGCCAGGGCGGAAGGGAAATCCGGGCGCTTCAGCTTTTCGATGCGCCCGCGCAGCATGCGGCTGGCGAAGAAGGTGGTCATGCGGCTGGCCACGGAACCGGCGGACCAGAGGTTCTGGGTCTCGCTGAGCACCCGCAAGCCACTGAGATTCACCGGGCCCTGGCCCTCGATGGCCTGGCGCCAGCGGTCGGGCATGCCGGCGATGGCCTCGGATTCGCTGGAGAGGGTGCCGCCCAGGGCGTATTTCAGGCCGCCGTGGATAATGCCCTGGCTGGCCAGGGTCTGGGCGCCGCCCAGGGTGCCGGTTTCCAGCAGCAGGCACTGATAGCCGCGCTGCTGCAGGTGGTTGATCAGCCACAGGCCGGCGATGCCGCCGCCGAAGATCAGGATGTCCGGTTTCAACACCGGGGAAGTCACGCTCACGGTCATGGATCACCATCGATGGAATGCGCGGCTATGCTAGCATAGCCGGCCGGGTCGGACGTCAGGTGTCCGGCCTTCGAGGTCCGACGGAATCGCCCATGCGCTTGCTCTATTCGTTACTTTGGTACGCTTTGTTGCCGCTCCTGTTCGCGCGCCTTTGGTGGCGCGGCCGCCGCGCGCCGGCGTACCGGCGCCGCTGGCGGGAGCGTCTGGCCCTGGGGCTGGGGCGCGGCCGGCTGCGCGGCAGCGTCTGGATTCACGCCGTGTCCGTGGGCGAAACCCTGGCGGCGGCGCCGCTGATCGAGGCGTTGCTGGCGCGCCACCCGGACACGCCGCTGGTGGTGACCACCACCACGCCCACCGGTTCGGAACGGGTCCAGGCGCTGTTCGGGGACCGGGTCACCCACGTCTATTGCCCCTGGGAGCTGCCCGCCGCCTACCGGCGTTTCTGGCGCGCCTTTGATCCGCGCTTGGTGGTGATTCTGGAAACCGAGCTGTGGCCCAACCTGTGCGCCGCCGCCAAGGCCCACGGGGCGCGACTGTTGCTGATGAACGGGCGCCTGTCGGAGAACAGCTACCGCGGCTACCGGCGCCTGCCGAAGCTGGTGCGGCCGATGCTGGCGCGTTTCGATCTGCTGGCGGTGCAGACCCGGGCGGAAGCGGACCGCTTCCAGGCGCTGGGCGCCGACCCGGAGCGGATCCGCGTTAACGGCAGCGTTAAATTCGATCTCACCCTCGATGATTCGCTGCGCGACCAGGCGGCGGCGCTACGCCAGCGCTTCGCGGCGCGGCCGGTGTGGATCGCGGCCAGCACCCACCCCGGCGAGGACGAGCCGGTGCTGGCGGCCCACCGCCGGTTGCTTGAGCGGCATCCCGACGCGCTGCTGATGCTGGTGCCCCGCCACCCGGAGCGTTTCGACGAGGTGGCCGGGCTGGCCGCCCGGCACGGCATGACCGTGGCCCGGCGCAGCCGGGGCGACCAAGTGGACGCGTCGGTGAATCTCTATCTGGCGGACACCATGGGCGAGTTGCTGATGCTGTTCGGTGCCGCCGACGTGGCCTTCGTGGGCGGTTCGCTGGTGCCGGTGGGCGGCCACAATCTGCTTGAGCCGGCGGCCTGGGGGGTGCCGGTGCTGACCGGACCACGGCTGCATAATTTCACCGCCATCGCGGATCTGCTGGACCGGGCCGGGGCCTTGTCACGGGTGACCGATGAGGACGTTCTGGCGTCGCGGGTCGGCGCCCTGCTGGACGACGCCGGCGAGCGCCGGCGCCTGGGTGAGGCGGCGGCGGCCGTGGTGGCCGCCAACCGGGGCGCGCTTCAGCGCGGCGTGACCATCTGCTCTTCGCTCTGGCCTTCCAGGTCCGGATTGTAGAGATTCAGGCTCTCCTGGTCGGACAGCCATTCGTTCACCGCCACCAGGTCTTCCACATCCAGCTCGCCGGCCGCTGATTTCAGGGTCAGGGTGTCGAGAATGTAGTCGTAGCGGGCGTTGGCGTAGTCCCGCTGGGCGGCGTACAGCGCCTGCTGGGCGTTGAGCACGTCGACCACGTTACGGGTGCCCACTTCGTAGCCGGACTGGGTGGCTTCCAGAGCGGAACGGGTGGAGCGGATCGCCTGGCGGCGGGCTTCCACGCGCAGGGCGTCGGCTTCCACGGTGCGGTAGAAGGTGCGCGCCTGCTGGCTGATGTCGCGAATCGTCTGCTGGTACCGCTGGCCGGCGGCGTCGGCGAGCAGGGCCGCCTGCTTGCGCTGGCTGTTGAGGCCGCCACCGCGGAACAGCGGCACGGTTACTTCAATGCCGATAGTCTTTGAATTAGTGTCCGGTTGCGTCGAGTAGAATTGCGTGAGTTGATTGCCGGGGTCGCCCCCCGAGACGCTTGGATCGGTATTGTGGTTGTGTTGATACTCAGCGAACAACTGAACCTTTGGAAGCATGGCCCCCAGTTGTCGGTCGGCCGTAAAACCCGCTGCTTTGGCGCTGTAGCGGGCGGCGAGAATCTGCGGATTCTGGTACGCGGCCTTATCGATCCAGGCGTTCATTTTTGACGGTTGCGGCCCCTCCATCGGCAGATCGTCGCGCAACTCCGCCAGCGTCTCCCATTTACGACCAGTGAGTGTTTCTAACTGGTCGCGGGCGATATCGAATTCCTGCTCGGCGACGATCAGGTTCACCCGGGCCAGGTCGTAGGCGGCGCGCGCTTCTTCCACATCGGTGCTGGCCACCAGGCCCACATCGAAACGTTCCTGGGATTGTTCCAGCTGCCGGCTGATCGCCTTCTCCTCGGCCTGGGCGGACACCAGGGTGTCCCAGGCGCGCAGCACGCCGAAGTAGCCCTGCGCCACGCGCAGCACGAAATCCTGGCGGGACTGGTAGAACTCGGCCTGGGCTACGGAGGTCAGCGACTTGGCTTCCTTGTAGCCGTAGAAGGCATCCAGGCGGAACAGCGGTTGCGTTAGCGTCACCGAGGTGGAACGGGATCTACCGTCTATCTCCAGGTCACCCGTCGATTCGTAGGTTTGGTTGATTTCCGAATGGCGGTGGCTGGCATCGATGGTCGGCAGCAGCGCGGCCCGCCCCTGTACCAGCGTTTCCTGATCCGCTTCCCAGGTCTGGCGGTCGGCGCGCCAGGTACCGTCGTAATCCCAGGCGGCGTTGGCGACATTGGTGAGGTCCGCGGCCTGGGCGCCGCCCGCGGCCAGGGTGGCCAGCAGCAGACTCAGGGGCGTTATCGGGCTCCGCTTCATTGCATTGTCCATGGTTGGTAACGGTTTTTTTTAAAGGTGAACTGGCCAGTATGGTAATGGCAAGTAAAAGGGATTGACACTCCTGTTGCCTACCGGTTCCGGTCACACGGGTGCGGTTGTTCGACTTTGAGGCGCTGGCGTATAGTGTTGGCGTTCGCCCAGCCCGTGTTGGGCCAGTGTCATGCTGGCCTTAACGACCGGCGGCGCCTTCCTCCCCACTTACACCACTGCCTGGAGGCCGACCGTGCCAGACGAGCAACGTCACGCCGTATCCAACGCCATTGATGAAGCCTGCCAACCCATCGCCGGTTCAAGAAAAATTTATGTGACCGGCAGCCGGCAGGACATCCGCGTCCCGATGCGTGAAATCCGTCAACATCCGACGCCCCTGGCCGGCGGCAAGTTCGAGGATAACCCGCCCCTGGCGGTTTACGATACCTCCGGTCCCTATACCGACCCGGATGCGAAGATTGATATCCGCAAGGGCCTGGAGCCGGTGCGCGCCGCCTGGATCGAGGAGCGCGACGACAGCGAGCAGCTGGACGGCCTGACCAGCGAATACGGCCGCCGGCGGGCCCGGGACCTGGCCACCGAGGGGCTGCGCTTCCCGCATATTCGCGCGCCGCGCCGCGCCAAGGCCGGCCGCAACCTGTCGCAGATGCACTATGCCCGCCAGGGCATCGTCACCCCGGAGATGGAATACATCGCCATCCGGGAAAATCAGAAGCTGCGTGAGCACCGCGACGCGGGCCTGCCCACCGATCAGCATCCCGGGCAGAGTTTCGGCGCCTCGATTCCCGCCGAGATCACCCCGGAATTCGTGCGTGACGAGGTGGCCCGTGGCCGCGCGGTGATTCCCGCCAACGTGAATCACCCGGAAATCGAGCCGATGATCATCGGCCGTAACTTCCTCACCAAGATCAACGCCAACATCGGCAACTCGGCGGTCACCTCCTCGATCGAGGAAGAAGTGTCCAAGATGACCTGGGCCACCCGCTGGGGCGGCGACACGGTGATGGACCTGTCCACCGGCCAGAACATCCACGAGACCCGCGAGTGGATTCTGCGCAACTCGCCGGTGCCGATCGGCACCGTGCCGATCTACCAGGCGCTGGAAAAGGTCAATGGCGTCGCCGAGGACCTGACCTGGGAGATCTACCGCGACACGCTTATCGAGCAGGCCGAGCAGGGCGTGGACTACTTCACCATCCACGCCGGCGTGCTGCTGCGCTATGTGCCGATGACCGCCAAGCGCGTCACCGGCATTGTCTCGCGCGGCGGTTCGATCATGGCCAAATGGTGCCTGGCGCACCACAAGGAGAGTTTCCTCTACACCCATTTCGAGGAAATCTGCGAGATCATGAAGGCGTACGACGTGACCTTCAGCCTCGGTGACGGCCTGCGCCCCGGCTCGGTGGCCGACGCCAACGACGAGGCCCAGTTCTCCGAGCTGCGCACCCTGGGCGAGCTCACCAAGATCGCCTGGAAGCACGATGTGCAGGTGATGATCGAAGGCCCCGGCCATGTGCCCATGCACATGATCAAGGAGAACATGGACGAGCAGATCAAGCATTGCGACGAGGCGCCGTTCTATACCCTGGGCCCGCTGACCCTGGATATCTCCCCGGGCTACGATCACATCAGCAGCGCCATCGGCGCCGCCATGATCGGTTGGTACGGCACCGCCATGCTCTGCTACGTGACGCCCAAGGAGCATCTCGGCCTGCCCAACCGGGATGACGTGAAGGAAGGCATCATCACCTACAAGATCGCCGCCCACGCCGCGGATCTGGGCAAGGGCGTGCCCGGCGCCCAGCTGCGCGACAACGCCATTTCCAAGGCGCGCTTCGAATTCCGCTGGGAAGATCAGTTCAACCTGGGGCTGGACCCGGACCGGGCGCGCGCCTTCCACGATGAAACGCTGCCCAAGGAAGCCCACAAGGTGGCGCACTTCTGTTCCATGTGCGGACCCAAGTTCTGCTCCATGAAGATCAGCCAGGAAGTGCGCGACTACGCCGCGGCCCAGGAGGCCGAGGAGGGCATGCAGGAAAAATCCCGGGAATTCATGGAAAAGGGGGCGGAGCTTTATCACAAAGCCGATGAATGACCCCACGCCGCAATTCACCGCCGGGGACGTGGAAGTCATGAAACGGGAAACCCCGTTCCAGGGCTTCTTCCGCCTGGACCGGCTGCATCTGCGCCACCGCCTGTTCGAGGGCGGCTGGAGCGGCACCATGCAGCGCGAGCTGTTCGTGCGCCCGCCGGCGGCGGCAGTGCTGCCCTACGACCCGCAACGGGGTGAGATTCTGATGGTCGAGCAGTTCCGGGTCGGCGCCCTGGACTGGCGCGACACGCCCTGGTGCCTGGAACTGATCGCCGGCCTGGCGGACAAGGAAGGCGAACCGGTGGCGGACCTGGTGCGTCGCGAGGCGCGCGAAGAGGCGGGCGTGGAAATCGGTGAGATGAAGCGCGTGGCCCACTACATGCCCAGCCCCGGCGGCTCCAACGAGCGCCTGCAGGTGTTCGTCGGGCGCGCCGACCTGAGCAACGCCGGCGGCGTGCACGGCGTGGTCGAGGAAAACGAGGACATTCGCGTGGTGGTGCGCCCGGTATCCGAGGTGGAGGCCCTGCTGCGCAGCGGCCGGGTGGACAACGCCGCCTCGCTGATCACCCTGCAGTGGCTGCTGCTGCACCGGGACACGCTGGACCGGGAATGGGGCGCCGCGTCATGAGCCGCCCGCGCCGCTACCGCCTCGACTTCCGCGACCTGATGGCCCAGTGCGAGTGGAACTACGCCCGCCTGCTGCCGCTGATGCGCGCGCTCGGCGACGACGACAGCCTGGACGTGTCGCTTGGCGAGGAGCGTCCGCGCACGGTCAGCATCCGGGTTCTGGAGCGGGCGCCGTACACCACCACCCTGCGTTTCGAGGATCAGGCCCTGCACGACGCCATGCCGGCGCCCCGGCTGACGGTACGTTTGTACCACGATGCCCGGGTGGCGGAAGTCACCGAGGCGACGCCGTTCCGGCGGGTGCAGGCGCGCTATCCGTACCCCAACAGCCACATGCACCAGCGCGACGAAAAAGCCCAGTGGAACCGCTTTCTGGGCGAATGGCTGGCCCATGTGCATGATTTCGGCCGTGCCTCCGGCGAGCCCTGGCGGCGTTCCGGCACCGAATAAAACGAGCAATGGTTCCGAATTCGGAACCGCCTTCCTGGCCAACTGCCATCATCTTCGATATAACCGACTAACGTCTTATTTTCCTGGGGGAAAAAGGCGGGCCGAGAGTTTGGCCGAGGCGGGGCCGGCGTGCTTGGGACGCGCGGGTATCGGGATCATGATTACAACGGGAGCGGGGATTTTGACGCATCCGGTTCAGCCGCTGCGGGTAGTGCAGCTGTCCGATTTTCACCTTTTCGCGGATACCGACGGCAAGCTTTTGGGCCTGAACACGCAGTTCAGTCTCGAGGCGGTGCTGGACCGGGTACGCCGCGAACAGCCTGATATGGACCTGATACTCGCCACCGGCGATCTGTCGCAGGACGGCTCCTACGAGTCCTACCAGCGGTTGGCGAAAACCCTGTCCGGGTTTCGCGCGCCGATCTACTGGCTGGAGGGCAACCACGACAAGCCGGCGCCCATGCTGCGCGCCCTGCGCGGCCAGGATAACCGGGTCAGCCCGTGCGTGGCGGACATCGGCAACTGGACCCTGGTGCTGCTGGATTCCACCATTCCCGGCGAGGTGCCCGGCGACCTGTTCGACGAGGACCTCAAGTTCCTGGACGACGCCCTGCGCGACGCCGCCGGCGAGCACCTGCTGGTGTGCCTGCACCACCACCCGGTGCCGATGGGCAGCGAATGGCTGGACACCCAGCTGGTGGGCAGCGCGGAACGCTTCTTCGAGGTGATCGACGCCCACCCCCGGGTGCGCGGCATCCTCTGGGGCCATGTGCACCAGGAATACGACGACACCCGCAACGGCGTGCGGCTGCTGGCGGTGCCCAGCACCTGCGTGCAGTTCAAACCCGGCAGCGCGGATTTCGCCGTGGACGACACCAGCCCCGGTTACCGCTGGCTGGATCTGCACGCCGACGGCGGCATCGATACCGCCGTCAGCCGGGTGGAAGGCATCCACTTCGAAGTGGATATGTCGGTGAAGGGCTACTGAATCAGTTAACAGTTGATAGTTGACAGTTGATAGTGAAGAGTGAGGCCGTTTACGCGACCGGGTGCGCCTCATGTCCGACATATCCCTGATTTATATCCACGGTTTCAACAGTTCGCCGCAATCCTGGAAGGCCGGGGTGCTGCGCGACTACTTCGAGCGCCACGGCGCCGGGCACCGGTTGCACGTGCCGGCGCTCGACCCGCAGCCCAGGAAAGCCATGGCGACCCTGGAAGCCACCATCGCCGGGGCCGGCCCGGTGGCGTTGCTGGGTTCGTCCCTGGGCGGCTTCTACGCCACCTGGCTGGCCGAGCACCACGATCTGGTCACCACGGTGGTCAATCCGGCGGTCCGCCCCTGGCGACTACTGGACAAATACACAGGTATCAATCATAACTACCACAGCGGCGAGGCGTACCAGTTCGATCCCGCCTGGCTCGATGAGCTCCGCCATTACCAGGTCGAGGCGATCAGCAAGCCCGAGCAGATGCTGCTGCTGACCCAGACCGGTGACGAATCCCTGGACTGGCGCGAGGGCTGGGAATATTACGCCGACTGCCACCTTTTCCGGGGCCTGGGCGGCAGCCACGGGTTTGATGACTTCGACGCCTTTATTCCGCTAGTGTTGCGCTTTTGCGGCATTCGCCTGACGCCGGACACCTGAATTCATACCGATTAGAGATTTATGGCCAACACCTATACCTCCGAGAATATCGAGGTCCTTTCGGGCCTGGAGCCGGTGCGTAAACGCCCGGGCATGTACACCGACACCAGCCGTCCCAACCACCTGATCCAGGAAGTGGTGGACAACTCCGTGGACGAGGCCCTGGCCGGACACGCCAAAAGCATTCGCGTCACCCTGCTCAAGGACGGTGGCGTGGAAGTGGAAGACGACGGCCGGGGCATGCCCGTGGACCCGCACCCGGTGCAGAAGAAGCCGGGCGTGGAAGTGATCCTGGCGACGCTGCACGCCGGCGGCAAATTCTCCAACAAGAACTACCAGTTCTCCGGCGGCCTGCACGGCGTCGGTGTGTCGGTGGTCAACGCGCTGTCGAAAAAGCTGGAAGTGTTCGTCAAACGCGACGGCGAGGTGCACCGCATCGAATTCGCCGGCGGCGAAAAGACCGCCGACCTGGAAGTGGTGGACACGGTGGGCAAGCGCAACACCGGCACCATGATGCGCTTCTGGCCGGACGAGAAATATTTCGATTCGCCGAACATCTCGGTGCCGCGCCTGCGCCACCTGCTGCGCGCCAAGGCGGTGCTCTGCCCCGGGCTGCTGGTGACCCTGGAGAACAAGCAGACCGACGAGACCGAAACCTGGCAGTTCGCCGACGGTCTGGTGGAATACCTGATCGACAGCACCCGGGGCTGGGAGCGCGTGCCCGCCGAGCCGTTCGAGGGCGCCATGAACGGCGACACCGAGGCGGTGGACTGGGCGGTGCTGTGGCTGCCCGAAGGCGGCGAGCTGGTCACCGAATCCTATGTGAACCTGATTCCCACCACCCAGGGCGGCACCCATGTGAACGGTCTGCGCTCCGGGCTGCTGGAAGCGATGCGCGAATTCTGTGAATTCCGTAACCTGCTGCCGCGCGGCGTCAAACTGACCCCCGAGGACATCTGGGACCGCGCCTGCTACGTGCTCAGCGTCAAAATGCAGGACCCCATGTTCGCCGGCCAGACCAAGGAGCGGCTCAGCTCCCGGCAGACCGCGCCGTTCGTGTCCGGGGTGGTCAAGGACGCGTTCTCCCTGTGGCTCAACCAGCACACCGACGAGGCCGAACGGCTCGCCGAGCTGTGCATCAACAACGCCCAGAAACGGCTGCGCGCCGCCAAAAAAGTCACCCGAAAGAAAGTCACCAGCGGCCCGGCATTGCCCGGCAAGCTGGCGGACTGCACCAGTGATGACCCGGCACAGAGTGAAATCTTTCTGGTGGAAGGGGACTCCGCCGGCGGCTCCGCCAAGCAGGCCCGCGACCGGGTCTACCAGGCGATCATGCCGCTGCGCGGCAAGATCATGAACACCTGGGAAGTGGACCCGGCGGAGGTGCTGGGCAGCCAGGAAATCCACGACATCGCCGTGGCGCTGGGCATCGAGCCCGGCAGTGACGATCTGGGCGGGCTGCGCTACGGCAAGGTGTGCATCCTCGCCGACGCGGACTCCGACGGCCTGCACATCGCCACCCTGCTGTGCGCTCTTTTCCTGCGCCACTTTCCGGCGCTGGTGCGCGGCGGCCATGTGTTCGTGGCGATGCCGCCGCTGTACCGCATCGACGTGGGCAAGGACGTCTATTACGCCCTGGATCAGGAGGAGCGCGCCGGCGTGCTGGACCGCATCAAGGCGGAAAAGAAACGCGGCAAGGTCAGCGTCACCCGCTTCAAGGGCCTGGGCGAGATGAGCCCCATGCAACTGCGCGAAACCACCATGGCCCGCGACACCCGCCGGCTGGTGCGCCTGAGCGTGGACGGCGCCGACGACACCCATCAGTTGATGGACATGCTGCTCAGCAAGAAGCGCGCCTCCGACCGCAAGAACTGGCTGGAAGAGAAAGGCAACCTGGCGGAGGTGTGAAATGAGAGCAAATATTCTTGGCGATCCCCGGGCCGAGCATGACAAGGATATGCTTGGGAGCGCTTTTCTCGAAACTGCTGACTACAGGACACTGCTTGAAACGTCGGGTGATAGGTGTCTTGTGGTTGGCCGGAGAGGCACGGGGAAAAGCGCGCTTGCGTACAAGCTTAAACATCACTGGCGTAGTGCCCCTAAAATAAAGGTGGCTTCCTTGTCTCCAGATGAGGACCAGATGATCGGCTTGCGAGGTGCAATAAAGTACTTTGGTGATGATTTCAAAACACTAAGAGCTGGATCAAGAGTCATATGGAAGTATGCATTTATCATGGAAGCTGTGGCTCTTCTTCTGCCGGAACATAAAGCAAAGAAGTATGAGCATTATGCCTTTCTGAAAAAGGTTAGCGACGAATGGAGAGAGTCTCGGCAAGGTGTCGCTGATCGCGTAAGGAAAAAGCTTAAATCAATGATAAGCCCAGAAGATTCCGTTGAGGACCGAGTCGGTGGGCTTGCCGGTGACCTTCAGATTAGATTCCTTGAGGACTGCCTGGAGGATCTCCTTGAGCAAACATCTAATCAGTTATTTGTCGTTATTGACAGGCTTGATGAAGGCTATGAGCCCGACGATGTTGGGGTCGGTATTATTGATGGTGTGTGTCAGGCAGCGATAGATCTAAATTCTCATATAGAGAAAATGAGAATAATTGTTTTTTTGAGAGACAATATATACCGATCTTTGTCTGCCAAAGATCCCGATTTTTCTAGAAATATAGAGGGTCAGACTCTTAGGCTTCACTGGGATGAGAATGAAATATTTAATTTGGTGGCGTCTCGTCTTAGAGTAGCATTTTCCTTCGAGGCAGAAAACGCTGTTCGGATCTGGAATCGCTGTGTAGCTAAAGGGTTAAAGAACAAAGATGGGTTTAGGGCCTGCTTGCGGCTTACATTGTATAGGCCTAGGGATATCGTCATCCTGCTTAATCAGGCTTTTTATAATGCCAAGAAGCAAGGTCGAGATGTGATCGTGGATGAGGATGTGGAGAGTACGGCCAGGAGTATATCTGAGCATAGGCTTGATGATTTGAAGAAAGAATATGAAGCTATTGTGCCGGGTGTCTCTAAGGTTATGGCCGTTTTTAAAGGTGGAAAGCCGGACCTCTTGGTGGAAAACGTAAAGGGCGGGCTTTCTGGGGTTTTGAGCGAGACTCATGATGAGCCCATGATCGCTCAGCAAATGGCTTTTTTTGATGGGCCTTTGGATGTTATTAAGTCGCTTTACAGTATCGGCTTTTTGGGCTTCCATAACGGCGATATCGGAAATTTCATTTTTTGTCATGATGGCCGTCAACCCGATAACGAGGTTGACGATAAAACAAGAATATTAGTGCATCCCTGCTATTGGATGGCGCTCAATTTAACCCGTAATGCTTTGGATCGTGATGAAGCAGAAGATATTTATGACGAATATGATATTGATGTTTCATCACAAACGCCGGAGCAGAGAAGGCTGAGGATCGGGCAGCTTGAGGCGGAGTTGAGAGATATACCAGAAGGGCAAGAAGGATTCTCTAGATTCGAAGATTGGTGCTTTGATGTGTTGCGTGTGGTCTTCTCCACGGCTCTTGTGAACTTTGATAAAAAGCCGAACGGAAGCAACAAGAATCGTAGGGATATAGTAGCAACCAACCTTAGTAAGACTTCAGCTTGGAAAAGAGTGAAAGAAGATTACAAAGTTACCCAAGTCGTTTTCGAAGTAAAAAACTATGTAGGATTATCTGGGGATGAGTATAGGCAAATGCTTAGTTACCTAAAAGGGCAGTATGGTAATTTGGGGTTTGTTATATGCAGAGATGATTCTGTCAACCTTGAAAAACGTAAGGATTTGGACTGGATGAGGGACATGTACAATGGCCATGGTGTTGTCATTGTCAAGTTAACTGCCAAGTGGTTGGTCTCGATACTTCACAAACTCAGAAACCCACAGAAGCATAATCAGCCCGACAAGGTCCTGAATGGTCTTTTGGATCAGTATCAGCGCCTTTATCTTTCAGGTTCATAAGACATTAGTAGGTAGCAATGGCAGACGATTTCGAAGACCTGTCCCTCAGGGACTACACCGAAAAAGCGTACCTGGACTACTCCATGTACGTGATCATGGACCGGGCGTTGCCGAAGATCGGCGACGGCCTGAAGCCGGTCCAGCGGCGCATTGTCTACGCGATGAGCGAGCTGGGCCTGAAGAGCACCGCCAAGTATAAAAAGTCCGCCCGTACCGTGGGCGACGTGCTGGGTAAGTTCCACCCGCACGGCGACTCCGCCTGTTACGAGGCCATGGTG
>Ga0208433_1000680_pt1 | contig 13876 bp, 9 predicted proteins | sample 3_EtaG_FD_184075 | JGI IMG/M metagenome (GOLD analysis project Ga0208433, IMG submission 184075) | Marine viral communities from the Subarctic Pacific Ocean - 3_ETSP_OMZ_AT15126 metaG (SPAdes) (version 2) | ecosystem: Environmental > Aquatic > Marine > Oceanic | place: Pacific Ocean | collected...
CCCCGGTGATAACACCCGAATTATTGTTGGACGTTGTGTCTGCCCAGAACGCTTTGTTTACCGTGGTTGCCCCAATCGACTGCGGCGTGTAGGCGGCTACTTCTCCGATCTCCTCAAATTTTATATTGTCAAGTGTCGCAATGCTGTCATGTGCAGTCGCAAAGATGTGTAATTGATTATTGCCGCCCGTTACTGAAAATTCATATACAACCCCCGTTCCGTTAACAATAGTTGAACTGCCAGTAATTGCCGTAAAGAAAGTGTCTTGGGGTGTTCCAAAAGCAACGCTTCCCCATTTGGGGTTATTAGAAGCCCCAGAACAATCATAGGTTATTCTATATGTTTTTCCTATAGTCAGTTCTGAAGCGTTTGGGCTGCAAGTTTGATTGGTTGCAGATGCCGCCAGATACATATTGTTTGACGGGCGAGTTTGGGTATTCCAAGTGTTAGAATTATCCCAAACTCCAAGGTCTGAATTAAAGTTCGATTCATGAATAAGCCCAGCATCAGCATACTTAAACGGAGTCGATTCACCATTGTACGCCGCCGCTATTTCATCGGAATCCAAGGCTCGGTTGTGTGCGGAGAAAGATTTCACTTCCCCGTTCCAAGGCCTATTAGCAACACCCCAATCGCCAATAATTAATCCCGGGCTGGTATCATACACCTCACCCGTAGAGCGGTCATGGTCAGCAATCTCCACCCCGTCAGCGTAAATTTTAAGGTTTGGCAGGACTGCCCCCGCTTCTGGAGTATAAGTAACCGCTAGATGATGCCATCCACCATCTAAAAGAGTCGGGCCACCTGAAATAGTTATGGTTTCGTCATATGCCGACCCCGCACCGTACACATAAGCAGTTGTTCCGTTTGTATTCAACCCAACAGCAAACGTGTCATTCGTACCACCAGACGCACCTAAACCAAAGGGAATAGGAGTGGTGCTGCCAGCCCCGGCGGAGTCGTACTTAATCCAGCCCATCATGGTTCTTTGGCTGTCACCAGTAACGCCACCTGTGGTGGAGGTTACGTTGTCATTTACGTTTAAAGTACTCCCATCAAACCTCAAGCTAGGCTCGGCTGTCCTGTTCAGATCGCTAACGGTCTGCGAGTTGACTATGCGGTTGGCTTGGTGATCCTGTGTGCCGTCATAGTCCCAGAATTGAACAGAGTCGGTTAATACCCCTGAAGCAGTATCCGCTACTCCATCGTTTATTATATGTAATTTGCCTCTGGCATAGGCTCCATCAGTTCGTTCAAATGCTATCCCAGATTTTCTATAATTTAGAGACATGCTATTGCCGTAACCAATGTGCAAACCAAGCCAGTCGCCGTTGTCAAAGTCAGAGTTAAGAGAACCATACCAACCGTCTGTGTGAGATGCGCCGGGCGATCGGGCCTCAAATAAAACCTTCGGCGTGTCAGTCCCGATTCCAAGATGTCCTGACGCATTCAGAAACATCTTTACTACATCGTTAATACCAAAAAGTATATTTGCTCCAACAAGGCCAAGGTCTTTGTAAGCAGGAACTGTTCTTGCGTAAGCCCGCACAGTTGCGGTGTTAGCTCTGCTACTGAACCCCATAGTAAGATCAAGCTCCAAGCCATTAGTGCCGCTTCCAACAGTTAATCCCGGATGAGAAGTACCCGGTATAATTCCCACTCCCAGCTTGTCTGTAACCTTTACATAGCCTGACCCCAAAACCTCTAATGCTGGAGTGGAAGTATCTGCTCCCGTGTAAAACTGAAGGTTAGCATCAGCATCTGTTGCATTGTGGTCGTACCTAATAATCCCCTTCCTCACCCCTGCAACCTGAAACTCAATTCCAGAATTTAAACTGATTGTTCCCGCATCCAGATATAACTCTGCATGAGAACTAGAATCCACCTTGAGAGTATTCCCGCCAATCCCCGTGGCAGCTATGTCCTCAAAGACATTAAAGAACCCATTAGATTCCCCGCTGGAATCCACACCAGCGTTGACGGTTGAGTACGGGCAAGACGGTGGCGTGAAATCGGATGTCCAACGGGCTACTCCCTTGGAGATTCGGATTTCATCCATGTAGCCCAAAAAATGTCCATTTCCTGCTGCGTACCTTCCTATATTTATCGTATTGCTTCCACCGCCAGAATAATCTACAGAGTTGGTAATCGTGCTTCCACTTTGAACCCCGTTCACAAACAGCCTCATGCTTGTGCCTGACCGAGTAAGTGCAACGTGATTCCAGTTCCCGTCCGCAACAGGGATTGTGCCAGCTATTACAGCGGTGTTCGTCCAGACACTCAAATTACTGGTTGCACCCGATCCGTTAAAAAATACTAACTGCAAATTGGCGGCATTATCTGCACCAAAGTTAATTACTCTCCTGTAAAAAGTATCAATACTATAGGTGGAGGTGTTGACCCATAAATCAATAGTGAAATCTGCTGCCCCAAAGTCAAAATCAGCATGAGCCGGGATCGTCAAATAATCCCCCGTGCCATCAAAGTACATTGACGTATAGCCGAACTTCTCCGATCCGCTATGGGAATGGTTAGTGTTGCCAGATGCGGTAATCGGATGCCCACTCGGACTGCTATCAACAAACGTAGTTGAGCCAGACGTAGTGTCGGAGTGGATCAGAAGCACCGTGTCGGAATCTGCTTCGCCTCGGATGCTGCCCGTCATCGTCCCCCCGCTTAACTCTAGCCCTGTGTTAGTGGTGAGTATCTCGTAGCCAGAGGCAGTTGCTTTTGTGTCGGGGTAAACAACCAGTTGGTGGGTTGAAATATTATTGCCCCCACGAATATAAACATTACTGTCAGTAGTAGCTGAGAGATATGTGTTATCGTCTTGTGAGATAAGGCAGTATTCATTAGCAGTATGGTTCTGGTGGAAGATGCCCTTGTAGTCAGAGCTACCTTGCCATTCCCCAACCCGAAGACCGTTGATCGTAGAGTTTGCACTAAACGTAGCACTAGTACCCGTCAGCGCACCAGTAACATCCAGCGCACCATCAACATCCAGCGCACCATCCACTCGGTGATCCGTAGACCCAGCCGACATAGATGCACCGTAGACTGTCCCGTTATACAGGGTTGGGATGGCAGAGTTATGCCACGTTGCAGGGCTGGCAGAGCGAGAGTTGAAGTCTACTAGGGTGGTGACTTCTGTGAGTGAGTAGTTCTTGAACTCAATGTTGCCAGAGAAATTCGTTGGGTCGTTAAAGCCAGCACTTCGGTTGGTAGATGTTGCATTTTGTTTAAAAACATAACTGTGTGTGACAAAGCTGCTGGTTGTTGTAATTGCAGAGGAAAAATGATCGCCACCGATATCAGAATTATACAATTTCAATGTCGATGTTGACCCCGTTCCACTCTTTATGTCCACCGAGACTTTGTAATATTTGCCAGCAGTTACGCTGACTGAAGTCAAATACCACCAAACCGTACCGGCTGTGGTGGCAACCTCATAGTGGTCTGTGTCAAATGCCAGCGTCGCGTCAGTCAATGTCCAGTCGCCAAGCCCACCGATCAAAGAACAATCATCCTCCGCAATCGGGACATTAAGATTCTTCTTCGGGTTCTCGCCGCTATATAATTTGCGAACGTCTGGTGCGGTGAGAACGGACGGGAAAAGTTTTACATCACGGATTTGGCCCTTCCAGTATGAACCCGAAGCGTACCTACCAATCCGCAGTTTATTGCTCGTCGCTATACTGGAATCTAAAGTTACTGTGCTGCTGCCATTTAATACGCCATCAACGTATACCTTTTGCTCCCCTGTTTTAAAAGAACAAGCAACGTGATGCCACTCGCCATCGTTAATTACTGATGAACTACCAATACTGACATTGCTGGCGTTATCCCCGTCATCAATAAATAAATATATTTTACCGTCAGTAGACATATAGAGTTGCCACCGACCCTCGCTGCCACCGTCCTTTGCAATTAAACGCTGTGAAGCCCCACTTAAACTTGTTTTGAACCAGACAGCACAAGAAAGCTCACCGCTAAAATCACCGACATCGTTGTTCTCTGTTTCAATGTAACCACTAGTCCCATCAAAGTCGTAACAAGCCCCGTCCTGAAGCCCTTGCACCGTGCTGCTGTTTACTATGGAGTTGCCGTAGTGGTCTTGGGTTCCGTCTCCTGTAATTCGTAATTTTTCAGTTAACGTAGAATCATCTAAACGACCTGTATAAAAACCTAAATTGCCTTTATATGTGGTGGACGGCCCTTCAACGGTAGATACGATTTTAGCTCGGTGATAAGTATTACCTCCAGATGCAAATATAATAGCAGACGAGTCAGTATTACCCCCTGCGGTGTTATCAAGCATCAAAACCGGGCCAAGCGCAGAGTCAGCGGATTTTTTTAAATGCAAAGTGTGGTCAGCACTCGTCCCACCAATCGCCACGTTGCCCGTTGGGAATGTCGCAAGGCCATCTCCCTGCACCTTAAAGCGAACATTGTTATCCTTGTCACGCCCCTCCAATATAGAGTTACTGCCACTCCCAGCTTTAACAAGCAACCCCCAACCCCCGCTGGCGTGGCTGTGGTTTAAATAGCTATTCCATTGCCCATCGGTGCTGTGAAGCACGGTTAGTTTATTAGACCCAGCAGTAGTCCCAACCCCAAGTCCACCCTCAATCTTCACCGACTTGTCAGCACCGAACAGGGTCATGGCCGTAGTGGCTGCGGCTCCCCCGTCAGAAACTTGGAGGAAAAGGTTAGCATCTCCTGTGGCAACGGTTCTGCTGCTTGTGATCTTAGCGAAATCCTTCTGAAGCCCGTCACCAAAATATAAATTAGAACCCGTGGCGGCTTGGCTGATAATACTTATTCCAGTTTGGCCAGCACCACTAACAACCAGATCATCACCATACGCATGAACTCCATCACTAATGCAATCTGGCTCACACTTAACATTATCTATGGTGACTGTTTGACTGCCAGTATCGCTCATTGGGCAGATCCAATATGGCGAACCAGCACCTCTTGTTATGACGGTGGAGTATGTCGCCATAGAGGTTGTCAATGTGCCTACTGTTGTCATTGATGTGCCGGTATAGCACCGAATTAAAGCTGCACTTCCTCCACCAGTATATTTTGCGTCTATCGTTATTTTATATTTCTGCCCTTGATAGGTACTTGGTAGATAGGAGTAAGCACCAGAGGTATTGTCAACATACGCAACCACTAACTGCTCGTTAGTTATCGCAAGCGTATTAGTGCCATACCCCGCCCATAAATATTTTTGACCTGTTGCAGCCGCTTCATCCGCAACAGAAAAGTCAGCATTGTCTCCCGTGTTTAAATTAGCACCATACCTCCCCGAAGAAACGTGCAGGGTTCCGCTGGGTGAGGTTGCGTCTGCTCCTATGCCGAGTTTGCCAGCACTTGTAATGACCGCAGACGGAGACGCAAGCTCATCTCCGTTGACGGAAAACCGAAGCATCGACGCTGAACGCAAACCCCCTCCGAAGGCACTATAGTTGGCTTGTAAATCGACCCAATCACCAAAGCCTCGTTCTATCCTAATTCCTTGTGGGCCAGAGTGAGTGCCAGTAAATAACGCCTTTTGTGCTGCTGATGAGCTAACCGTCAACCCGCCCATTGTGAAATCACCCGTCTCCAACAACTTGGCTGGCTCAACGGCATCGTCGGCTAGATCGCCCGTGTCAATAGCTGCCATCGACAACTTGTTGCTCGCAAACTCCAATGGTGTGCTGGCAGCAAGATCAACACTCAAAGTATCTCCCAGCTTGGCTAAACCATCCCCTGCCGTGATCTGTCCAGCCCCGCTGAATTGTGTCCATTGAATAGCATGGGTTCCTATCGTTCCCCCGTTTGCCGTCCAATAGTTTGCAGTCTGAACAAATCCACGGTTAGCGTTTACAGTACCCTCTTGAGTAAAAACGAAGTCACCATCTATAATCTCGCCTTGTTGGTCGTAATCGGTTGCCCGTGTTAAGACAAAAGCGGTACTCCCGTCTCCAACCGTAGTGACTGTATAAATACCATTCTGTAGTTCAGCGGCTTGATCCTTAACCAGAACACGTTTACCGGCTGAAGCTGTCGTCCCATCTATAGTTAAAGCAGCATTGGCATCTGCCGTTAATGTAGCACCAACTCCAGCCGTTCCGTTTGCATAAGTACAGGCAGGAAGGGCAGCGGCAGTTGCGTGGTAACAGGGAGCAATGATCGTCAACCCTTGAGCGGTTGTATCCACATACTGCTTACTGGCTGAATCGGCATCCGCACTCGGAACCAAGGCAACCTTCAGTTGTCCGCCAGATGCATAAACGGGGATGCCATGTTCAGTTGCCGTGGTTGAAACAGTATGTGAGTTTGCATCTGCTGTTATCGCAACCGCATTGCCTAACGCCTCTACCGTTAAATTAGCAACGGGCGTGGTGGAGGTGATTGCAAACGGAGCTGTGCCAGTAGCAACCGAAACTGTAAACTGGTTGCCAGTTGACAAGGCAACACCCGTTCGATGGATGTCTTGCCAGTTGCTGCCATCATACAGCTTTAAGTTGTCGTTGCCCCCATAGGCTAACTCCCCCTCTGCCTTGGACGTTAAGTTTGTTAACTCTAACGTTGTTAACTCTGGCAGCTTTGCACGGTGCAGGGTTGCTCCACCTTGAAATTCTAAAGTTGTGTAGACCTTCTTCTTGGTCGTTGGAATTGCCATCTTATTATTTAATTATTACTTTTAAATCCACACCGCCCTCGCTCACGCTCACGGTGGAATTTTGGTTTGTGCTGCTCACGGTTGCGTCCACCAGATCATAGTTAGGTGGGGTTGCCCCGTCCGATTCGTAAACAGTTACATCAGGGATATAGCCTAAATAGTGATTGAAGGTTGTTGGGGTTTGCGTGGTGAAGTGTTCATGCTCATCCGATTGCCCCGTGTGGTTCGCAACATCCAGATAATGCGAACCTTCCTGACCATCCAGCTTGTCAGCATCGGTTGCCGTGGTTGCGTTGCCGGTGGTGTCTTGGTTCCATATGGGAGTTGTCCCGGTTAATCCGCTGTATGGGACTGCATCGGCATTGGTTGCCTGATCAGCCGTCTCTGCCTTGAGGTTGCCGCTGGAGTCTCTTTGTGGGATTGCGTTGGCTCCAGACCCTACCGGCACCTCTTCCGGCTTTGTAGGGCCACCTACGAGGGTCTTGCCCTCCTTGAGATCTGTCTTCCTTAAAAACCTTTTATCGATCTCCGAGACATCAGGAATATCTACTTCAGGAGAAGTAACCGTGAGCCTGCCAGTGGTGGACATTCTGGCATCACCAGAGATCCGGACTGCCTTGAGCCTTCCGTCACCCTGCGCGACAAGCACCTCGCCCTCGTTCGCCTTGTCCAGCTTCGAGTGCTTAATGTTGGCGTTCTTACCAACTTTGTTGTCGGTAATCGCGCCTTGTGCAATTTGTCCACCACTAATCATTAATAGAAATATAAAAGGAAGTGTCGAGGGTTTCGCAAGGACGAGTAAGGAGCAATATTATGATAAAACATCACTGTGATTTCAAGCAACGCGTCAACAGTATCAGAGTTTTCAGAAGCTGATGCCCCGGCAAGAGGATAGTAGGATACGGCATTGCTCCAATTGCCCTCGCCCACACACTTAACTGTATCGCTCTCGCTAAAAACCCCCGCATCAAACTTCACCGTGTGTACATGGTTTGCCGCTCTGCTAAATTCTGCTACACCGAATCCGGCTAATAAACTATAGTTCTCCGCCGCAACCGCGGCATCTGAGTCGCTATCTTGGCTGGCAGTTTGTGCGATATGGCACCAAGCCCTCGGAATGCATGGGTGATGGCCGAACGCTAGTTTCTGTTGTTCGGCCACGGCATATACAACCTGATTCTTTGCCGTTGGCTGAAGGGTTTCCGCCTTGCCGTGGTATTCGGTTACCCCCGCCTGATTACCGGGATTAAAATCAATCAAGCCCCCCCAAAAGCTGTCGTCCTTCTCTGCGATTGGTTCGCCTGCGCTCCCGGTAGACGCCCCGCCTCCGGGGGTCAGCTTGTCGAGTGTTATCGAGTAGTCACTGATCGTTCCCGACTTAACACAACCCGCCGTAAACATGTTGCTGGTGAGTTTAAAGGATCCGATCTTCAAGGTGATACTCTGGTCATCTTGCTGGTCAACCAGTATGGAAGATTCCGAATTAAGGAACTTGCTTCTTAAAGTCCAATCGCCCGTCCATACATCATCAGTTCCATCGCCAACCTTCTTTGCGTGTCCAATCAGAAACCGGTTTGGATACCCTGCGAAAGTTTCCTCATACTTACCGTCCACTGCCCCGCCTGCGCCGCTCACAAGGATGTTCCCCTTCTTTTGGTAGACAGTTTCCGAATCACCATCGTCGGCGTCCTGCTTCATTGTGAACGAACCCGTAGACGGCGTACCAAGTTCCGACTCTCCCATCTTGGGTGGAGTAACCGCACCAACGGCAAGCTGGGTTGTGTCAACCGAACCAGCTCCCAGCTCACTTGAATCGATGGATCCTGAAACTGAAACTGTTGGCGTTGACGCCGCATTCAGCTTCCCTGTTGTTACCGTTTCACTGTCGGTGAACGTGTGGCCCGGTGTTACTGTTACATTTAAACTCATACTGCTTCAGATGTTATTGTTCTCGCTCTCTGCGTTCCTAAAATTGTTAACTCTTTTATATCTATAACGCCGTACTCACTTGTGTCGGATTGGGTCGTTATCTTCACTTGGGCAAACCGGCCCTCCTTCAAAAACCTGTGGCGATCCATCCAGCTCTGCTTCAGGTCAGGCGTGAAGCCGTTGCTTCCGATTATAAACGGAATTGCAACGCTGTAGTCCTGACGGTTGGGATTATGAAAATCGTTGTTGGCGTTTGTTGCCGTGTAGTCCGCATCCGCAAAGGTCTGGTACTTTGTCCGGTCAAACTTCTTGTCGGTGACAAGGCTGGTACTCTCCTCAACGCCATCAACCAAAACCGATACAGAGTAGTTTGGATGCCAGCTCGCTATTCCAATCGACAGAGCCTGAAACCGTTTCATGTCCGGAACCCCGCCCCCATACCCGCGTGTCACCAGCTCGGTCGCTATCGTCTTCTCGTCAACCTTGTTGGTTGTGGCGTTGATCACCTCGTCCATGTAGCCGCCAAACATGTTGTCGTCATACAAAGCAAGCGTCCCGTCGCTGCTAATAAAAAACAACCGCTTCGCCCCACGGTAGTCCTTCAGGATCCACTCTCGGATTCCGGTCCAAGTTCCGTCCAGCTTTCCAATGGCATCACCATGATCGATGCCGGCCCATGCCTTGTTGATGAAGTCATACACCAGCACGGCATTGTTCTCTGTTGGGTTGTCGCCGTTCAGCCCCTTCAACGGGACTGCCAAAAAGTATTTGTTGTCATGGTAGACGCCGACCGCATTTTCGGCGTAAGGCCAGTTGATGTCCTCGATGATGTTGCTTATAGGTTCCGACAATGGAACATCCACTCCCTGAGTCTGGCCTGACTCGGTCATCTGCAAACTGACAACACCGCGCTGGTCTGACAGGAAGATCAGATCCTTCCCAGCCGCCGCCAGACTCTTGGATGCCTTCAGCCCGTACTGATCCGTAATGAGATCTAGATAGGCACCAGCCAAGTCACCATACAAATTTCGGACGGCATAAACTGAACCCGTCTTGAAGACGATCAGGGTGTTTGGGTCAAACTTAAATACAGCTTTAAGAGAATCGCTTGAGCCGACGTTGACGCGCAGGCTGCTTCTGGTTGGCTCGAAGGCGGTATAGTTCAGGTAGTCGCTGACCGCAATCTCGTCCCTGCCGTGAGGCACCACCAACCGGTTCCCAAAGTACACCCCTGTGTCGGCGTTCGGGATGCTTTCCAACCCGGTGCCGTTTGGATTCTCGTCAACATCCTCGCTCTCCTCTTTGCCTACTATTTTAAATCCGGCAGCAAGGTTTTCGCTCAACTCAAGTGGAGCATCATCCTTGCCCCTGAATATGATCAGCTTGTCGAAGCACTGAACAAAAGTCACCCGGTTATGGGATCCTGTTATCAGATCTGTGTAGTGAGTTGCGTCAGCCGCCGCTGCATAGGTCTTTCCGTCAACCTTCAGCTCCTCGCTTGCGTTGTTTTCCTGAGTAATGAAAACCCCGGTCGTCGTAGCAACAACCAACCACTCGATGTCGTTGGGCGTCCGGAAAACTCCAGCTCCGTACACGGTGCCGTACTTGAAAACCAATGCACCCTCGTCAGTCCAGTAGCTAGTGTTGACCGTGACGGCAGGGCCGGAGGTGTTATACGCCGTGACCGGCAGTTCCCCTAGCCCCGATCCGGAATTTAAACTGGTTCGCTCGAAGTAAGGGCCAGCAAGCCTGTTGCTGCTTGGGCCGTCAGGATCCGCATTCGGCGTTACCCCATTGTACGCCTCGGTCGGTGTCGTAATGACAGTAGCCGCATCGCCTGTTCCGCCGTCTATCTTCAGGCCGGAAAACCGAACGATGTCGCCAGTAGCGTAGGCGACGTTCTTGTAGAAACCAGAAGCCTTGTTTGACCAAGGCAGAATCTTTACACCGCGACGGGTAGTGGCAACGCCCTTAACGAACCTCCGGTTCTTGGCTGAAGATACCAAGCCCTCCTTCGTCAGGGCCGGATCTGTTCTTCCGTTCACCCCAATGAATCCCTGATCCAAATCGGTTACTGGTGGTTGGGGCATTTTTCAATTTCCCTCTCAAGGCTTGCTATCGTTTTCAGTGCTTCCCGACACCATTCCGTCGCTGAAGGTGACGCTGTAAGTGCTTCCCTGAAGCCCGGCATCGCCATCAGCCTCTCCGAGTTGTTCAACTCGACCGACTGACATCCCGTCACCAACAATACCATCAATAGTATCATCAATGTTACGGACCTTTTCATCATGCCGCGCATTGGCCTTTTGTATCCGATAGGCATCAACAGCCTTCTCAAACAGCCTTGCCAAGAACGGCATCGCCTTGAACAAAGCGATGATGCCCTGAATCATTATCAGCTACCGGTATCCTTCTTCACCCCGCTACGAATGAACATCGCGAGAAGGCTGGTGATGACCGTGCTTATCATCGTAGACATGGGCATCGATTCGGGATCCTGTAGGAACATCCCTATACAAACCGCAATCGCACCTATCCCAACAGAGTAGGTCTTTTTACCAGAAATGGCATCTAGTGTCTTTTCCATATCTTCATTTATCTCTTATGCTACAGTGTATCTGGTACACCTTGAACCCAAGGTATACACATGTGAGCAAGGAAACTGTGATCTTTAACCATAGGTCAATGTTCAACAGGAGGTTTCCAATCCCCGCCGTTGAAGCTAAAAGCACTTTGAAATCATCCAACCAGTTCAACCCTGCCCCTTACTCTTCTCAACCTTGGCGACCTCCTTTGGAGGCTCGTCCGGTTGCCCTTCCACAAGTTTGCTTAAAACCTGTGTAGCCTGCGTCACTTGTTCGTGACCCTCGCGACTCAAAGCAGCCATACCGGCGGCTTGGAACAATATGTTTAGTGCCTGTTTTGCGTTCATGTCTAACTAAATAAATTCTGTGAAAACCACCGCGCTGCCAGCAGTAGCTGGGCCGTCGTATGCCTCAATCATAAGGTTTTCAGCAGTGGCCAACTTTAAGTGGTAATTTCCAGCACCAGAAGCTCCCGCCGTTGTGGAGAAGTTCACATAAGCAACCGCTCCCGTGCCGTTTGAAATAAGCAACCGCCGCCTTGCCGTGTTTGCCACAAGGGTCGTTGCAACGCTTTTAACCGAGGAACTCGGTGCCTGTCTTACAGTGTTCATAATTAATATCCTCTAAACTTTGGTTGAACCGTGTCGCCCTGTTGGTTGGTTGCCTTCTTGACTTCGCACCCCAACAAACGGTTCGACTCATTAAATTGTATCCCAGCTAAATCTGATTTCTCGTCCAGCAATAATATGTCCGCCGAGATAGACTTTTCCAGATAAGCTCCGAAGATGTAGGGGATGTCTACCTTTGACCAAGCCCCGTTAACCGCTCCGTTTGTGCTGGGGGTTGCGGTAGTGCTTGCGGTGATAACCGTATAGAATTCTCCAACGTCCCGGCTATCTGTTCCCTCATAAAAAACTTGCTGGCCCTCGTAGTAAGTCTTGGTCGAATCGAACTTGTCGCCCTTTATCTCTGGCGCACGTTTTCTGTATTCCAGATAAATATAACTCTTGTCCACATACGGAAACACAACCCCAATATCCTTTACCTCAAACGGGAAAGTTTCGTAGTCCAAACTGAGCCTTGGATCCTTTGACGTTCCCCGGTAGGTAGCACCTATCTCTGTTTGCAGATTCTGCTCATGTGAAACGTAGGTGATGTAATCTGTTAGGCTTGTCCAATCTGTGCTGACGCCGGGAGTGCCGGTCGTCGAGCCTCCGCTGGAGTTGGTGTAGTACTTCTCTTCGGTTGCGGAATAAACCTCGGCACCGTTAGCGTATGTCCCGGCAATCCATATATCCCGCCAGTACCTCTTCTCGATTGTCATCAGGTCAGGCCAGAACTCCAGTTCGTAAGCCTCCCTGAGTCGACGGTTCATTGCTCCACGAAAGAGAACAAACTCGTCGTTGGTTAAATTAGAATAAAGACGGCCCGTAGATTCGACCGCCCCTTGTAATACGTTTCTGGCTGAAACTTTTCTCACTAGCTTCCATGCCCGACTTGCGTCCTTGTTCCTACGCTTTTGACCGCAACTTCAGGGTGACTTTTGACCACCCACTTGAGGTAGTCGTTGTCCTGAATCGATTCTCCCTTGCGTATGAAGTTGGACAAATATCCGTTCAGATCGAACCTAGCGACCAACCGGCCAAACCCATTGCTTGACCGGTGGTCGCGTTGATTCTCCTTGGCGATTTTCTTCTGATTAATTTCAGACTGAACCATTTGCATCTGATGCCCTGTCACCAATTCCTTGATGATGGCGTTCTTCTGCCCCGGCCCAAATTCAGAAAGATCGACAAGATCCGACATTATTTCAGCAGCTTGAAGGCCGCTAATCCGAGCGGATTCTTCACGCACAATCCGGCGATTGCATCGACTGCAAAACGCTCGCCTGCACCTTGGTTAGGTAGCGGCTGAACCTGTGGCAACTGATGGAACCGAAGCTCAACCAGATCCATGTCCAACAGATAACCGTAAGACAAGTTAGGGTTACATCCTTCGTTCTGATTACCGGCTGTATTGCTATCAGGATCCGTTCCCGCCCAAGCATGTCCCTTGGTTCCGGAAACATTTCCAGAAGACCAACCGTGGAACGCATTCCACAAAGTCGGCACCAAAACGATGGAGCCGAAGTCGCCTTCATACGCATCAACCGTCGAGATGACCTTCTTGTCTGCAAGACTCGCCCCATAACTGCGAGCAACAACTGCCGAATTGGTCGAGCCACTCGTAACAGCCGTGTAGTCCTTGAACCGTTTCTTGAGGTTCGGGCCGCAAAGCAGTGTCTTGGTGTTGATCTTGCCGGTCTGCTCGTAGACAGACTGCAACACGGCATTCACCTGATCCTCTGTGAGGTTGACAGATGTAGTTGTGCCATCATCTGTAATGTCAGTTGCATAGTCGTTCCTCGTAGCATCCGTTTCCAGAGTCGAAGCCGCTGGGGTTACATAACCAGCCGGAACATCCCCCGCCGCTGCGTAAGGATCGATGAACTTACCCAAGGCACGGGTTTTGTTACCGGCAGTACTTGAGCCGGTCACCGCATTGGCGTTGTAATAAACCTCATCGGTCGTCTTCGGAATGTCATCCGCGCAAAGGCGAACTTCCATGTCCCGCTTCAGTGCCAGCAACTGCTTACGAACCGCAAACGCCCTTTGGTTGGCAACGCCAGCCAAGTTGGTTGCAGACT
>Ga0208433_1000683_pt1 | contig 13754 bp, 19 predicted proteins | sample 3_EtaG_FD_184075 | JGI IMG/M metagenome (GOLD analysis project Ga0208433, IMG submission 184075) | Marine viral communities from the Subarctic Pacific Ocean - 3_ETSP_OMZ_AT15126 metaG (SPAdes) (version 2) | ecosystem: Environmental > Aquatic > Marine > Oceanic | place: Pacific Ocean | collected...
CCCGTGTTCTTTAAATCCTTTTATATCACCTTTATTCTTTTTATAATCTTGGAAATATTTTCCCCCACCCAATCTACCGGCATCTTTGGCGCCAAATATATAAACAAATGCAGTTGTTTCTGGATCAAATTTCTTTTCTAAATTCTTTGCAACAAATGGTGTTTTTTCTTGGATTATTTTTGATGAAGGAACACCCATCTTTGACATGTGTCTAACTTTTTCTTTGAAATTCATTGGATGTCTTGGTGGTTTTTTTATATTGGATGTAGTTATATAAGCTTCATCAACTTGTTTCTCTAACCACTTATAAGTTTTTAGATGATGAGGACCAAATGGTTGAAATCTACCACCATAGATACCAACTACCTTTTTGATATTAGAATTTGCTTCTAATATAGGTTTTATCATTTCTTCTATAAGTTTATTCATTAATTCATACCACCTTTTGTTGCAACCATCCACCATATTTTTTTTCTATCTAATACACTAATAAGTTTCATTACTTTTGCAAAAGGAACAGAATAAACTATACGTTTTGGCATGTTTCTAGCATTTAATATTTTCGCCTTTATCCCAAAATCTTTCAAAACTTCTTCAAAATCATTCTTATCTTCTTTAGCCACACCGAAATTGACCATACTAGATTCTATCAGTAATTCTTTTAGTTTAATCATAATTGAATCCCCACCCCAACCTTAAATTGGAAATCCTCTTTGTTATTATAGTATTCATGTTTATATAAACCAAATATATTATATTTCCCAACCCATCTTTTGACTTCACTCTTTATATTAAAAATATTGTTGTCTTCAAAATCTGTTTTGGCTGACATACTAAAATTATACTCAAGCCAATACTTCTTAAATTTTTTGTTAAATCCTACACTCAATAATGGTTCTTGTTCTTTAACCGATAGTCCTGCTTTTAATCCACTCTTATGATTTAAACCTATATTATATATTAAATACTTTATATCTTTAGATTCTTTATTTACTTTATCTATACCAGCATAAAATATATTTATATTTTGATTAAACTTAAATATATCATCTATATATTTCTCACCCAATTCTCTTTCCCAATCTCTTTTTACAAGATAAGTTAAATTACCTTCATTTTTTTCTGCTTTGACCATATATTCATAGTCCAAAGGTTTAGTTGCATCGTTAGGTGATCTCACACTAAATGACGTTGATAGTATTGCTGCTAAAAATAGTTCACTAATCACAGTTTCTTCTCCAACTTAGCAAAATGTTTTTTCCAAGCCAATAATTTGTTTACCTTACCTCTGACATTGATAGTTTTATTTATCATAACCCATAATGGGTCACCCAATGCCGATCTTACATCTTTATGATACCGTGTAAATACATTCAAAAGTCCATTTACAGCTGTGGATAATTTATTGGTTGCATCAATTGCATCTTCAAGATGTTGTTTCAATGCTTTTCTATCAACTTCTTCTTTGATAAGTAATTTTTTTAGTTTAATCATTCTACCAAGGCCCCATATTTCTATTTTTTGCCATTGCCATAAAAGCTTCTTCCCTATTATATGTGTTATCTACCTTAACTTTGGCTACTTTATAATATTCTTTCTTATCAAATCCTTTGCGGAAATATTTTTCTATCTTCTTTTCATCATCAATCCACATTCCTACATATCCTAACCCCTCTTTTCTACCTCTACCATGCATCTGCCAATCCCAAACTGAATTTTTAGTTTCAACCCAAGCATGTTCAATTCTTTTTCCCAAAAAAGGTGGATAAACAGTTCCATGAACTAATCTTAAAGCCGGACCACCTTTAGCCACCCGTCTCCAAGCCCATTGAAAACATAATCCACATGCAGCTTCTGTTAATAATGATTTTAGTTTAATCATCAGAATGTAGGCATGGGTGGAATACTATCCACGCCATGTCTCTTTCTATAGTTTGCAAGTTGTTTTTTAGTTCTTCCATATTTATTCAGCCATTTATTAAGTTTCTTTTTTAACATTTTTCTATCTTTTGCTTTTCTATTCGGCATTTAATATTCTTCCATTGGGTAGTGGTTCACTTTTATCTATTCTACCCACACCTTCACAATCACCACCGTCATTTTCAAATTGTTCACACATCAAATTGACTGAATAGGTTTCATTTGTTATTGGGTTTGTAACTGAATAATTTCCATCATCACACCAACCATCACCTACCCAATTTGCTGGTGCACAATTACCATCACAATCTGGTATCCACTCTTCTGGACAAACTATATAATCACAACTCCCATCATCTTCAGTTGCATCAGGATTATAATTTAATGCAGTTTCATCCATACATCCATATACAGGTGGAGTTGTACATTCGGCTGGAGAACAAACTAGAGATTCATCCCAACAACTATGTTGTGGTCCGTCACCACCACAAATATCACACGCATCTAATTCCAAACTCCCGCCCCATGTTCCGTTACAATCTTGTACACAATCATTAGTAGAATCTGTATCACAAACACCACAGTTATCAAATTGAGCATTTCCTCCGGGAGTTCCTACACAATCAGAAGCACAAGCTGATAAACCAGTTGAACCACCTACACAGTCACCACATCCATCAATATAAGCTGTTCCATTAATATCACCATTACAATCTTTACAAGACGAATTGTCACCTCCACAAATGTCACATTGGTCTACAACGGATGTTCCACCACATATACCATTACAGTCTTTTTCTACAAGACAACTTCCATCACAATCATAGTTATCTACTGCCAACACACAAGAATCATCATCTTCTTCTGCTAATGAATTGTAATTACACGCATCTTCATTCATACATCCTGCTATTAATACATACTGACAAATTCCAACATCATAATTTGCATCTGGATTATAGTTTTCTGCTGTATAATCTGTACAACCGGGTACAATATCAGAAACTATAATTGTAAAATTAAACTCAGCTCTGTTTCTTGTATTATGCATACTTAAAAAATAATCACCCGGATTAACAGGGCCTATATCCAATATTTGCTGTTCAACACTAATAAAAGATTTTAATAAAGTATCTCCAAATTCCATATTATCTGGATTACATTTATCAAAAATATCACACTCAAATCCACCCGAATTAAATAATACAGAATAATATCCAAGTGAATCAACTTCAAAATATAACCAAGTAGTTTCATTCTGGCCCAATATATCAGAGTAAGTTAAATCATCCCATACATATAAACCTGCACCTTCACAACCAGCAAGTTCTGGTTCTGATGGGGCTACAACTGATTTATCACCACTACAGGTTATTAAAAGTACACTCATTAATATAGTTAACCATTTATTCATAACATTTCTCCTAAAATTTACTACTCAGTATTTCTTCTATTATATTTTCAAATTCTTTTATTGATGTCTTTAATGAAAAAGACATATCACCTTGAAGTCGTTTCACTTCTTCACCCTCATCATAAAAGATGATAGTGGGGAGTATTACCACATCATTATTGGCTTGTATTTTAGGATACAAATCAATATTTACTCTATACACTTTTGCATCAAATGTATCCCATTCATCTAATAATACAACTTTATTTTTTTCATTCCAAGTTGCCCAAAATTCTACGACTACTAATCCTCTACCAGTAGCTCTATCAAAATTTTCATCTGTTAATTCCCTAATACCACCAAAGAGCGATGTAACCAACAAACATAATATAAATAATTTCTTAAACATAACCACTCCTACTGATTGACCTTATCTTCGAGTTTTTCTAAATCTTTTTTAATATCTTCTAAATCTTTTTCTATAACAATGATTTTATTTCTTGACATTTCATCTTTCATCTTGTACTCACCACGAGATGGTGGCCAAGTTCCACTTGGGTCTACTGAATAAACCCCGTCACCAATTGGTGTAAATGTATTTTCTAATGCAGTAAGTCTTTTATCCATTTCAATCATTAAATCTTTATCATTACCCTCAAGTGCTGCAAATCTTGTATCCAACTCACTCATAAATGTAAAATACATTGTTATACCAGATACTAAAATTGAACCAATATAAATCATAGTTTTTAAATCAATGTTAAACTTTGATTTTTGTAATGTATCCATTGTTAAATCTGGAACAGATGGTGGTGGTATGGGTGGAGCAGCAGGTTGTTGATACATAGGTTGTTGTTGTGCCAAATAAGATACAGGTGGAGGGGGTGGAGGAGGTGGAGCTTGTATATTTAAAGCATCCAATAATTGTTCTTGTGTTATAAAACCCCAAGTAATCATAAGTTGACCAACCTGACCATCACCTTGAACTGATAATGCAGCATCAAGTTGTTGTTGGGTTATATAACCCTTCTCAACTAATATTTCTCCTATAGGTTTAGAAGAAGACATAATTTACTCCTGCTTTAACTTCATAAGATTCTATTCCCCAATATGATAAATATCTTCCTTCACCAAATATACCAAAATGTTTACCTAACTTAAATCCGGCAACCAAACCAACATCTTGATCCAAATCAACTTCTTTATATTTATATGAATGTTCAGTTAAACCAACACTATATGGCATTACTGATGCCCATCCATGAATCCACCATTGTTGTGCATATTTATAATAATCTATACCCAACACTACAGATGCTTCATATTGCCATCCGATTCTATCTACTTCATCTTCATTATATTGGTAAATTAAATCACCATAAACATATTCATAAAACTCACCATCAGTTTGAGCAACCACATTACCATCTTCGTCAAACCAAGAAAAATCAGTCATCATTTCACCAACTGCATATTCTTCATCGTGATATCCATATTCATAAGCTAATTCCCACCAATGACCATCATTCTGTTTTAACCAATCATCAAATGGAAATAACCCATATGCTGGATGGCCTCTTAAATTCCCACCTAATGTAAAGTTCCAACTAGCACCTAAAGATTTTCTCAATCTCGCATCTACTTGACCAAACTCTAAATCCTGTCTACCAAAATTGGTATAAGAACCTTTGAGAACAAACCAATTTCCCAAATATCTAATCCAAGACTCTGAGTCAATGTATTCTTCACCAAAGTTTCTAATCTGGGATAACTTAAATAAGTATTCCCAACCACTAACTGCACCAAGTGTAGCTACATCTGATAATTCATTTTCACTACCATCATAAAAACTACTTTTCTTTGATTGATATTTGAATCTAGCAAGTTTTCTTAAACCAACTGAATAATTATATGAACCTTCTATTTCTTCAGTAGTTTCTTCAAATGTTCCTTCTTGTGTATTAACAGCAAACTTTTGTTTTGGTGTAAATGGTGATTCTAAACTAACACTACCATAAAATGTTGAATACTTTAGAAAATTATCACTAAAATATCCACCGAACATTATAGATGACATTAACAAACTTAATATAAACTTTCGCATAACTTTTCTCCTAATCAACTATTTTATATTTTTTCTTTAAAATATTTTTTAAACCACTACGACTTGTAGAAAATACTAAGTCTAAAGTTTTAGTAGTAGCAATAGTATGCCCGTCTTTAATATGATAATTATTCTTTTTATCCGCATTCTTTATTTCACCAGATATAGCATCTACATACTGTCTAGTGCTACGCTTAGCAGTTTTTGTTGAACCCCTCAATCCTGCTTGGCCATGATGTGACAATATTTTTAAATTTTTCGCAGCTTCTGGATCAACATTTCTACTTACTTCGGAAGTAAACATTCTATCAGCATTGGTTTGTAATATACCACCAACTACACCAGCTTTATCAAACCTACTTATACTTTTTCCCATTGCAGCTTTATTTCTATTTAAAACCAAAGCTACAAATAAAGATTCGCTTAATAAATCCTTTAATTTAATCACTATAATCTCCTATAAGTTTCTATTTTTTGCTTTTTGTATTAATCTTTGTTGTTCATTGTCTCTTTCTTCTTTAAGGAAATCAACAAGAGTTTGTGTATTGGATGACCAAGACTTTAAATCCATCTGCATCAGCTTTTGCTGGTCAATCAACTTAACGATGATACCAGTTAAATATTCAAATTTGGTATTCATCATTGTAGTGTGTTGACCAGTTATATACTTGATGAGATAAAAGCAGCCCCACATCATGGCTAATGACATGGCTATAGGAACACCCAATTCGGATATCATTCCCTGTACGTCTAACATTCTCTCTCTCCTAATATTAACATTATATGTCAACGCAACCATTCAAGTAACTCCTATTTTATTCCCGCTTTTTTAAGTTTAAATTGATCTTGAACCCATTTTTGTCCTATTGGATTTTTTATAGGTTCTGTAGACCATTGTTGTATATAATTTTTTGCTAAACCATCAAATTTACGTTTAGCTTCTTCCTCATCTAAAAACTGAGAATTATCAACCAATGCAAAATTCCCACTAAATAATGATTTATATCCACCTAAATTTTTTCTTGTATCTTCCCATGATTTTTTTAATATCTTTTCTGGTAAAACTCTATCTCTTTCTTTATTTCTTGCTTGTGCCACTTCTAAACTTGTATTAACAAATACCATATAAGTATCATACCCAACCGCTTCTAATTCTTTCTTTTCTGCTTTAACTTTTTGAAACTTATGACCAGTTCCATCTATAATCATTCCTAACTTACCACTCATATATCCTTTCTTTCTCTGTGTAGCTAGTTCTTTTGTAAATCCTCTCATTTCGGTTGATATATGATCAAATACATCTTCAGGATATGTATCCAACCATTCTGGATCAAATCCATGTTTCTTTAATAGATATTTATATTCCTTATCTTGATTTATCATCTTCATCCCAGACATAGAAATATTAAATTTCTCTGGAATACCGAAAAGTTGTTTTGCTACATAAGATTTACCACTACCAGGTCCACCAGCCAAGAATACGGCTTTAAAAATACCATCATCATGAACTCCTTCTGTTAATAAGTCCATTAGTTTGAGCATAGATTTCTCCATTATATATAATTATTCATATATAAATATTAAAAAATTTAAGATTAAGGATTATTTTATCCTGCTGATATTCTTAAAGTCCATGTACCACCAAGACCTGATGCTCTATAAACAGCTCCTTTTACGCCTGGATCAGATGTTGGCATATTATCAAAATCTAATATTAAATTTGCAAATGAACCAGTTGATATTAATGAACCGCTTATTTTATTTCCAGTGCAGTGGAGCTGTCCTGCAGTTAATGTTGTTAAAGTTCCAATTTCTCTAATACTATTTTGAGTTGTAGTTTTTACAGTTCCGTATATATTTGTAGTATTTACATTGGTTGAATTTAATGTTCCCACCGAACCAGTTGATGTTGATGAACCACTTATGTTTCCACTTGCGGTTATGTGAGAATAAGTTGAAATTGCACCACTTGCACTTATGTCGCCTGATACGGTTAAAGTTTTTGGTGGAGTTGATGTGCCGATACCTATCTTAGCTGCTGAATTATCTATATAAATAGCATCATTAAAATCCATTGTTCGTATTTCTATATCACCAGCAGCATTATCATATTGATTATATATTAACATTTTACCAGACCACATTCCAATTGTTCCAAGAGCGTTGGATGCATCTGTTTCTGTTAAAGATATATTAGGTGTTGTACCAGTTAAAGATAAGTCATCACCACGTACTTGTCCAACATATAAATTACCACTTGCACTTATGTTGCCTGCCACGGTTAGACCATTAACTGAATGTGATACAGTTGAACTTCCTAAAGCTAAATTTCCTTCTAACCATTGATTACCACTTGCACTTATGTCGCCTTCTACGGTTAGGGCTTTTGGTGGTTCAATATTTGTTCCTATACCAACATTTCCACCATCAGCGTGTACCATTGTTAATGTTGAACCACTATAAAATGTTAAACCCGAATTTTCTACACGGATTTTGTGATAGTTAGGTGAGCTCCCTGATGCAAAATGTATATAATTAGTATTTTTTAAATACAAATCACCACTTGCACTTATGTCGCCTGCTACAGTTAGAGTTTTTGATGGAGTTGCTGTTCCGATTCCAACTCTTGATTGTGTAACAGCTACACCAGTCCAGCCAATACTATTCTCATCTTTTGATTTCAATTGTATAGCTACAGCCGAATGACCTATCTCAATACCAGTTGTTCCACCAGCAGTTCCAGTTGGATCTTCTCTGATTTTTCCATTACTTGTACGAATAATACCAGTAGTCCTTATACTACCAGTAAATCTGTGATTATCATCTGCTGAATCACCAAAATTTGTTGAACCACTATAAACAGATTGTGTAATATATACTAGTGAAGATGAAACTACATATTGTTCTGCGATAAGACTTCCTGAAATTCGTAAATCAATAACAGGATTTCCCACCAAATCATATAGTTCATTACCATCAGAACCAGTTACCTGTAAAACACTATGAAATGTATCTGATATGTTTTTGTTTGTTAAGTCGAATGACATATATTATAACCCTTATTTTTTAGATAATTTTTGTATAACTTCTTTTATAAAATTCTTTGCTCCTCGTTTATAACCCGCTTTAGTTGAATATTTCTTTAACATAGGAATTATTGTCTTTTTTGATTCATATATTGTACTTACACCCACACCCTTTTTATGTAAAGCATTTACAACTTTATCTACTAGATTAAGTGTGTGTTTTACTTCTTTTACAACCATTTTAGGTTTAGAACTTTTTACTAAAGGTTTACTTTGTTGTTTAACCTCTACTTTAATTTTCTTTGCAGTATCTACTTCAAAATCAGATTCCCAAGGTAGAAAATAAGTATCTTCAGCTATAACCTCTAACTTCATTGTTCCTTTAGTATCTTCACTTACTAAACCACGAAGTTTTTTAATTGGAACTTTACAATTTCCATCTTTATCAATTGTTCCTTCGAACATTAATTTTAAATCTTGTGTTTCAACAATTATTCTCGAAGTGGCTTGTGTTAAAGAAGCACCTTCTAAATAAATATTACATTCAAAAATTTCCTGTTTGTCTGTGTATAGTTTATAAGACATTTGTATTCTCCACTCTCATTTTTCCTAATATCTCTTTAATTACTAATTCTGCATCTTCAAGTTTAATTTGTATATCTCCCACTTCCTTTTTTTCATCATATACTTTTTCACCTTTAACTCTACAAATTAGATGAATAAGTCGTTTCTTTTTTTCTTTATCAAGATCTTGTAATCTTTTTTCTCTTGCTCTTCTACTACTAGATCCAATACCATCAAAAATAGAAAATACAAAAGCAACATCACCCCAAGTATAGGAATTATCTCCCCAAACAATATCAACACTTGTCGGAACTTCGTTATTATCAGCAGAAACTAATGAATCTGATTCAGAATCATCTACCAATCCATTCCATTTTATCTTATAATCTGCCATAATATACTCTTATTCATATATAAATATAATAAAATTAAATTAAACATTATTTTATAGTGAGTTGACCACCTTGTAAAGTTATTTTTCCAGATTTAAGTTTTAATAGTGTTTGTTCGGTTGGTGCTGCTTCTGTATAATCTACCACCAATGACATTTCAAATATCCATGATTTTTCTTCATCTTCATTAAAAGATAATCTTCCATGTATGGTAGCACTATTAATTGTAGCATCATCTGGAAAAGTTGGATCGTCTAAATTAAATAGTTGGGTCTTGGTGGCGGTAATAACACTAGCTTTCATTCCTATTTCCAGACTAGTTATTAAAGCTTTTGTTAGAGCTGGACAACCATCAAAATTATCACTATTAATTTCTCTAGTATTAGTTGTCGGGTCAGTCTCATCATAGAAATCTGCAGTTGTTCCTGGTTCTATATCAGCATCATAAATGGTTGTTCCATCAATTCTAATTGCCCACCAGTGAGCTCCTTCTACATAACTACTATCATGATATACATAAGTATCATCATCACCATCACTTACAAGTGCAGAACGACTTGAACCTTCGCTAAGAGACCATTGATTGGTAGTGCCATCAGCGTTTGGATTTAAGGTTTCTATTGCCATATCTTATACTCCGTTTACTTTCGAAACATTGGCTGTTGCTACGCCATTTACAGTTGAAATATTTGCACTTGCTACTCCCATTACTGTATGACTATATCCTTCTTCTTCCTCTTCCGCAGCAGCAACCGGAGGTGGAAAGAAAAATCCAACTACATCTTCAACTGGTTGACCGTGTTGAAAATATTCAAAATGTCCAGATGCAGATAATGGAATTATATGAAATAATTCTCCATGTTTATAAAAACTACCAGATACTATATTATCATAATTAATTGGCATTATTATTCACCATCAGCACTTCGTTGTAATATAATATCATCACTTCCTGTAGAAAATAGTATCATAAAATGATCATGTAAACTAGATTGACGAAGTTCATATGATGACTTCATATGATATTGATATTCAGATCCACTTTTATATTCTGGAGGTATTTTGGAAGGTTCAAAATTGGTTTCTACTATACCTTCATTGTAATCAAAAGACATTGATGTTATCGTAAATGTAATACTACCAGATTCGGTTGATAATATAATAGAACTACTTAAACTACTACTATAAGTAGACATACCATCATATAATTCTTGCATTCTATCCATTTCCATTTTAACTGATGAACTTATTGGTATATTATTTTGAAAATTCATATTTTTTTCAATTCGTGTTCCATTATTATATACAAATTGTATTGTTGTATCAATTACTCTTCCATTATCTTCAGTATTTAAAATTTTAAATCCCATAAAAAACTCCTATACAAAACTCGCACTTATATGATCTAAAGCAGCCTGACCAGCACTCCCACTACATAAAAAATGACATTCTAAAATAGTATTATTTTTTACAGGTGGTGAAGTAGTTGAATATTCTGCCCAAGATGTAGTTAATATACTTTGACTTACAGATCCTGTAGCCTTATTCCCATTACCAGTAAATATTTGTCCAAAGTACCCATCAAAAGAACTATCTTTTTTAGCCTGAAATGTAACTTTTAAAGCATCCCCATCACTTACTGGAAATTTTGTTATTAAATCTATAGCCAATGGTGGTATTTCATCACCATATTGTCCAGAAAATGCTAGTCTTTTATATTGTTCTCCGGCAGATACATCACCACCCACTCCAGGTAAGACATTATCAGTTGCATCACCAAATTTTGGATAAAATGCTATTGCATTACCACTAGAACCAACCCCACTGCCACTCTTTTCGTAATAACTAATTTCTGAATCATTACCAGTGTTATCTGTAGTATTAAAATAAACTCTATGAAATTCATCATTTGAACCACTTGTAATAGAAAGCATTGTAGTACCATCCATTGGACTTTTTTGATTATAAGTACTACTACGATTACAATAAACAGTAGCCGCATATACTCCGTGTGTAGAACCAGCTGGATTATTTCCAAAACCTGATGGTTGATAAACTCTTATACCTGTACCAGACAGATCATTATCAGTACCCCACGGACCATAACTAGATGCAGAACCACCACTGTATGGGTTTGGAAAATTTGGTTTATGAAATACTACCTCACCACAGCCCCATTTCATATAAACTCCGTTTCGATAAGCACCTGCGAATAAATATCTATCAAAATAACTATTTGTAGTGGTATATAATTGCATACCGTTCATTGCTGTACTATTTGGCTGCGAAGATCCTATTACAATAAATCTTGCAGCATATACTTGACTACATTGACCATTAACCTGAAGTCCAGCAACTGTCGGATGAGTATGTATATGATCTGTTAGTTTCATCATTCTTCCCTGTGAAAGCCAAAAACCATAATAACACGCTGAAGATTTTATTTTATTAAATTCACAAACATAAGAACTTGATGGATAAAAAGCACGATTAAAATTAAAAGCTGTTAATCTTTCCATATAAATACCATATTCACTCTGCATCTTAAACAGAGTACCTTTACCATTAGTAGTTCCAGAAGAAAAATTATATGTATTTCTAAAAACAGATTCTTCATCGGAATCATCTGGTGGAGCTGTCCAAGTTGAATCCCCATCATATGCATATCCACCAAGCATTTGCCATTCTTCATCAACACTTTGAAAACCAGTGGCATCACTAGTACCCGTAGTAGAAGTACTCACATCAAAACTACCACTCATCCAAACTGCAGTTTCTGTTATAGTGGATGTATCGTCTCTCGGTGAATACCATTTTTCATTTAAATATAACACACCATTCCATGCTGATTTTACTCCAAACCACATTGATTGTGAGTAAGGTTGTTCTGGTAAGTCGAAATCATATCTACTTGATATAAAATCTAACGCAAAAGTATTTGAATAATCCCAAATAGAATCATCAAAGGATGTATCTGTTGATGGTGATCCAGCAGCTACCGAAGCACTTGTATAAACATAAACAGTTGCACTACTATTTGTAAATTTTAAATATGCTGGATCTCCACTACTATCCATTATAGTAGGTTTTTCTGTTTTTTGATAAATTATACGATCACCATCTGCTATTTTAGCATCCACAGCAGCTACAGAAGCAAGTGGGGCATCAGCTGCTCCACTGTTTGAATCATTACCATATTGCCAAGATACATAATAAGTCGCCTGTGCCATTTATAAATCTCCTATGCTGTTACTTTTATCCAAGTTGAATCTGGATTGAAATACATTGTATCATTTGCATTTAAAACATATCCAACAATTCTAACTATTTCATTATTACCACTCGGTGCCGTTTCTGTAACATCACCTGCAGTTGTACTGATATATAATGCTCTACCAACATTAGTTAAACCACTAATTCCTGTTACATTTACCACACCTCTTAATAACATACCATTGGATGCAGCACTTGCACCCAACGCAATTCCTAATAATTCATCCGCACCTGCTGTATTATCTGATGCATCTGCTGCTGTCCAAGTTCCATTTGTAGCTAAATAATACAATGTTCCTGCGGTTAAACCACTTGTTTGACCAAAATATACAATATCTGCACCTGAATGTTCTGCTACAGCATCAATAGAACCAGTTGGAAGTGTTCTACTTCCATAATAACCACCACTTGCACTTATAGAGCCTTGTACAGTTAGTTCTTTGGTTGGATTTAAATTTCCAACTCCAATTGCACCAGAAATATGAAGAGATCCAAATGAACCAGTTGATATTAGTGAACCACTTACTACGTTTCCAGTCATATTGACCAGTTCTACATTGTTTACATCAAAGTGAATTTCGTTTGCTGTTTCAAAATCTATTTGAGTTTGAGCATCTTCACCGATTACGATATCAGTAGCCAATAATGAATTAATATTTGTTTGAGCTGCGGCATTAGTTATCGCACCACCAGCTGCTACAGTTGCATCACCACTTAAATTTGCAAATATAGCATCTTCTAAATTAGAAAATGTTATCCTTTTTTCAGTTCCATTGTCAGAAAACATAAAATGATCTTGAGTTTGATGTAGTCCAGTTCCACCAAGAGCATCTAAACCATCAATATCAACAGTTGAAGTTACACCAGTTAATCCGCTACCATCACCTTTGAAATGACCAGCTGAAGCAGTTGATAATGACGAACCACTTATATGTCCTATGAAATCTAAAGTTGAACCTGAATCTACTAATGTTAATCTACCGAATGAAGCGGTTGAAATTAGTGAACCACTTACTACGTTTCCAGTCATATTAACCAGTTCTGTATTATTTACATCAAAGTGAATTTCGTTTGCTGTTTCA
>Ga0208433_1000687_pt1 | contig 13691 bp, 16 predicted proteins | sample 3_EtaG_FD_184075 | JGI IMG/M metagenome (GOLD analysis project Ga0208433, IMG submission 184075) | Marine viral communities from the Subarctic Pacific Ocean - 3_ETSP_OMZ_AT15126 metaG (SPAdes) (version 2) | ecosystem: Environmental > Aquatic > Marine > Oceanic | place: Pacific Ocean | collected...
TTCATTAGAAGTCATCTATAGATGCTTGAGATTGTTCGTAGGCTTTTACGTTACCAGTTTCTAAAGCTTTCCACTTAGCTGCTAATTTAGTCGCATCAACCGTTCCTTCATCTATTCTAATAATAAATGAAGAGGCGGCAACAATCCTTGCCCATTGAGCATCTGTAAATGATACGGTTACATCTGGCATTAGTTTTTCTCCTTTAATTCTTTAACTTCTTTACGTAATTTTTTAACTTCATCTAATAACATAACTGATAAGCCGTGATATTTTACTGATTCTGGTTTACCTTCTTTATCGTAATTAATTAATTCTGGGTAAACTTCATCAACTTCCTCAGCAATTAAACCTATATCTGGAGCATTATCTAATTTATAATCGTAACTTACAGGTCTTAGAATGTCAAGTTTTGAAGAATCGAATACTAACTCTTTTACATTATCTTTGTATTGTATTGAACTAGATTTTTTCGCTATCTGACCGCTCGCAGTTACAATTAAATCTGTTCCTGAGGTGGATGCTGAATTAGAGAAGTATATTGTATAACCATAAAATTTATCGACTTCATAGCTTCCTGACCCTATATCGTACCCTGCGCCCCCAGAACCATCAGTTGCAGGTATTAGGTCACCACCTGTACCTATTGACCATCTAGCGGTACCAGCAGTAGAAAACCCTAGAATGTTTGCGCCACCTGAGTATATCCCAGTATCGTAGTCACTGTTAGACCCATCAGTGAAAAAAGTAAAAGAAGGGGCAGCCGCTGAACCAGCCCCAGCGTTGTGGTAATACGAGTAGATTGAAGTCAGGGGGCGTAATGTCCATGTGGAACCATTATGATATGAACCTATATAATTATAAGAATCTCCCGCAGTACCATCTACGGTAGCGTTTGACGGATACATATGCTTACGGTATGTACCCCCACTATCTTGACCTACATCAAAGACCCAGTAATCAGCCTCTGTGCTGTCCATCTGTAATACACGACCCTTACCATTCCAAAGCAAAGCCCCACTATCCTGATACAGCATGTACTGGGTCGTAGTGCCTCCGAAACTAGGGGTGGATGGAGCTTGTCCATTGATGTAAATGCCTTCTTTAACACCAAGCTGCTTGAATCGTTCGCCATTATCAGGGTCACCTAGATATGCAAAACCATCCCACAGAGGTTTGATGTAGCTAACTTTATTTATGGCTTGCGCTCCAACCACAAAATTATACCCAATATCTCCAGTACGAGTAGCAGTGGTAAGGTGTAGTTCGTTTATGCCCCCACTCCCTGTTTGGTATGTAAAAAGTTTTCCCATGGATGTAGTGGCTCCAGCAAAAAATTCTACCGTTGCGGAGTTACCAGAGTCGTTTGTAGCAAAGTCATGAAGCTCTAATCCCCCTTGATTGAGCGTAACTCGCTCATTAGCAGAGCCGGGGGTAGCAGTAGTGCCGTCATATATGTGGGCACCTGACCCATCAAACATTGAGAGTTTGTACCCGTTGGCAGAATTATCGAAAAAGCTTAACCCTGTTGTAGTAAATTCCGACAACTTATCCGCTGTGGCAGCGGAAGCACCTGTCCCGTCGTAGAACGTTAAAGCCGACCCTGTGTACTGTGACAAAAGTAGAGAGGTCGCAGCCCCGTTATACAAGTTTAGAGCTTTGTTTGCAACGTCAAATTCAAACCATTTTCCTGTGGTATCTGAAACACTGTCGCCCGTGAACCCTCTAAACCAGTGTGTTGTACTTCCGTCAGCGGGTTCAGAAGGGGTAAAAAATTTGAATCTTTCGTCTGCTGTTTTATCTGACCCAATCACCACCATATGCTTGGCTTGAATCCCGTCTACGGCAAAGTAATCTGCGCCCCACTTCGAAGACTGCCCTTCTGCTGTTGAGGCTGGTCCTTCTATAACAATACTACTACTAGCAGAATCCCACATACACTCGGCTTCGTAACCCGCTCCGTTTACTACTCCACCATTATCAGTTGCAGTTGTAATTGTGGCAATTTTTAATTTTGTTCTATCAGCGGATTCCCACGCCGCAGAAGTTGAAATCTTCAACTCAGTTGCCGAAACATCTGGTTGGAAATATAATACGTATTGAGTGCCGCCCGCTGTTAACGCCCCACCATTTGCGGTGGTGGTGTCATTTTGAGCAATTGAATATTCATCAGTTTCATTACCATCAATACTAAGATTTTTATTGAGCTTAAGGGTACCTGCCGTCCAAGTTACTGTATCATGTCTGGTGCCGTCCGGAGATGATTTAGCCCCCGCTGAAAATACGCAGGTAAGTTTACCTGTAACGTCCCCTATAGGAACTGGGGCACTAGCCCCTACATTAGTTGCTCCGTGAGTGGCAGCGGAAGATGTCATTTCTGCGAGATTAGATGGGATACTTCTAGCAGCGGTGCCCTGAGTTTCGTAGCTGGTAATTGTTTGACTACCCATATTCTGATTTATTTTAATACGAGTAACAAGCTGACCTTCTCCGTCTATCCCTTTCGGGACACACTTGACAAAGACCTGATGTCCCGCACGTACACGGACTTGCCACCTGTAATAGTCGTCCACTGCCCATGTCCCTGTGTTAAGAGCACATGTGATGACTCCTGCATCTGTTAAGCTAGAAACATACCCATAAGCAGTTACTGTGCCCCCAGTACCAGATAATTTAAGGAAAGTAGCACCAGTTCTTACACCTTTTGTTTCCCAATCGACAGCGGAGTCATGTAATGTGCTACCGGTGGTACTACTGGTAGCACGACCCTCTACCCAATAATAAGGAAGCTGGGAGGTAGAAAAGGAAAGTCGGTCAGGTACGTTTTGTCTTCCTTCAAATATTCCTGCTAATTTAGTACGTATTTCATTCGCATCTGATTCTTTATCAAAATTAGCTTTAGTAGTTTTTGTGACTCCCCAAACAGCCTTAGGTTCGTAAACAAATTGAGAGCCTATGGTGTCAACAGAGGAAAGCGTTATCGAAGCACCACTACCATGTGAGTCCGCAGATAACGTCTCTCCAGCTACTAGAGCATGAGAGGACCGATCTGATAAAATCATAAAGGCGGGGAAAGCAGTCAGTGAAGATACGTATTGAATTCTACCGATAACATTACCACCGGAGTCTACCAAATTAGATATATCGGTCCCACCGGTCCCCGGTCCAGCGTCAAACCCTATGTCGTCATACTGAGCCGTAGCCATCCCACTGTGAGCCGTGAAATGTATTATGGAAAATCTTTTAGAAACACGTTTACCTGTTTCTTCATGATAATAATTTGCTATAATATCAGTTACTACCTCTCTGGAAGAAGAACTAATGTCTAGCTCGCTCATCATAAGGTGTTTTGTACCCGATTCTGTTTGTGTGGTACCGTCGGGTCTTTCTAGCGTTAGACCGTTACCAGACGGGGCAGCCGCTCCCCCTGAGGCTTCTGCTGCTGGCATTCTATTTCGTGCGAAATATGTGAAGAACCCCGCAGGATTATGAGAAGTAGCGGTACTGGTGAAATTAGGATCAACGTAATATACATAACCACGATCCTTAGTAGTTAGAAGCTGATCTTGAAGGGTTTCTTGTAATATAGCTGACAATACGGATATTTGACTACGACCAGCTTTTACTACTTTGGCAGTATTAGCACGATTATAAGCTGAAGGTTCAAACCTATCTACGTCCCCTGAATCATTAGCAACTGAAAGTAACGCCGTTGGTATATGGTTACCTATCCAAGTTGAAATCAGAGTATGAGCTTTACTCGCAGCAACACTATCTGAATCAGTGTCTAGATATTCATTTCCTAAAGTATACAGCGCATCATAGCATACTACCTCAAGAATTTCTCCATATGGTTGTTCGTATTTCTTTGCTAGACGGAAAATTTTACCGCTAAAATATACTATATATTTGTCAGGGTCTAGAATTCTAATGTTCATAAACTCTTTAAGAACAGCATTCGTGGAGCTATCCTGAAAAATCCCATTGTCTTTAAGGTCAGCTACCCTGAACCTAGCCGTTTGAGGGGAGTATAGGGTGTCTTCTATTTCTAAGTCAAGGACTAAAGACTGGCTGCTAGAAGTAAGTGCTACCCAATTGGAACCATCAAAATATTGAACTTCTAGTCTTCCGGGTTTTTCAGCCATTAGTTCCTCCCAAACCTAATCATCCGTAAGTTGATCATAAGTCCCCGCCCGTTTTGTGACAAGCATAACTAGAGTGGAGTCATATCTATCTTCTTTGGAAGGTATAAGGTTTGTGGTAAACTGCTGGACAGCAAATTCATATTGTTCATAATTATTGTCTTCATGTAATAACATCAAGGTTAATTTAGAGGCAGCGTCGTAACCATTCTCGGTAATAAAATATTCCATATCTTGTTTGGTAGGAATTTTATAAGTAGTGCCATTCCCCTTACTGGGACCGGTGATAGTCTTACCTGTGACTTTTTTATCAAGTACTAAACTTAGTGTTATTGTAGGTCGAACCATATTAAGGTCTAGAAGGGTGGGGGTGTTGTTCGGTATAGCAATCTGTATTGGGGATTTTCCTATTTGATGGGCAACAGAAAGCGCTTTTAGTGCGTATCTACGTGCGGCACCATCGTCTTCTCCATTCCATATTAAACACATTAGTTCCTGTTGTGCCATACTTAACCTCCGAAGTTACTGATAGCAGATGCAGCAGCTAGGTCTTTACTAGCCCATTCATTTGCGTACATGCCATTTACGGGGCTGTCAGTACCCATCATTACGTTAAAAGTAGAGAAGTCCACCTCACCAATTTGGAAATTCCTAGCCTTGTCAGCCCCCGGAATCCAATCTGGAATCCATCCAGCAACAGTCGATATCAAATTATTTATAAACCTAATAATCCCGTTTACTAAAGTATCCGCCAAATTACGTATACCATCGTTAATGGTACGTTTTACTCCTTCAGAAAGAATCAGGGAAAGCCCTACCCTAAGTTGAGTGAGGGGTAGACTAATAAGCAGTATAATCCCGTTTATAATTTTACTAAAGAGACTGCCGCCGCCTAAATTAAACATCTCACTGAAAACATCTCCGATTTCTTTCATTAACCCTTCTATCCAATCGAAAACTTTCTCCTTTATTTCAGGGGGAACTGCATACTCCCACATCAGGGCTAACCCAGCTATAACTACACCAGCTATCAACGCAGGTATCGCCCCAAAAGCTAGACCTATCGCAATTGGTACTCCTATACCTATTACAGCTAGTGCAATCTTCACAACAGCTTCTCCCACATTACCGTCTTTAAACGCCTGAATAATATCACTTATTTCAAATGCGATTCCTATAATCATTCCTATAGTACCTAACACTTTAGCACCTTTAGCAAGTGATTTAAGAATGGTTATTAATTTTCGACCCCAACCAGACGTTAAGGCTTTAAATAAAGCTTTAAAAATCCCTCCTACGGCTCCTTTTATACCTTTAGCATTTTTTCCTGTAAAAGCCTCTGATATTCCCTTAGTTATATTTTGTGTGGTAACATCCATTTTTTTGAACAAATCAGTGAAAGTCCAGCCTTTCATTGTTCCGAATTTCAGGGCAAATTGTTCACCTATTAACGCTGACATACCTTGTATGCTTACTAGTTGGAAACCCTTTTTTACCAAGTCACCTGCGCTTACTGAAACGTTAGACCAACTATCAACCCATTCCACCGTTTTATCAAAAAGTCTTTTTAAGTAATCCACAGTGTTTTGCGCCATCTGACCAACTATAGGAATCCAAGACGCCATAATTTCTACCAGTTTAAACAAATACGGGGCAAGGGGGGCTAATATGACATCAACAAGCATTCCGATAAGCTGGAAAATGGAACCAATGAACCCAGTAAAAATCTGTGACTGCTTCAACATCGCAGCAATTCCAAATTGAATCCCGACAAGTTTTCCTAAAGAGGCTTTGTCATTTTTTTTGCCGTCCTCCTTGTCTTTTTTACCTTTTTCACCGGGTTTTGAATCTGAACCTGTCCCACCACCACCGCCACCGGAGGCGGCATCGGTTTGTGCGCCCGTCTGACTGCGGATTTCAATCGCAAGGGTTCTATCCATTTCACCCATTACCATTTATCTATGTTTCCTTTCGCTTTCTTGTTGTTCTTTTTGCGCCAGTGCCCCTAGAGCGGACAGTAAATATGTTAGTTCAGACTCTGATAATCCCAAGATATCACTATATGACATTCCTAGCTTCAGTAGGGAAGCTACTAATGTCCAGTGGGAATACAACACATTTTCCGAGTCTGTCACAGGTATTCCCGCCAAATATCTTAGGATTCTTTTTTTATGACCTCTACTTCCGTCATTTCGTTAGTAAATGCGTTAGGGACCAACTGTTCTAATGCACTTCCTAATGTCCCGTCAATTGAATTTAAAAACTCGTCTGTTATGGAAGTTATCCCATTTACAAACCATGGGGCATCTACAATAATTTTTTTCAATACCTCACGTAAATATAACCCCGAATTAAGTTCTGGTTCCCCTGTCTTAGCATTAAAGGACATACACTTTGTCGTGATATCACTTTTTTCAAACCACGGAAGTTGCCGTGTGGTTATTGTAAACTTATCCTCATTTATAGTAATTTCCATTTCTGTAGTCGCACCTTTAGTTTGATACTTACTCACATCAAAAGGTTTTGCTGCTGCTACTACTTTTTTAGTTGCCATCTTTACTTTATACTCCTTACTAGTTCATTTTATACTTTATGGATACACTGGTACGCCATCTGTAATAACAATTTTCATATTCCTTGCTACACAATCTATGGATGTCTGCAATGTAGGCTCTTCTGCTATATCATGAGGTGCTCCCCGTAAGAATACTCCTCCTTGAGCTAGTCCGGTCGCTGCTGTTGCATCTCCCGGTAAGTCTATTACCATAGTATCATTTGTACCCCTAGTAAATGTCAGGCGCACATTGAATCCTTGGGCACCACTACCATAATTTCCCTCTAACAATAATTGCTTATACAGTTCAAGAGCGCCACCTATGTCAGTACCTGTAGTGTCCGATGAATCGTTAAGTGACACGGTTGCAGTGAAAGTATATTCACGACGACCTTCACGCATTTCGTTAGGTCCACGCCTTCTTCCGTTTCCATGTCGGGAACTTACGTAATACCGTTGCTCTACTGCATTTGAAATGCCTATGGAGAAATCCCTAACTCTTGCAAATTCCTTACGAGTGGCACCAGCGCCTCCAATATATACAGCCCCTTCTGAGAAGTAATATGGTTCAGTGGTGTCAAAATCAATATCAGAATCTGTAACATCGTGCATAACGGCAAATCCGGGCATAACTGCACTGGCTGAGTCTCCACTATACAGTGGGTTTGAATCCGTTGTTGCAGTAAGCTGGTTCTCTAAGTTATGAATAGTCCCCATGAAATTGACTGTATCCCACCCAACCGTTAGCATCCCACCTTCATCAGCATTAATAGTCATTGAGTCTACCATACCGCCCAATGAACGCCTAATGAATGCGTTTCCCCCATCAGAATCTAACATTCTAAGGTGCCACGTCATTGTTGGAAGTAGGTTCGCTTCCGTAATAACGTGCTGATATACACTAGTGGTCTCATCGGTAAATGGAATTATGAAAGAGTTATCCGTATAAGTTTCTTTTAAGGGGGTTTCAAGGAATATATCAGTCTGTGGACCAGTACCTATGGTTCTGGCTACTTTATAAGTACCCGTGATAGTCCCGGTATTTGCTCCCGCAGAAACAGTCCCGCTCACAGCAGCAGCAGCAAGAGTATTTTGCCCTTGTGTGACAACGAGGTATTTATCGTCATCATCAAAATCTAATTGAGAGCCTGTGCCTTGGAATCCATTAGCGTCAGGGGATAATTTGGTCTCAGAGTCAACTGTCCCTACTCTGAAGGAACATTTGCCAGTAGTATTATAAACTATATCTCCAATCTGTACCCCAGCACTTACAAACGTAGCGTCACCATCTTCTAAGTAAGCAGTACCGTCCCCTCCATCATGTACCGCAGACTGTGGAGCACCTATAACAGTATTGTAATCAATTATTTGAATATATGCCCCGGCAACTAATGCGGTGTCGTGGTTACTAACGGTAGCACCTGTCCCATTTACATAAATATGCATATCTCCCTTTGAAGAACCCGTCGTGTGTCCCTCTGTGTTGTTAATGAGATAATCAGCCTTACCGTAATCGTTATCAGTAAGTAAAGCAGTACGTACATCGCCAATTCCAAACCTAAGCATGAAACCATTAAGTGCTGTTACTCCACCTAGTGATCCCGAATAAGCTTGTGTCCCTCTATAAACTTCTGTGAAATTACGTCTATTGTTGTTTCCTAAAAAGTATCTGGGTTCCAACGTAGGAGTTAAGTCCGGAACCGTGACAGAAGTATAAGCCCCCGGAATAAATCTCATGGAGGGAATAGATAGAGCTTCTTGTGCCGAACTATTAGCGGTAGCAGATGCCTCAGCTATTCGGGAATTATCTATATGATTAAATGCTATAGGGCGATCAAGCCTAATTGTACCGGTGAGAGAATCAGTAACTGAAACGTGTTCAATACGTCGGACTTCATATGGATTAACAGTGGAGGATGCAATAGCCGTGGTCCCGTTAGTTAAAACAGCGCCAATTTGTACGAAGTCACCTACAGTCCAAGTACTACCGGTTAAATTATCATATGGTAACTCCGACATGCCGGGGGTTAATGCGCCCACCGCTAGGGCGCGAGCACCTGATATAACCGCTACTTTTAATTCAGAATCTGCGCCTTGTGCCCCCTCTGAAGCGAAAGAGAATTGTGCCTGATCAGGACGATAAATTGCCATTTGTTTCCCCCAACATTAATAGATATGTGATATTATACTAAGTTTCAAGTAAAATTGCGTTATTTTCTAAAAGAATAGTCATTGTCCCAGTCCAAACGTTAGCCGTGGCAATAGTAGGCTCTACAAAACTTGTGACTTGCCATCTTTGATAATTAGTCATGCTATGTTTTGTACTGTGAACTACACGCCGAATTTCCCGCATTAAATCGTATAGGCGTTGACGTTCGTTCTTTGTCCATAGCTCAACTTCTACGTTGTAATAACGATTGCCGTATTTATAGTTACCTATAAAATTTTCAGTCATAGCGGGAGTTCCCGGTCTAATTAATAAGGTGTCACTTATTTGTGTGTTAAACCGTATCCGCTCACCATCACCGTTAACCTCGACAAATACAGGTTTAGCGGAAGTGTCAGCCACATTACTATATGTCCAAGATGAATTAAGCTGTGTTTTAACTTCTTCAACTGGTACTGGCTCTGTAGGCATCTAAAACAACTCCACCGCTCGTAGGGACTCAAGTGCGTCTTGCGCTTCCGCATGCCACCCTGATACTTTAGCCTCTAAAGGAACCCTGTCCATCCCGCCCACAGCAATATTACCAAAATCAGAGTTTCTAACAATGGCTATAGCAGCTAATTTACGAGTAAGCTCGTGTACATAACCACCCTCTCTGGAATCAACGTTTACATTATCGCCATACTGGTATGAAATACGAACTGGGGCAATAAATTCTCCCCCTCCATATCTTGCAGCTAACGACTGAAAAGACCCAAATCTAGCTGGTAAGAAAAAGTATCTAGAGAAATAAACAATGCCTGTGTCAGGATTAAAGAAATACTCGTTACTACGTCCTTCCTTTAAGGTCCCGTAGCTATCACCTTCCCAAATCTGAACCTTGAATATTCTTTTTGCACCCCTACGATTAAGTCTTATGCCCATAAAATTAAAATCATAATGTTCATTATAGGCTACGTTAGGTCTCCAAGATTTACGTGTTTTGTAATCTATCTCAGATTGTGCTCCGGATATGTACGCCTGTACGGATGATTTAGAAGGTATAGTTGATGAGGTGAAATCTGTCACAGAGGATGAAGGGGTGGAATAAACTCCCTCTAACTGAAGGAATTCAAATACTTCTTGAGTTGTAGCGTAAGCATTTAATGCCCTCATTTGAATACGTTTAACCGTAGGGGCGGTGGTTACAGAAGCAGTAGATCGAACTCTAACCCAATATATATTTACACTATTTACAGTTAATGTTGCCCAAGAAGACATAAGTTGTGGGGCGAAAGATTCCGCCCCATCTTCCGTAAATCCATAAGCAGTTCCATCTGGCTCTTCACGATCTATGGAAGGAGTAAACTGGGTCCAATTAGAACCGTTACTATATTCCCACGTTAACGCCCCTAAACTACCTAAGGTATCAAGGTCAAAAATAGCCATATCAAACTTTTCAGTGTTTCCCAAGTATAAAATATGGGAAGTGGAGTTTAATACAGTGACGGCTGTGTTATTTAAAGCTTGAACATCTAAGGTAATATCTGTGTATGTGGCTGAGCCATCAAAATTAAAAATTTTAGAAAATGACCCGGAGGCATTCGTTGGCATAGTGACCTCTTACAACTTGTTTAAATCTGGAAGTGTTTTACTATCATTACCTATATCTTCTCCTGCATCTCTTAATTTTCCTCTAAGATACAATGTTACTCCTTCTAAATGAGTACTTTGCGTCTCCAACATCTCTAACTGCTCGTGCATCACATGACTTTTTACCCGCATGTTGACAAGTTGTTGCTCTATTAGAAATAATTCATTTTTTAATCCTGCTAAATCCAATATTGCTCCTTATTTTTTAGTAGGTGAAGTGCTCGCTAACCTGTCAAGTTGGTCCGCCATAGAAGGGGAGTGAATCCTGTACGCTTTAGGAAGAATGGTATTCATATGAGGTCGAATCATTTCATACCACGCATCATCCAAAGTTACATTTTCCTCGTCTCCTTTTTCCTGCTCGTCTAAACTGTTCATAATATCCCCGACAATTTTCCAATCTTTCATGGTTTCGCCTTCATAAGTATTACAGGCTAATAAAAATAATTTTCTAACTGTTAGCGGAATGCTTTGGTCGTCATCTTGAAACTCTAACGGGATATCTCTAAATCCCACCATTTGCTCATTTACTAACTTCTTACTCATACAACTTCTCCCCTTATCATTATCTACTTTCATGTACTATTATACTAAAATAATTAGAAAAACTTAATTATTCATCAACTTCGGCATCTTCGGGGGGAGGTATGTCTGGTGCTCCCTTACCACGCAAATACATAGCGACCCCATTTAAATTTTGAATTTGCTGTGCTAATACCTGTCTTTTACTATCTAATTCCTGTAACTCTGTTATTGCTTTCTGTATCTGTTCTGTTACTGCTGCTAAATCTGAGCTAACATCTATCTCTGCCATTGCTATTCCTCCTTAAGGAACTAATACTATACTCTTGTTATTATACTCTTATGCTTGGTAAAGTCAACTAATGGATAAGCTTCTCCTCTAATTATTATACTCTTATGATGGCTTTCTATATTTTGCCCTAGTTGCATTATAAGTAGTTACGTATGCGTCCCACTTGGTCGAATCGCTGCCGATTTCCTTTTCACAGTATGCCTCAATAAATTCTATTACTGATGGGTAACTGTCTCCTCGCATTTCATCTGTGCGGTATCTTGCGTAATGTGGTGTCTCACCACCATTTGTAACGATATCAGTCCTTACCTCGTTTGCTACCCTGCCTTCTGCCCAACCGTCAATGATGACATCATGCTCTGCGTTGGAGTGAGCAGTTCGTACACCGTCAACCATACTATGCAGCGACCCGTAAGGGTGCTCCGACATTAATGTAGTTATCCACTCTGCTTTAGTTGCCATTTTTATCTCCTTACGATAATCCGTACATGCTAAAAGTTCCGACCGATATATTCCCTGTATCAGCCCTGAACCTGATTCCTGTCAAGGCATCTAGTTCTTTTATATATCCAAACTGACGAAAGGGAAAAATCCAAGTCTGTGCTTCCGAAGCATCGTTGGCATATGTTCCAGAAGCAAGTAAATTAAAATGTTTCCAGTGTGCAGTTTCCTGCGGTCTGTAAATAATCATTGCCCCATTATTGTTCATCGCTGCTGCATCCCCTCCTGTGCCAGTATTAGTGCTTCCTTCTGCTGCCAAGCCGAATGAGTGCCAAGCTGCATCAGCACTATGCTGCCAATAGTCGGGAGAGTCATCATAAATACTGAACTTAAACCAACTATCAGCCAAGTCTTGAGCCATACGATAATTGCCTGATTGGATTGCTCGATCATATCCGCTATCATCGCCAGTTATAACCTGCCACTCTAACCGCTTCTCATCGGTTGCTGGCTTGTAATTTGTAACAACAAACATTATCTCGTCATAAGTTCCATCAATCGTGAAATCTATTTGAGTGCTACTAGAAGCTGTCTGTGTTTGAACTAATGTCCAGCCCATTACGATACCCCAAACATTTTGATGACACCGGAATCTATATTGCCATCGTCAAACTGAAACTTTATCCCAGTCACCGCAGAAGTTGTTTTGATATATCCACCACAAAGGTTCATGTGCATAAATTCATCGCCACCCTGACTTGAATTGTGGGTCACCCTTGATGTGAAATGTTTACTGTATGTCGTATCTGAGGGGTCATATAAAGTCATCACTCCTGACAGGGAATCCGTAGTGTCATCTGCACCTGTATAAATAGCAAGAGCAGCGAACCTGTCATCACCATCTTGGCTTGAGTTTCCGTCAACAGCCTCCCCTACGTGCTGATCCCATGTAGTGTGAATACCCATACTGTTATCGTGGGTGTCATCATCTATTGTGTGGATTCTGGAGAAAACTGTTTGAATAGGCTGGGCGTAATCATTCACTTGAAAAGTAAATACCTGTAAATCTTCTTCACCGTGAATATTATAGAAATGGAACTCATACGCCATGTACGTGTCATCTATACCGGAAGTTATCGCAAGGGAAGCACTTGTTGATGCGGTACTTGTTGAAATAAGTGTTAATCCCATTATGACTTCGCCCATCCCCACAACCTGATTGTTGCGCTTATGTTTGAATTGGAAAACTTGAAGTTAACATCGTCAATCGCTGTTGCATCGTTACTGCCAATAACGCCTCCTGTCTGAGAAAATATAACAGCATCATGCCCTGCCTGAGTGGAAAACTCGCTTATAAAGTTCTTTTCATAAGTTCCACTTCCTAACCCCCAAATCGTTAACCTTCCATTAGATGATTGGTCGGCATCATTCCCTTCGTAGGACGTAAGGTTTACATAGCCAGCAACCTGCGCGGCATTTCTGGATTCGTCAATAGTGCCAAACCCCGCAGCATTAGAATCATCTTCGTCGTGGTACATTATCCCAAAAGCAGAGGTTATGTTTATATTGTCGTAAGTGCCATCACCACCAGCTTCTGTAACTGCGAACTGTAGGTTCAACGTCGAACCCTCATTAGTGTGACTGTGGGCATTTACCACTTCAAATACAAAGTAGTCATACGTGGAATCAATGCCTGAATCAAGAGTGCTGTCGTTTACAGTGATGCTTGTAACGTTTGAACCTGTCACCGTGCCAAGCAATGTCATAGCGTCAGTTACGCCAGTGAACTCCCGCCCACGAAGTGCTGCGATATTATCATCCGTCTTACCGTTGATAGTCTCGATGTCGCCTATCGCAATACCGCTTACTGCTGTTACTTGATTAGCCATTATGCATGCTCGATTATTGTGAAGTCAGGATTGAAGTACACCGTGTCAGCAACA
>Ga0208433_1000695_pt1 | contig 13599 bp, 20 predicted proteins | sample 3_EtaG_FD_184075 | JGI IMG/M metagenome (GOLD analysis project Ga0208433, IMG submission 184075) | Marine viral communities from the Subarctic Pacific Ocean - 3_ETSP_OMZ_AT15126 metaG (SPAdes) (version 2) | ecosystem: Environmental > Aquatic > Marine > Oceanic | place: Pacific Ocean | collected...
GGGGTATACATTATTCGCGGTAAGGATTATACCGACCAATAATATGACTGTCGAAACCCATTTCAGATACCAATCTTTGGTATGCATGGGCGTGATTTTATCAATTTTCATCTAAAAGGAGGACCAACAAACCAAGTTATCAAGGAATATCTTACCCCCTTTGTTACTGGTGGAACTCTATGTTCTAAAGTGCCGGGAAAGACAAGAACATTACCTTGATCAACTCCATCTACCGGAGGTACAACACGACATTCTCCTTTACCATAAGTAGAAAACTCAAATACACCACCTTTAAAAGTATCATTCAATGAAACCGCCGCAGTCAACTTTCTAACTTTACCATGCAATAAAGGTTTCTCTGGACAATCATATTTACTCATATGATCTCCTTGACCATCTTGGTGCCATGTATAATGTCCATTTACTCCTGCTCTATAACGTGTCAATTGTTGTGGTTCAGCGGCCGTAATGTCATAACGCCAACCAGAATTTTGATTTGCCTCTAACATAAAAGGCCAAACTAAATCATAAAGCCATTGTTCTTGAAGCCAAACAACCTCACTTATTCTTGCTTCCTTTTTAACTTCAAACTCTTGCTTTCTACCAAATATTCTATCTTCCTCAAATGTTTCGCGAACATCTACAGTAGCATCTTCCCAAGATTCTTTACCCAACCTTATTATTTTATTACAGGTCTTTTTAGGTATTGCCTTTGGAAAAACAAACCACTCATTTACGGACTTTCCTTGAGCTGTTGCAGTTCCCACTTTCATTTCTTTTTCTCCACTGTCCATGGTCCATGGTCTCCCATGTTTTCGCTTTTGGCCAGGGCAGCAGGAAGGATGGTTTTTGTGCTGACGCAAAATGCGTAATTTCTGCGTTGACCCCGGTTGAATCTTGCCATCCGGCTATCTCCAAAACCAACAAGCCGGTTGCGGCCTGCATAAAGGGTTCATCGGCGGCCAGCCAGATATCCATGGACAGTGGATCGAGGCCGGAGGTCTTAGCCACTATGTGCGAGTGCGCGATTGGAGAGAAGACGGCCAGTTGCTGGCTAATCAGGTAGCCAGTTGCTGCTGCTGCGATCTGGCATGCTTTTGCCAATCTGGTTTTGGCGGCCATTTTGACGTTTGGCGCGTAGCCGCCGTAGGGCGAGGCCAGGTACCAGAAGCCGTGACGTTCCAGTCCCTCGAGGTTTGTGAGTGTGATCATGCTTTGAGTATACCTTTGGGCTTGGCGCCTCGCAAGGGGCTTGGCGCCGGCGCCATGCGCCTGGGTCATGGCAGCTATGTCTTTTTTAGTCTTCTCCGCCCTCTCTTTTTTTGCTAGGAAGGGTTTTTAGAAGGAGAGAGACATGACCGACATCTTTAAAGCAGAAGTCACTGAAATTCTGACGCAGCACTGGGCTCTAAAAACCATGTTGGACATAGAGGAAACCTGTTTCAACAACCTGCGGCGTAAGCGGCCAGACTGGTCGGCCCACGCCATTGCGCGGGAAATTCACCGCCGTCTTGGGCGCTATCGTTTACGTGCCCACGACATCCAATCATGACCAATCGTCTTTGGGCCGCGGTTTTATATCGGTTGCTTCGCGACACCTTGTCGCGGAGTGACGGCATTCGCCGTCCGGCCATCGAGTACCTGACGGGTGAAGAGGAGGACGATCTACGCACGGTGTGCGAGCTTGCCGGCGTAGAGATTGGGGGGATACAGGCGGCGGCGCGGAAGCTCCGCGATCTCGGCCCAGTTCGCGGGAAGGACCTTTTGAAAAAACTTGTAGGAGAAGAACATGTTAGTGACAATTAACACTCGGGCTCCGCGCCAAGGCCGTGAGATTGTATGCCCGGAGTGCCAAACGGCGCAGCGCGTTTTCCATTTCAACTGGGAGGCGCTTGAGTGCTCGGCTTGCGGGATGACGAGCATTCTGACCCGGTGGGTTTTGGCGGAGCCGCTACTCCAAGACACTATCCCGTTGAAGCCGTGCCCGCTATGCCATGTCTCCGGCTTCGACACGCCGTGCCCGCGCTGCTTTGGCAACGGGTATGTGGCGGATTTGGGAGAGGGAGTTGAGGCCCCCCGCTCGGTGGGGTATACTCCGAAAGTGAGAAGGCTAGACACAGACCTCAATATTCCAGTAGTGCTGGCCTACACGACAGAGGGGGGCGCGGTTGCCGACTCCTGGCTGGAGATCAACGGCAAACGTGCAGAGAACGTGGAGGACGTTTTGGATGAGGAAGCTTGGGCGGAGATCCATACGCAAGGCTTGGAACACTTTTTGGGAGAGTAGGATGGGACTGGAATATTTCTTGTTGATCGGCCTTGGGGCATTTATCGTCGGCCTCTTGTCAGGCTCGTAGATGGATATCTGGGGGATCTGTTATTACTGTGGGAAAAAGATGATCCAGGGCGGTGACCATGATGAAGTGGACGCCGATGGAAACGACACCATAGTTTCCAACTTCCATTGCCCGAACTGCGGCTCTTCTTCTCTTTTCTGGTGGCCTGTAGGAGAAAATACTAGGGAGGAACACCCGGCGTGGGAAAAGTTTCTCGGGAGACTACGGCGCTGGATTACATTCAGCAGCTCTGGGAGTTAAAAACTAGGGGCCGGCCTTTCTATTACCAAGGTAATCTACAATGAGAAAGAAAATGCCGAATAGGCGCCCAGCGGTCACGCGGGTGCTAGAGACGCTGACTGATCGCTACTACATCAGTTTGGGGATTGACCCAGAGGATCTCGAAACCAGGGAGATTTTCATACGCGGATCGAAAATCGGCAGCGATATGGATTTACTTTTGGACGATGCGTCGTTGATTTTATCCTTGGCACTTCAGAACGGCCTGTCCTTGGAGCAGTTACTGCACAGTTTGGATACCGGTCGAGAGGAGGGTGGTAAGTCTGTCTTGGCCTCTGCCATTCGGATCATGGGCGAGGAGTCCATGGCCCTGGAACAGACGGCATGAAAAAGGCCGAGAGCGTCTATGAGGCTCCCACCAAGGTGCGTAGAAGGGGGCACCCCTACCCACGAAACGTGCGCAAGAAGCTGGGTCCAAAATCTTCCTGGCGCACTTGCAAGAAGAAGTACAGAGGCCAGGGGTGAGGGTCAGTCGCGAATTTTAAGTGCGTCGAGATCGTAGCCCATGGCGAGCAGCATTATTTCGATTTTGTAGATTGACGGCTCGACAATCCTGTGTTTCTCGTATTTTTCGATGGTATCCGTGCCGACGCCGGTAAGCGCAGACAACCGCGACCGCGAGAACCCAACCTCTTTACGGATGTCGGACAAGACGAGCCCCCAAGCGGTTGCCACGTCCTCTTCGCAGGGAAGTGTATTTCTCATCGTTGCCTCAGTTCTTTGGTGAGTCCGAAACGTCCCAGTCTCCGAGCATTTCCTCAAAGTCCACGTCTGACTCGGTGGCCATCATAGCCAAGCCTGATGTCAGCAGTGAAGACATCAGGTGCATGACGTTATGCATACCGATGCTGGCTGCTCCGGTTTCGACGGCCACCCGGAACAGCACCATGCTCTTCAAGGGCGGTGGGGCCTCGAAGTCGGAGGTTCGCTCGAAGATTTCACGATAAAACTCCTCGAGTTTGTAGGACTCGCTAAAGATTTCATCGGGGTCGGTCATACGGTTAGCCCCTTGAAAAGGAGGTTTCCCAGTTTGCGGCACATCTGGCGCAGCTCGATGTCGGTTGGCTCGCTGCGAGCGCAATCTACTAGAACAGCAATCTCCTGGCCAACAGATCGTTGATTAATGTCCGCCAAGCGGAGCAGCTCCTCCCACGCAGAAATTGGGACTGCAACGCTTTTAAACTTTTTTGTATCAGGCATTTCATGCTTCCTTCTTTTGTTCGTCCTCCCAGGACCCCGGGCAGGGGAGGAAATCCCGGTGCTCGCGGTCCACGGGATAGTTCCGACAAGTGTTGGGACGCAACTCGTGGATTCGGCAGTCCCAGATGTCTTTTTTCCTTTGCTTCCGTAGCCACGGGCACCTCCCAGACAGGACTTCCTCGCCTGTTTTGCTATTGAACCATAGGTCGGCGGTGCGTATGCCGTCGCCCCAATCAAAAATGAAGGCGGTGGCCAGGATATCCTGGCGGTCGGCCTCTTCCCAGCGTTGGAGATCTTCCTCGTCAGCCCACATGCTTCCCATGAAAGACCCGTGGGAGCAGCATTTGCCGCACCGAGTGCAATTGAAGTGGTTCATGTCTTCTCCTCAATTTTGATGCCAATGGACTTGGCCTTGCGCTTGCCTTTCAAGGCATCGCGCACGAGTTGCGCTTGGGCCTCGTTGGCAACGACAATATCCACGGGCATTGTGCCGTTGGATATGGCTATGCACTCGCGAACGGATCGGTCGGCTTCCTTGGCGGTCATCAGCTTAACCATTCTCTAAACTCCTCTCCCATCACCGTTTGCGCGATGTCCATTTTGTTGCGCAGCGCCTTGACGATCCGTTCGTCAATGGTGCCTTCCGCGATCAAATCGATATATGTGACGTGTTTGCGTTGGCCAATCCGGTGGGCGCGGTCTTCCGATTGCATTCGCACAGCGAGATCGAAGCTGTTAGCAAAGTAAACAACTGTCTGCGCGGCGGTGAGTGTGATGCCGTAGCCGCCCGTCTGGGGATTGCCGACAAAGTAACGTGCGCCACCGTTTTGGAATCGCTCGATGGCGTTGCTCCGGTCCTCATCGGAGGTGTCACCGAAGTAGCTCACTGTTGACCCTGAGCCGTGGGCCTTGGTCAATGCCGCCGTGATGCGTTTCACATCGTGCCGAAACCGGGACCAGATGATGGCCTTGTCGTCGGTCTCTTCCAGACAGGCGAGGAGTTCGTTCAGGCGGTTATCTTCGATTTCTATCAGTTCGCCGTTGTCGGATTTGACGTGTGCCGACAGAACTTGTTGCATCCGCAACAATTGAGTCATGATGTTGGTCGCGGTCATGAATTTCTCGTCTTCGATATGCGCCAACGCATAGTCGGTCAATTCACGGTAGATGCGAGACTGCTCGTCCGTGAGAGTGACATCTCGCCGTGTGTAAATCTTGGCGGGGAGATCCAGGCACTCGTCCTTGGTGACACGGCTCGAGAAGCTCTTGATCATGCTGGAGAGTTCGCCCAGATTTCTATAGCCGACAATTTGGATGAAGGAATGGGAGCCGACATCCCGGCGGTTCGCCACCGCGTAGCGATACTGGAACTGGAAGAAGTCATCGCCGCAATCGCCCAGCAAATTTTTGTCCATGAAGCGGCACTGCGACCAGAGGTCGAGCGGCGACTGTGTAACTGGAAAGCCCGTCAGGATACGCCGGTACTTCGCCAGCGGCGAGAGCCTGATCAACGCCTTTGTGCGTGACGCATTGGGGTTTTTGATGCTGGTCGATTCGTCAATTGCCAATAGTGCCTCGGACGCCTCCAGCACGAGCGCAAGGAAGCGTTGCCCTTTGGCAGTGCTGAGTGCCTCGATGTTCATAACCAGGATGCGTAAGGCTGCTTCCGCCGGCACTGTGAGGGCTGCCAGAGCGGCCATCACGGCCTTTGTGGGCTTGGGGTTCCAAATTTCCAAGGCGGCGCCCTCCAAGACGCGCTTGGGCATATGGGCCGGGAGTTCCAAGGCTGCCCAGTTGCGGTATACGCCCTTGGGCGCGAGAACAATAAAGGTGTCGATCTCGCCGTGCTCGAAGAGCACGGCAGCGTTGTCGATGCAGATTTTGGATTTGCCTGTTCCCATCTCCAGGAAATAGGCCCAATTTTTCTGGTCCCACGAGGCGCGGAGCACGTCATCTTGGTGCTGGTACGGCTTCGTCTCATACTTGTAATCCATCATCTGCCATTCATACTCCAGATTTTCCCATTTGACAATCACTTTTTTTCTGCTATAAGAAACTCAATGCAACCCCTGGCGAGGAGATACGCCTATGAAGAGGAACGACACTCCACAAGACGTGTGGGAAAAGCTCAAGGCAGACGCTGACGCTAACGCTTTCAGCGCCGTGACCACAGAGGGCGGTAAAGATCTGAGCCGCTTCATCCGAGAATCCATTGCGCTCAAGAAGGATCTGCAAAAGGCAGAAGCCGCAGCCAAGGCTGTGCGCGTCGAGCGTGACCGTCTCCTGTACGATTTAATTCCCGCGCTGATGACGGAAATGGGAATTGAGAGGGTGGAGGTGGACGGCCATACCGTGGCGCTTTATAGCTTCGGTTCAGGCACGATGCCGAAAGATCCCGCTGAAAACGCCGCCGCTCTGGCGCATCTCCGCGAGATCGGCGCTGGCGACTTCATCAAGCATGATGTCTCAGTGTCTTTTGCCGTCAAAGAGGACAATGCAGCGTCAGCCTTGAGAGCTGATCTCGAGGCGCAGGGATTTTCCGTAGCCTCGAAGACATGGGTGGAGTCTTCCACCCTCAGAAAGCTGATCAAGGATCAAGAAGGCATCGACCTGGACATATTCAATGGCTATGTCGGCACACGAGCGCAAATCACAGGAGCAAAGTAATGGCACGTAAAGAGAACGGCAACGGAACCCTCCCAGCAGAGGTAACTTCTCAGTTTGAGGCGGACGCGGGGATGGGCTTGGAGCACGTTGGCTTGGAAAACATGCAGACTCCGTTTCTGCGCCTGATTCAAGCGTTGAGCCCACAACTCAAGAAAAGTGATGTCTCTTTCATCTCCGGTGCCCAGCAGGGCCAGATTTTCAACACGGTGACAGGTAAGACATGGACGGACAGTGTCACTGTCGTGCCAGTGGATTTCTGTCAGAAAATGTTGGAGTTTGTCCCTCGTAAGGCTGGGGGAGGGTTCGTTGGAGAATTATCCCGCGAAGATGCCCTTCAGGCTGTTCGCGATGATGCCGGCATGGAGATTTTGCCGAGTGGCAATGAGCTGGTACGCACCGCGCAGCACTATGTCAAAATTGTGCATGATGACGGCACTCTTGAGAGCGCCATCGTGGACATGAAAAAGACGCAGTTGAAGGTATCACGCAAGTGGATCACCTTGATTGCTATGCAGAAGCACAATGGTTCAACCCTTCCGAGTTTCGCCAACTCCTACAAGCTCCGTTCGGTCGAGGACGGCAACGATAAGGGTAGTTGGTTTTCTTGGTCGGTTGCCTTGGCTGACCCCATCCCATCTCTGGCGGCCTACCACGAATGTAAAGACTTCTACCAGAGCATCAAGCGCGGGGAGGTGCGTTCGTTGGCTCCGCCCTCTGACATGGTGCTGGAGGATTCCGCACAAGACGTGCCGTTCTAGGTAAGGGCTCGGCCCTCCCGGTTTGCTGGGAGGGCCTTTTCCTATGCACCAAGCGGCAGAAAGATTTCTGGGCCTCTTTGAGGGCTATGGTCGAGCGCATGGTCAGACAACCGTGCTGGACAGGGCTCGCCATGGCAAAACCCCAGCCAAATACCAAGTGGTCCATGAACCACTGACCGTTGACCTTGTGCAGCGGCATCTTGAGGGGCATCTCGGTGTTGGCTCCATCCCCATTGACGAGACAAACCGGTGTAGTTTCGGTGTCTTGGACATCGATGATTACAGTTTAGACCTTATTGCCCTACGGGCCAAGATCAAGAGGTTCAAGCTCCCTCTTATCACCTGTCGCTCAAAAAGCGGCGGCGCTCACCTGTTCTTATTCCTTTCCGAAAAGGTGGCCGCTGCGGAGGTGCGCGATAGGTTGGCCGAGTTTGCGTCAGCCTTGGGCTGGGGCACTTGCGAGATATTCCCCAAGCAGGAGGAGGTCCGTGCGGATCGAGGTGACGTGGGCAACTTCATCAATCTCCCCTACCAGAATGCAAAATACACCACGCGGTATGCCTTGAAAGATGACGGCGACGGCATGACGCTGGATGAGTTTTTGGATCTGGGGGAAAACTCGCGCATCTCAGGGGCTGATCTCCTCGCGATAACCCTTGGCTCTGGTGCCGATGTGCTGCCAGAGGGGCCACCTTGTTGTCAGCAACTGACCGAGTTTGGCATCCCGGAAGGTGGGCGCAACATGACGTTGCTGAACATCGGCATTTACTACCGCAAGTGTGCACCGGACGACTGGAAAAGGAAACTTGAAAAGCACAACCAAGACTATTGCACACCACCGTTGCCGGCGAGGGAGGTGGTCGTTCTCCAAGGTCAATTGGAGAAGAAGGGCTACACCTATACCTGTAAACAAGAGCCTCTGAGCAGCCACTGCAACATGTCTTTGTGTCGAAGTCGGAGACATGGCATAGGCTTCCATAACTCGCATCCGGTTATTGGTGGCTTGACCGTTGTCGAATCTGAACCACCCGTATGGTTTGTGAACGTGGACGGCTCGCGGTTGGAATTATCCACCAAGCAGTTGCAGTTGCAGGGAGAGTTCCAACGCGCATGCATGGAGCAGATGTACAAGATGCCAGCGAGGATGAAAGCCCCAGACTGGCGCGATCTAATTGACACACTTCTCGAGGATGCCACGCGCATCACAGTACCAGAAGAATTGACGCTGAAAGGTTTGTTCTTTGAGCTAGTGGAGGCTTTCTGTACTTCTCGGATCGTAGCGCACAGTCCAGAGGAACTGCTGACGGGCAAACCCTGGACGGAGGAAGGGCGCACATATTTCAAGCTCAGTGCACTGCAAGAATTTTTGCAGCGTAATGGTTTCGCGCATTACACGCGGGGCCAAATCACCGAGCGTCTCAAGGAACTGAATGACGACGCGGAGGCCGATACGGTTTATCGGTTGAAACTAAACAACGACCAATGGAGATCTGTCCGCGTTTGGTACATCCCAGAGATGAACCGTGAGGAAGTGGACTTACCGGAAGTAACCTTTGAGCCAGAAGATCCACCGTTTTGATAAGGAGCAAGATCATGGGTGTAATGAGAAGCTATATGTTGGCGAAGGCAGCGGCCAAGCGATTGAAGGGGGACTGGCAACGAAAGCTGGCGCTTTTGGGGTTTGAGGAAGACCCCCGTAAGGGCGAAAGGCGTAAGGGAGAAAGGCGAGTGAATCAGTTTAACAGCGAGGGATTGGAGCGCCGGATCAATGAAAGCCCAGAGCAAGAGACACCGGAGAAAAGACTGTGGGATGCGGAGAAAAGACTGTGGGATGCGGAGAAAAGACTACGCGAGCTTGAGCGTGAACTTAAAGGCATGCGTCAAGCGCGTTCCAAGGAACATGCACGAAGGAACATGGCCGAGCGAATTTTACGGCGTCTGGCCAAACCCGCGCAGCGCATGGAACCAAAAGAGCACCAAGTCTGGGTTCGCTCGGTAATAGGGGAGTATTTTGGTGGCGATTTGCAGGGAGCCTTTCGCAAGTCGGGCCATCCGCACATAACGGGTGCTTGTCCGCATTGTGACATTAATTTGTATAACAATGTCCCTCACGCAAAGGCTATGCCGTGTAACATACCGCAATGCCCCTATGAGAAGGAGCCCGCGCAAAGCAGTGACAAGGTACTCTTGTTCGCGGCGGCGGGGGAGGATTGTTAGTGACTAAACAGTGCGAGACAATTCTCGGCCCGCCAGGGACGGGGAAGACGCAGACTAATTCCAATCGCATCCGTAATTGCATCGAAGACGGTATAGCGCCGGACAAGATAGCTTGTGTCTCTTTCACCCGTAAAGCGGCTAAGGAAAGTCGAGATCGTGTCTGCCGAGATTGGGGCGTTGATGAACGCGATATGCCCTTCTTCCAGACGCTGCACTCCATGGCCTATAAATTTGGGGGATATCGCCCAGACGATGTCATGGGGTCCAAGGACTTAATAGCCATAGGGGAAGCGACGGGAATCATTTTCGACCCCAAACAAATCGCCGGGGAAACGGACATGGACATTTTGGGCGTGTCACAGGGCGATACATATATGCACCTCTACCATCTGGCTCGAAGCAAGGGAGTGGATTTGGAGACAGCGTACCGCCAAGAGGGGAATTACAACATTAACTATGCCGAATTGACGCGACTGGTAAAGACCTACAACAACTACAAGAAAGCCTACAAGAAGATTGATTTCACCGATATGATTGAGAAGTTCATTCTCATGGATATCTGTCCTGATATCGAGGCCCTGTTCGTGGACGAAGCTCAAGATCTCTCCACCCTTCAATGGTCCATGGTCGATGTATTGAGGAGGAAGCCTGACCTACAGGTTTTCACGGGTGATGACGATCAGGCCATAATGAATTTCCAGGGGGCTGATGTCGGGGCTTTTCTGAGGGCCACTGAGAAGAAAACAGTCCTTGACCAATCCTACCGAGTACCAATCCTTGTTTGGGAGCAAGCGCAATCCATTGTTAATCGGATTTATGCCCGCGCTCCCAAGACATGGTATCCAACTGAGCAAGAGGGTAGTCTCCGGTATCATCAGAGCTTTAGGGATATTCCGTTTCGTGAGGGTGAATGGTGTGTCATGGCGCGGACTAATCACATTGCATCGCAGTATGCGGCGGAGTTGCGGGAGGAGGGATGGGTGTACAGTCGGCGCGGACATCCCAGTATTCCGCTCAAGACATATGAAGCAATCCTGGATTGGGAGGAATGGTGCAAGGGCCATTCGCTGGCGCCCTCAAAAATCAGGAATATCTATACCTTTATGGCGGTGGAGAAGGATTACGCCAAGGGCAATGGTCCACGGTCAAAGAAGCTTATCACGCTGGATGAGCATGAGTCCTATACGATGCAATATGCCAAGGATAATCTGGGGCTGAAGCGGGAGAACTCACTGAGGTGGCATATAGCCCTAGGAAAGATTGACCTTGAGACAAAAAACTATATCCTTAACGCCTTGGTGAGAGGCGATAATGTCAAGAAGCCCCGCATAAAGGTGAGTACGATCCATTCCATGAAGGGGGGAGAGGCTGATAATGTTGTCGTGATTCCAGATCTCTCTTATGCGGCCTATCGAGAATACGCCAAAAATCCAGCCGCAGAGCATCGAGTATTCTATGTCGCTCTGACCAGGGCCAAACAGGCCGTGCATGTTTTGTGCCCCCACACCAAGAGACATTATGCCATATGAAACCGGATGAAATTCTGACGAAGGCCGCTATCCTTGTCGCGGGTGAGCGGGCGAGGCAGCATGGTGATTATGTTGCCGTCCATAAAAGAATAGCGGAACTCTGGGGCACTTACTTGAGCCGCCCCATAACCGCTGCGGAGGTAGCTTTCTGCATGGCCCTAGTGAAGATTACCCGGGCTGACTTAGGTGAACCCAACCAGGATGATGGTGTGGACGCATCGGCCTATACGGCCTTGTGGGCATCATTACGGCAGCCAGATGCGTGAAGATTTATTCGATGAAAAAGTCTGGTTCCCACCAGAGCACTTGCCTGATTTATCGGGCGAGAAGATCATTGCCGTGGACGTGGAGACCAAGGATCCTCGGTTGCTCGACCTTGGACCAGGGTGGGTCCGAGAGGATGGGCGTCTTATAGGGGTAGCCGTTGCCGCTTCTGGTTGGAACGCCTATTTGCCGATTGCCCACGAGGGTGGAGGGAACATGGCAAAGAGCATTGTTCTCGGCTGGCTCCAAGACCAACTCAATCACGGCATGTCAGTGGTGTTCCACAACGCCACCTATGATCTCGGCTGGCTTCTGACAGAGGGAATAGAGGTCAAAGGACCCATCCTCGACACCATGATTGCGGCCCCTCTCCTAGATGAGAACCGTTTCAGCTATTCGCTCAACGCCTTGGGCAAAACCTACCTGGGCGAAAAGAAGAAGGAGGAGGAATTAAACCGAGCCGCAGACCAGCATGGCGTCAACGCCAAGGCTGAGATGTGGAAGTTGCCGGCGGAAAGGGTGGCCCTGTACGCGGAAGGGGACGCGGCCCTCACCCTTAAATTATGGGACGTACTGCACTCAAGGCTAATGGAGGAGGATTGCCAGAAAATCTTGGAACTGGAACTGTCTCTGCTGCCTCTTGTTTTCGAGATGAGACGGAGAGGGGTTAGGGTCGATCTGGACAAAGCGGAGCGCACGAAGGTGTATTTGCTGTCCCGCGAAAAAAAGATCTTGGAGGACTTGCATACTGAGACCGGAGTTCATATAGAACCGTGGAACGCCAAAAGTCTGGCAAAAGCATTCGATAATTTGAGCCTATCGTATCAGCGGACAGACAAGACGAACGCCCCCAGTTTCACCAAGCACTTCCTGAAAACCCATGATCATCCGGTGGCTGGAAAAATCCTTGAGCTTCGGGAATACAACAAGGCAAATACCACCTTCGTGGATACGATTCTTAACCATCAGCATAATGGCCGTATCCATTGCCAGTTTAACCAGTTGCGCTCCGATGAGGGTGGAACTGTGTCTGGGCGTTTCTCCTCAAGCAATCCAAATTTACAGCAAGTTCCATCTCGCCACCCAGAAATCAAAAAGCTCATTCGGGGTCTCTTTCTGCCCGAAGAAGGATGCCAGTGGGGGAGTTTTGACTACAGTTCCCAGGAACCGCGATGGCTAATGCATTATGCTTCCGTTGCCCCGGCCACCAAGGAGAATGAGCGCGTACAAGAGATCGTGCAGCAGTACCAAGACAGCGATGTGGATTTCCACCAGATCATGGCGGACATAGCGGATGTGGATCGCTATCAAGCAAAAATAATTAATCTCGGGACCATGTACGGGATGGGAATTGGCAAACTGGCCCATACCCTTGGGGACATCCCCTTTGAAGAGGCCAAGGAGATAAGGCGCGAGTATGACGAGAAGGTGCCCTTTATACGGACCTTAGCCTCCTCCGTGATGGATGCCGCGTCTAAACGCTCTGAGATACGGACATTGCTGGGGCGAAAATGTCGCTTCCCCATGCGAGAGCCCAAGGGCTTTTCCCGGGAAAAGAAGACGCTAATTCATGCGGAGAAACTTGAGGAGCAATGGGCGGAGATCCAGAGCCTACCGATGGAGGAGCGCCCGGAGAACTGGCGTGAAAACAATCCCGATAACTTCCAGGTTGCGTTCGTGTTCAAGGCGCTAAACAGGTTGATTCAAGCCAGCGCGGCAGACCAGACCAAGCAAGCGATGCATGATTGCATAACCCATGGTCATTGGCCCGTGCTCACTGTTCACGATGAGCTATGCTTTTCGATAGAGAGCGATGGTCAGGTGGCGGAGATCAAGGATTTAATGGAGAGCTGCGCTCCAGACATGAAGATCCCATCCAAGATCGATGTGGGGTTGGGCGATAATTGGGGCTCCGCGAAGTAAGCCCCTAGAAAACATCGTTCCACCCCCCATGCAGAGGTTTATCAATGAATCCGCCATGGGCAAATTTCTGGATACCTTGTGTAAGTAACTCCTCTTTCATCTCAGGAGTAATGGGGAGGTTCCAGACTTTCGTCCCTTCAAACCTTCTGCGATACTGTTCTACGAGTTCGTCACGCCGATCTTGAGTAAGGTTGTGCCAATGCTCAGACCAATCTGATTCAGGAATCCCTAAGCGTTCCATCACACGTGTACCACTGACGGCCTCATCATCGTAAGGGTTAATCTCCGTGGTCCCAACCCTGGCCCCAAACTTCTTCCCAAATTCACTGGCATAGTTCTTAATCCTCCCGTCGTACAAACCTTTTAGTTTTTCACCGCCGATTTTTAAATCAATCCCCTCATAAA
>Ga0208433_1000700_pt1 | contig 13518 bp, 18 predicted proteins | sample 3_EtaG_FD_184075 | JGI IMG/M metagenome (GOLD analysis project Ga0208433, IMG submission 184075) | Marine viral communities from the Subarctic Pacific Ocean - 3_ETSP_OMZ_AT15126 metaG (SPAdes) (version 2) | ecosystem: Environmental > Aquatic > Marine > Oceanic | place: Pacific Ocean | collected...
TGAAACATAAGTCTATAGTTACGTTATCTTTATTCTCTACAGTCTCTAATAAATTTACAAGACCATCAATAAAATCTTTGTACATTTCAATTTCAAAGAACATCACGTGTGTTCCAATTACATATTTTTTAGTTAGATTTACCAAGTATAACTCCTGTCCAAGTATCTATTATATGATAAGCCCTACCAACGTAATCAGATACTAATTCCATTACTTCGGAATCGAATATTCTATTAATATCATCAAAAATCATTGGAACATCTGTATTGAACTCATCTATATGTTTCCAAAATCCACCTCTCCCCCATCCATGACCAGCTCCGCCTGGTCCATCGATTAAAATTAAATCATAAGTTGATGGCAAATTAGGAAACAAATCATCAGGGTGATACCAAGCCATATCATCGGGAAATTCACTGGGTCTTACATATAACTCATCATATTTTTTACTACGACAATTTATATAAGTTGAGTGTTCTGGATATTTGTCAAACCACTCTGGTTGATTTTCAACAGAATACATTGTGTATCCAGCATCAGCTAACCAAGTTGTACCCTCTCCACTTCCGAGTTCTAATATAGTACTACCTTTTGGTAATATTTTTTTTATGTATTCTACACAATTTTTATCTATAGATATTCCAGATGCCATTATTTATTTTCCCACAAATGATTATATGTTTTTTTCATCCAATAATAAGTCAATTCATCGTTTACGTTATTAGGAATACTATTGTATTGATAAATCCATCCTATATCTGTAAACAGCAACCTATCATCAAGTAATTCTTTTCTATACAAATCAGTCATATTAAATTCATATGGCAATAATTTATAATCAATACCTAATAAATGAGTCAAAAAATTAACAGGCGTTTGATCTGTGCCGGCATGCCATTTACTTTCCACCTCTAATAAATTTTCTCTATTTTCATGAAAAAAGTTTAATATGTCAACAAAAAACTTCTTATGGTCTTTATTAAATATTATCATACCAGAATCGAAATAATGATGCCAAGGTATCATATAACCATCAAAAAAATATTTTGAATAATTCTCAATACTCCTTAATATCCAATCATAACTACCATCGTTATGTACAAAACAAAATTTCCTATCACTAATATCAAACATATTTGGGCAATTTGGATGTGGTATAGTGTCAGCATCTACATACATAATTTGGTCATACTCAATTCCATTTGCTTCTAATAAATCAAAAACATAATACCTTTGCCAAGATACCGGCATCGTACTATGTGGTAACACTTCTTCATTTAACACAAACAACTCAGAATCATTTTTGTTACACCATTTTTCCCAAGACTTAGTACAAAACACATAAGGATCACTCCTTGATTTAGCCCATCTACCCACATCTCTCTGTGAACCTTTTAATGTTATATCCACTATAAAAACTATATTTTTCATAAGTTACAAATAACTCCCTCTCTACCTTTAAAGACAACAGTCTCTCCGTTAAGTCTCTTAAACGTAAACCCATTATATTCACCTATATGTCTACTTATCTCTAAATTAGAATCTCTAATTGCATTTTTTACCACGCCATCTTGTTGACCATAATCATCAAAAATCAAAATCATATTTTTATTTTTTTCCAAAAGTCTTTTAATATCAAATTTTATAAAATCAGTTGAATGACCAGCATCAACAAAAGTTATATCTATATCATCTGGTATTTGAAAATCCGAACTATATACATCCATCTGATTAAATTCCACATTATCAACATCAGAACACTTATCCTTAATACTTTCAACATTTTCTGGTGACTGCTCAAATGAATGTACTTTATTAAAACACTCAGCGAAAACCCTTGTTGTATCTCCTCGGCATGAACCTATTTCTAAACAATTCAAATCTTTCTTACTACCAAAAATCCTAAGTATATCTTCTTTAAATTTTCTTGAAGTAGTTTTACACCACTCATCTTTATGTATTAGTTTATTCAAGATAAAATCCTTATCATAATTATCCTTAACCAAATTCCAAGTTTGATCCATAAGTTCATTTCGAGACCTTTTATCAAACCCACTAAAAAACCACACATAACCATACTTAATAAAAAATGGAGTATCATCTTCCTTCAATTGCCAATTAGGTCCAAGCATTTCTTTACGTGGCAAATGAGATACCCTAAACGGTTTTGGTAAAAAAGTCATCTCTGTATTTTCCATCTGGACTACATAATTAAATGGCGTTTGATCTGTACCTCTCCTAACTGTTTTTTGAAGTTTTGTAAATTCATCTATATTTGTAACATATTTATCTTTAAATTTTTGAAATAATTTTTTATGAGATTTATTAAATATAACAAATGAAGCACAAAAATATTTATTAATATCTAATTCATATCCTTCAAATATATCTTTATAACCATCAACTCCCTCATAAACCCATGCTAGATTATCATTCTCAACACCGACAGCAAATTTGTTATCTGTCAATTGAAAAAAATCTGGACAATCCCATTTTGGTATAGAACTTGCATCTACCATAGCAATTTGATTATATTCAATATTTTTACTATCTAGAAAATCAAAAATATCAAACCACCTCTGTACTGTAATTTTGTATTTAGTTGTATCTTCTAAAGATGGGTTATCATAAATAACCAATTCATATCCATACTTATTACACCAATATTCCCAAGCTGTTTTTGAATTTAACATCCATTCCCATCCACCAAATTTATCCAAATCTTTATCTTTTGGAATTATCATAGGAATAACTACTATATTTTTTTTATTTCTCATTTGAGTATAACCGTGTCATTATAATATCTATAAAATTATTAGTAAATAAAGCTATATTTTTATTATATCCAAAATCTACCGTACCATTAAAAACTTTTCTTAACATATCACATAAAGGATCATCAGTGCCATCTCCCATCAAACTAACACCATTAATATTATGCACCCTTTCATACTCATAATTTGTATCATATACAAACTCAATAATAATATCATTAAACTTAACTTTAAAATGCATTTTATTTTCAATATCTATTGGAATAACACTTTCAATTTCTGAATTTTTTATATGTGGATACAAATAGTATATATCATGATACGCTAATCTATAAAGTAAATCTTTATTGGTATAATAAGAATGATTGTAATTATCTTTCTTTTTTCTTTCAACTAAATTATTTTCCATCAGGTCCCATTTTATTTCTCTATGGTTCTGAATATCATCTACGTATAATTTAATTCCTTTCATTTCTGCATAATCAAATAATAACTTAGATTGTTCTTCTGTTGGTGTCAATGGTTTTTCACAAAACACATTTTTACCAGCTGATATACAATTTCTAACTATTACATAATGAGTATCATTCGGGGTAGCAACTACAACCCAATCCACTTCATCTAATCTATCAATATATGTATCCTTACTTCGACAAACAAATTCTATATCAATATTTAAAGAAACAATTTTATTGTAAAGTAACTTACCCCAATTCCCATAACCTATTAGACCAACTTTTTTCATAATATAATTCTTATTGATGAATTGTTCCAAACAATCCGTTTTTCTTTTGTCCTGTTTTTTCTATATCAATAACATTTCTCGCGGATACAGGACCTAATTTAAATGGTATACCCAAATCTTTATCATCTTGTGCTTGATTTATTAAAATTGTTGCTAAATGGTCAAATGCATCCATAAATCTTGCATCATTTACATGTGGTTCTATTTCTGTTTTATTATTAATAAAATCCATAACTATATCTTCAAGAGATTTTTCTTTAGTTATCCTACCTATTATGAACTTATCATTACCAGGTCTATCGAGAAATCCTGCTTCTCTATAAAGAAATACATCACCATAACTATCAACTGCTACTGACACTTGTGGATATGCTGATTTTCTCATATCAGTTCCACTAACCATTTTTATTTGGTCTCCTAAAATACCTTCATTTATTTGTACTAAAGCATAACCAAAATCAACTTTTACAGTAGGACATTGTATTTCTTTTTTTCTATTGAATTCTTTAAAAGTATCTATTAAATTTTTCCTATCAGCTGCAGATAAGAAGCCATCTAATTCATGTATTCTCTCAATACCATCACTAATAGCATCAGTAACACTTCCAAAATCTTCTCTAATGGTTATAAAATCAATGCCAGAGCCATCAACATTATTATTTACTTCTGCAATATAATCAATCAACTTAGGAACATGGTCTACGTTTTCCGGTATTACTATATAATTTAACCCAACTTTTAAATCTGGATTTGATTTATTTCTAAGTTTCAAAAAGTTTATTATATTATTCTTAACTAAGCTATATGCACCTTTCTTTCTTGTTACTAAATAAGTAGATTCTTCATCAATGCCATATAAAGAAACTCGTAATGAGTCTAACTCTAATATACCTGGATGTTTTTCTACAAATCCATTAGTTAAATTATTTGCATTAGTAATCAATGGTACTCTTATTCCACAACTTTTAGCTATACTTATTATCTCTCCTATCTTAGAATGTGTTAGTGGTTCAAGTCCACCAGATATTGAAATAGTAGAAGTCTTTGGCATTACCTCAAAAATATCTTTAAACATTTCTAAACTTTCACTTTGAATATTACTTCTATATCTAGCTTGTTGATTTCTACCACAAAATCCACAGTAAAACATACAAGATATTCCAGGATAAATTCCAACTCGTATAGGAAAGTTATATTTATAATTCAAAACATTATTTACCGAATTAGAAGATATCAATGGAATAATTGTTTTCCAATATTTCTTACCTATACCCCCATTTATTATCAAATTTTGTAAAAACTCCGAATTTCTAATGGCAACATTAAGTTTTATAATCTCATCTTTACTTAAATTTGTTTCCTGTATTATTTCTTTTTGGGTGTACCAAGGCTTCTCAGATAGACGATGAATAATTCTAGACGCAGATGTTACCCATCTTTTTGGAATACCTTCGTTCTCAATCACATTAATTATATCATTAGGAACATCATCTGAATATTCCTTATACAACCAACTTTGAAAAATTTGTAAATTACTACTCATTTAGAATGGATCAATAATTCTTATAGCTTCAAACGATTCAACATACTTTTTACCAACTTGCAACCCACGCGTCCTTGCTATATCCATAACATACTCTTTACACATAAATGCTCTCTCAAGTTGAGTTTTATAACAATCCAACATCTTTACCTTAACTTCTACATCTTCTTTTGATAAAGATACAAACACATCTGTCCGAAAAGTCCTATTATTCCATGGCATTTCATAACCCAATATAGTACAATGTTTAAATACCCTAAAGGCTTCTTGATGTACTGTTTGGTGGTCTTGATGAATGTCATAAGACGATGGACAAAATACTATATCGTATTTATTATCCTGTTGTAATTTCCAAAGTTTATCTAATAACTCTTGCCTGTGATTACTAATTGTCCTTGGTTTAAAATCCCAAAATAAAGCGTTAGCGTTAATCAATTTCATAGCGTTATAAAATTCTTGAACTGGATCACCAGTTGCTAATGGTTGAGCATTACTAATTGCTAACGCATCTATTTGATAATCATTACGATATTTATGTAAAGTAGCACCACATCCCAATTCTATATCATCGGTGTGTGGAGCTAATGCTAATATTTTTTTCATCCAATAATATTCTCTATATAATCTTTAATATTCCCAGTCGGTATCCAATCAAGTTCTTGATTAGCCTTTGTATAATCACATAAAGTTACATCATACTCTCCTGGTCTTTGTTCAATATATTCTTTTGGATAGCCCTTACCAAACATATCAGCAATTTCATTTATAGAAAAATTGACACCACGGCCTAATTCAAATATTTCACCTTTAAATGATTGTTTAGAACTTTTTACCACTCCATCAACTATATCATCTATATGAGTAAAATCTCGTCTTTGTTCTCCTGCTCCAACAATCGTTAAAGGTTTTCCTTCTCTATATTGTTTCTCAAATATACCTAATAAAGTTGCATATGTTCCATCTTCTATTTGATGTGGACCATATACATTATAAAACCTACATATTGCTGTATCTACATTATATACATTACTATAAAGTTTACACAAATCCTCACCACTAAACTTTGACCAAGCATATGGACTTTCAAATAATCCATGATGAACTGAACTTGAACCTGCATAAATAAACCTTGTATTGTTCTGTCTTGCTAGTTCTAATATATTTAATGTACTCACAAAATTATTAAATAATGTTTTATGTGGATTCTTTATTGAAGGTTGAATTCTTGCAAGAGCGGCCATATGAAATATAACATCATATTCATTATCTCTCCAAGTCGGATAAGTTCCATGATCCACATATATTCCAAGTGTATGTTGACTTGACAAATCATAGTCATGATATAAACAACCATCTTGATGGTTTTTCTTATCACCAGCAGAATAATTATCTACTGATACTACTTCATACCCGTCCTTTAATAATCTCTTTATTAAATTTGTACCAACAAAACCAGCACCACCAGTAACTAATGCTTTCATCTTAAAATTCCTTCATATTTTTTATTTTGTTTTTCTTGATTTTCAATTCTCTTATAATGCAACATACAAAATGGTTTCTCTGTAGGTAAATGTGCATATGTTTGAAATCCTGTTATCATTTCATGAACTGGTTTTTCCCATTTTATATTTGGTCTGTTTTTAAATATACGACCTTGCCAATCTGGAAAATTTACCCAACCTTCTTCATTTACACTCCATCCCCATTGTTGTATATGTTGTTGAGTTAAACCTTCAACAGTATTGATTCTTGGTAGATAAATTAAATCTATAGGATTTTCTTTTAATATATCATGTATATTTTTTATTAACCATCTACTTATCATTTCATCCGAATCCAAATTAAATGAATAATCACCAGAACACATAGATTTTAAATGATTCTTTTGACCTGCAAAATCCCCCAATAAACTTCTTTGTTCAAATACAATATTATGTACAGAAACATAAAAATCCAATAACTCCTTTGTTTTTTGATTGTCGGAAAAATCATCAAGAATAACAATTTCATCTCCTTCATCTTTCCACTTCACCAAAAATCTTAATAATTTTTCCAATGACTTAGTTTCATTGTGGGTAAGTATAGAATAACTAATTTTCATTTATTAGGATCTCCTCCTGGTTCATGAATTAAATCTTCAATTATATTAGTTACTTTTAATGATGATAATATATTTGTCTTATAGCTCCTATATGCTTGTTTAAAAACATTATCTGCCAATACAACATCATTATAAAATTTTTTAGATGTCATATGTGAACGAGCTTTGATATTTGATATTTGTACCCTAAAATAATCCTCTTTTAATACTATCAAATTCTCCATACCAGTTACTCCCTTTTTAAAGTCAATAACAGTAAATAACTTATTAATTTTAGCTGGATTTATATAATTTAAATTTAAACCTTCAAACACTCTTCTACCTTTGTTATGATACAAAAACAACAATATAGGTCTTGGATCGACTACACCTTCTTCGGAATAATTAAATGTAACTATCATACCAGGCAATAACTTTCCTATAGGTATAGTTTGTTGTGAAGTAATTATCTTTCTATTATTATATCTGGTCGCCAATGGTTTTCTCCAACTTTTCTACCATCTTAAAAGCATCACTAAAATGTGGTACTACAACTTCAGTTGATGGATCAGATCGTGCAAACAATCTCCATTTTAATTTATCATCTTCAACCAAAGGTATAACCATGTAATGTTCGGTTTGAAATACAGATGGTGCCCACCACCTATCATTAAAGTTTTTGCATATTGCTTTAAAATCATCTGGAAAAGGATTGTCATTTATATGAGATTTCATATTTTTATTTGAAGCATATCCACAAGTTAAACACTGCATGTTTTGTTCATCATCCCCAAGTAAAACCATTTTCTCTTCAATACCACCACCATCAATAAGACAGTTTTCACCATCATTTGGGCATTTAACTTTTAAAAACAAATCATCCATTATGTAACCTTTTTTAATTTTGGCAACTTAATGGTTTGTAATGATTTTGATTTATCGTTTCCTCCCCCGACTTTTTTTAACTTTGGCAACTTCAATGCAACAGGACTTGGAATTGTATCAAGTGCCTTATCAAGAATAGAATTAAATTCTTTTGCCATTTTAAAAAGAGAAAATTGTTGTCTATTTTTCTTTCCCAATCGTTTTCCTTTTTTATTTATAATCTTAAATTTTTTATAAAACATTCTTATTTTTCTAATCGCATCTGCTTCATTCATATTAAACCATTTACTTGGTTCAACTATAATAGACTCCCAAAGCATAGACTTTGGTACTTCTTTTAAAAAACCATTAATCAACAATGACTCTTTATCATTTAAAAAATCCATATGACCACTCCATTTTGTAGCAATCACAGGTAAGTCGCAGCATGAAGCTTCTAATGTGGGTCTACCAAAACCCTCACCATGCGTACAAGTTAAAAACGCTTTTATTTTTGGATTATTATATAACATTGCCATTTCTTCAACTTTCAAATCACCATGAATTAAATAAACACTTGGTATTGAATCAACTTGAGAAAATTGCTTTTTTACATCTTCAATTTTTCCTAAAATATCTTTTTTATCTAATATCGAAAAACTAGCTCCACTTGTCTTTAATACCAATGCTGGTGGATTAGGATGATTTGCAAATGCCTGAATAAAACATTTTATCATTAAAGCTATATTTTTTCTATCTTCACCAAAACCACCTTTTGTCCATTGACCTACATGCAAATAAGCAAAATCCTCTTTTATCAATTCAGTTAATTCATCCGTAAAATCAGATTTTATTTCAGAATTATTTAATGGTCTATAAATGCCAGTATCCGCACCTTCGAATAAAACTTGAATAGGACGTTCAAGTTTAATTTCTCCAGTTTTTTGTTTTTGCCCATCTGGCGTATCTTCCATCCGGTCATAATTACATCTTGAAAATGTTTCTGCAGTAAATGTTGATGGGACAATCATTAAATTCATATTATTACATCCCATTAAAAACTCTGGAGAAACTACATCAGTTTCAACACCAGCAGTAATACCAATATTAAATTTCCCAGGATTTTGAAATTCATTTGGAATTCTTATATCAATATACACATCAGGTTGTTTATTTAATTCTTGGGGATTAATAAACGTATCCAATAACCTTTTATGTTTTGGAACATCAGGATTAAGATGATTTCTTGGAGTACTGCCCCACCTAACATCAACACATTTTATATCAATATCATCTCTATCCATAATTGAATAAAAAAACGACCTCGCATGATCCCCATAACCACTACGAGTATTAAATGGAGCACACATTACTACTGATTTCTTCATACTTTTATCATCTCATAAGGTTTACGGGGTTTCCAATTTTCAAATGCACCATTCATGGAATTAATAAAATTCTGTCCCATTTCAGTAGCAGTCATTTGATTTTCTCTACAAAACTTAGCCCCCAAAGCACCAAGTTTTCTTCTTTTTTCTCTACCCATTTCATAAAACTCACGAAGAAGTGGTGCAACATCTTCTGGCTGACATCTATCATCCCAAATATAAGGTGTCGGTGGTGAGCCTTGTAAAGATATAGAAGTCGGATATACAGGTTTAACCCATTTACCATGATTTTTATAACGTCCACGATGATTGCTACCCAACTCAACATAATCCTCTGGTGTTAATAACTCACCATCATCATTTCTAAATCCACATTGGTCTTGTAATCCACCTGTGACGTTTATAATAATAGGAGTTGTAACTGTAAGAGCTTCCGCGCTGCCTAACCCAAATCCCTCATTAGATGCAATATTAATATAAACATCAGCCGAATTAAATAACAAATTCATTTTATTATCATCCATCGGACCACCTCTATCATAAGTAAAACACACATCATAATCAGGAATAAGATGTCTGCAAACCCTCGGCAAATCAGTCCCATTATCATCACAGGGTTGACAATGCCAAATTAATACACATTCATCTCTTTGTTTAGGAGTTAATTTATCCATAAAATATTTATAAGCTAATAAAACATCACCTGGTTGTTTTCTCCTAATATTTCTATTACTATATAATATTTTAAATTTTTTGTCTGATATACCATATTCTTCATTAAATTCTAATAAATTTACATCTTCATCATCTACCTTTTTAAATCTTCTAGAAGAAATCCCATGAGGTACGTAAGTTATTTGCCAATCTTCATAATCTGGCAACAATCTCCTATTAATTCCATAAGTTTGTTTTGATATTGCCATTAACAAATCACAACTTCTATAATACAATTCATTATATTGTGGATCTGGCAAATCATCCCAAATATTATAATAAAATATTGGCATAGTTCTACGTATTTCTGCTTCCATATTATAAAACCAAATCCAAAATCTTGGATCAGTATAATGAAGAATCGCATCAGGTTTTTCCATTTCTAGAACTTCTCTTAATTGATCCTCATTACCATAACCATCAACTGGGTATATTTTCAAATACCCATTTTTGATACCAAACTCTTCAAGACCCCGAGACATATCAACAATCTTACCCTTTTCAGGATGTTGTATTGCTCCACCAATTTGAACCCAATCATATTCATTTAAAGTTTCCATGACAATATCTTTAGATACAGTAGCAACGCCGCTATGCATCCTCAAATCATCTGACATCAATAAAATTTTCTTTTTAGCCATATAACCCCATTAATATTTTAATCATTCAACAACTGTTTTTTAGGTTTTTCTTTTTTTAAATTCTTTTCAATACCTTTTAATTGTCCTTCCATCCGCTGTAATATCTCACGTATTTCCTTTAAAATCGTAATATCTACTCTATCACCTATTTCTCTACCGTCCATTAAAATCTACTCCCACTTATAAAAAGTTTATCATAACTTTCCATTTGTTCTTTTATGACTACATCATGCAAATATTGATGAATTGAACGATTTACTAATTTTTGTAAATTCATAGATGAATTAACTGTTTTGAATTTAAATTGGTTATATAAACCTTTTAAAATTTTGACCGATGTTAATTTTGTTTGTGTTTTCATATATATAAATATATATATTTAATCAATAACAAGAGTTTTTTTATCAAAGCCTTTAGCATAATTTATCGTAGACATACTACCTCTCGATTCTATCCCCCTTGGAATAAATGCCACTACATATTCTGAATAAATAGCAATCTGTTTATTGCGTGCAAAGAAGTTTCTCACATTATATGGTTTTCCATAATTCCGTTTATGTAAAGGACAATATAAATTATGTGATACGTGTGCTGGTGGATACTCCTCATATTGTAAACCAAGTTCAAGAGCATATTTCTTAGCATAATAATCAGCACCTTTTGGACACCCACCACTAACAATAACCGTACCAGGACCCTTCTCCCTTTTTAATTTAAATATGAACTGTTTTATCTTTTGTCGATTTTCATATTTACGACTGCCAACAATACCGACCTTTAATGGTTTTAAAGTATCTTTCCCCATTTACAATGCTCCGTATTATAAAATTCACAAAATTTACATGCACTTCCAGGTTTTGCTGAATAATTCCTATCTATCTTATATTCTCCCTTTGAATCAAAAATCAACTCACGAAATTCATTAAATGCCTTCATAGTTTTATTCATACTTATTTTTCCATGTGATGGCTCAAACCGTTGTAACCTACTAATTGGAAAATCTGATTTCTTTGCTATTTTTCTTTTCAATATTAAAAACAACACATCTATCTTATCTAAAGGTACGCCAAACTTATCTGAATAAAACTGTTTATACAATAATAGCTGAGATGTCTTGTGAAAGTTTTTCTTTTGAAAATGTATCCAACCTCGTGTTGCTGTTTTCAAATCAATGATAATAATATCACCAGATATTTTATTGCGAAGTACAATATCCAAATAACTTCTAAACTCTACGCCTTCTTGAACTGTTGTAAATATAGGAACTTCAACTCCAACCAACTCATAATTATTTTTTGTAAAATATCTATTACGATGTTTTCTAAAATGTTTAATTATCTCAAGACCATCCTGATAAAACTCTATCATATCTTTTTGTTCACATGGCAAAACTCCCCACTTCTCTTTTATCTCATTAAACTCTTTGACCATCTCTTCTTTCAACATATCATCAAGTAGTAATTTATCTGCAGATACTATTGACTTATTATACATCTCATTAAGATAACTTTGAATAACAGTATGCATAGCAGAACCAAATAAAGTGTATATATTTCCGCCAAACAAACTTAGCTCATCTACATAACGAAGCTTCCATTTTAAATTACAATCGTTATAGGTTGTAAATTGTGAATGTGAAATTGATTTCATACTATCTCGTCAATCAACCCATATCCCAAACAAGTTTCAGCATCCCACATCAAATCGTGTTTCAATATTTCGTCAAGTTTCTTCATAGGTAATTTTGTATATTTCTTATATACATTTTTAATTGTTTTCATCATCAAATCAAGATTTTGCTTCTCATCTTCAAATTCGGAATACTTTCCCCAAAAATTACTTGATAATTGGTGAATCAACATATAAGAATTTCTACTCATATACCGACCATCACCTACCACCGAAAGAAACGTAGCGGCACTGGCACAAAATCCATCTACATATGTTTCAACTGGAACTTTACATCTTAATATTGTATCCATAGATGAAATACCTGCAGTAATTGAACCACCACCTGAATTTATCAGCATCTTTATAGGTGGAGCGTCTATATCTAAAGTTTTTGCCATTGTTAAACTTTTAGATTCTAACTCACCTATCTTTTTATTGAGTTCTACTGCACTTTCTCTGCTTATACCAGCATAATAATAAATCTTGTTCTCGTGAACCGCTATATGTTTTTCTGGTGGCGCAGATTGTGCACCTTTTTTAGTAGATGATTTCTTTTCACCCCAATGTTTTTCTATCATTATTTGCCCCCATCCCAAGTTGTGAAAAGTAAATCTGCAACTGTGTCCGCTACTATATCTGAATATTCATCATTTACAGAATGTAAATCTGATATGTAATGTCCAAATAAATGTCGAGCCTGATATACAGGCTCACAATCCATTTTCTCTGGATCTGTATTTATTCTCACTTCGTTAAGTGGGTCTGTATAATCACACGGATCTGTATCTAATGCTGGTCTAATTACTGTAGGTTTTGGTATTTTATAAGTATCACACAATCTACCAAACTCAGATTCCACTATTTTATATTTACTTTCTATTTGCATTATTTACCCCATTTTCCTCTACTAACAATTGTTGCCATAATTCCATAATTACTAACATCGAGATAAGCATCTTCAATAGGTTCGTCTTTTACAGCTGACTCTCTGTTATTCATCAGTAATGTTTTAACTCGTTGTATTTTGTCATTCATCCTGAAAAAAAGACCCATTAGGGATAATCTTACTTCTTCTTTAGTTTGTAATTGTGTTCCAA
>Ga0208433_1000701_pt1 | contig 13509 bp, 17 predicted proteins | sample 3_EtaG_FD_184075 | JGI IMG/M metagenome (GOLD analysis project Ga0208433, IMG submission 184075) | Marine viral communities from the Subarctic Pacific Ocean - 3_ETSP_OMZ_AT15126 metaG (SPAdes) (version 2) | ecosystem: Environmental > Aquatic > Marine > Oceanic | place: Pacific Ocean | collected...
TTACTACCTTATGTTGCTATCACGCTGCTATCAATGTTTGAATTGCTATGGGGGCGAATGTGGTGATATAGTACAGGCGCAATCCCCCAATGTCCAGGCGTGAGTTTTGTGAGTTATATGCGGCCTGCAATCATATGTTTGTGAGTTGCTTGCAGGGCGCAAGTGTTACGCTTGCATCCCACAAGTATCCGAATGGGCCGCGCGCACAAAGGCAACCGGGCACAATAATGCCCGATACAAAAGCGATTCTACGTGCTACAATACTTGTATGAGCATGAGGAAAGACGACAACAACAACGACCGCGCAACCCGCGCGGTGATGTCAATCGGGCACGATAATGCCCGAGATTTCTCCGCTCAGTTTGATATAATTAAAACAGTTGAGGGCACTAAAGCCCGACCGTCTCGAAAGGACACCAAAATGACCACTATTTTTCTCGCCACCGATAGCACCGACTCCACCCCAATCTGCTTCAGCAACGTAGGGACCGCGCTCGATTACGTCCGCGACTCCCACGGCGACCTTAACGCCGAAGGCGCGGCGCTGATGCTCGAAACTCGCGCCGGGCTCGTGCCTGCGACCAATAAAGCCGTGAAAGCTAAAGTGGGCGTTCTGCGCTTCGTCGCGACTGGCGCGGATGCTGCTAGTGTCGTCGCCGGAATCCAGAGCAAGCTAGACGGCGCTCTGTCCGCCTGCGCGCTTGTCGGCATCGACCCGGCGAACGTCGCGAAGGTGATTAGCCTTCGCGAGGACCTAACAGCCGCTCAGGCTAACGTGGGCGCGGAGGATGATGCCGTATCCTTCGAGATTCGTCCGGCTACTCTCCACAAGCGCGCCCATAACAAGCGCGCATAAGCGCCAGCCCCTAGCGGGGGCAAGATAGAATCGCCCGGTTATGCCGGGCTTTTTTATTGTCCTGTGAGTTGCTACGTACCCACAAGTAACTCACAGAGAACCTGGAGAATGTCGCGTGAGTTGAATGCGACATACAAACAACTCACACATCTGCTCAGAAAAAAGTTGTAAATTGCAAACAACTCACGGGGGCCCCCTCCCCCCCCACCGGGCCCGAATATATGTATAACACAAGCAACCGGGGCGAAAGCGGCGCCTTAGTACGTTAACAATCTGTCTGAAATTTTCTGAGACTTTTTCGCCCGGCTTAAGCTAATTATAACGGAGCATCCAATGGCAGACAGGCAAATCACACCCGAATTCATCGAGAGCATGGTAGATCGCATCGTGCACGAAATTACAGACAAGCTCGAACAGCTCGATATCTCGATGGACTACGTGGCAGCTGCGCTGCTCGATGACCACACAGCGCAAGATGTTCGCAACCTGCAGCGCAACCGCGGCCGAATGAGCGAACAAAACAACACAAAACAATAAAAATTGAACATATAACCCAGAAACCTGTATAGTTACAGTAGGATGAATATGCTTCTAGACACAGTAATCATAGTGGGCGTCACTAGTTTGGCGCTTTTGTGGGTCAGTAGCATAGTAATGATGATGCAAGCAGCCTGGGATACAGTCGGCGATCACATACTAAACCTAATCGAAAAGATTGCAGGGAAGTTTAAGAGATGATTATTCAGAGCGCAGATCAGGTGATGCCAGATGATGACGAACCCCATCATACATACACTGGTGTTTATAGCCGCTGTGGTGATCCCTGGCGGCCTTCTGGTCTACTTCGCGTGGCGTGCGTGCAATAAGCGTCGACGGCCCAACGTAGAGCATCCTGCGCCTTCGGCCGATGAAGCCAAAAAAGCATTCCTCAGCATGTACCCAGCGGACTCCCTTCGTGCGCGGGAGCGTTGGCGACGTCTAGATCTAATTCGCTTAGCAAAAACCCGACCCAAAAAGAATTCCCAGTAGAATTTTCCCAGACTTTTGTGTTCTTGGCACATAAAGTGCATATCTCCACAACAACATATCTGGTAGATCTGGTATAATGCTCACTACTTATATCTGTTATGCGCATTATGAAGATCCTACAAAACAACGAAGAGCTAACTCAAGCTGTATTCCTTATTTGCTGTGCTAGCATCGTTGGTTCTGCTTTCTGGATACTGCTTCATATCTAATGATTGTCCCCGTACTTACCTTTTACCGTTCCCACGAATTTATCCTAGGCCTAACTTTATGTGCCGACAATAATCATCGGAGGAATCCCCGAGTGGCCATCTGCCTGTATCTTGGGTTTTGGGAACTGTGCTTGGGCCTCCGGTATAAAAGCGTATTTTAGTCTAACCTGCCTTATTCTCGCCCTATTCACGTGCGCTTTGATGCGACGGTATGCGTCTGGCTTATAAAAAATAGCGAAAAATTTGGTGGCTTCATGACTATGTATTGTAGAAAGGGGCGCACGATGTTGTCGTTGAATATATTATTATTTTCGTTGATGATTGTTTCCATTATGCTTGCGCTCTTTATGGCTTGGAAAAATCATCAACGTTTTAAGGAAAATGTCCGGGTTTCGGGCGAGCTTGATACTATTTTGCATGGGGCCATAAAAACTCTCGAGGAAAAGAGGGCTGCGGCGCCGCGATCCCACCAACTACACAAAAATTATACGGAAAACGATCTGGAGGATATTAATTCTCCGGAAATGTTGTCTACACTTTTAACTGTAATGGTTCACAAGTATGGTATGGCAACATTAAGTCTTGCTGATTTTAAAAATATCTCGAATGATGATTTCGTATCCATTTATGTCGATACCAAAACAAACGAACTGATTTTATCGCTGAATCAAAAATTGCAAGACATCGACACTATGGGGCTATCGGCACTCAATCCCAATACTGACGACACCTTCCACTAAAGTTTTGCCTAAACCTCTTATGATGCCTGGAGATCTTATACAATCCCTTAGGGGTGACCGTTTGGGCATCGTTATAGAGATTTTTGGAGACCTCAATCCCGAGAACCCTTGGGTGAGGGTTCGTTGGACCACGCCTAATAATACTTTTGAGTGGTGTAAGCGCGGTGGGTTGCTTCTGGTCACAAACAAAAAGGAGGACACGAAGTCCTCCTTTTCTGGCGCGGTTAGTGAAAGTGGGAGTTTATGAATCGCGCCATAGATTGTTCGATGCGAACTTGAGTACCTCTTCGGCAGAGTTTTCTGAATATCCATAGTCATCCATAAGAGTCTGGACCATTGCATTAAACTTCTTCTGTTGTTTATTATCGCGGCTTTTACTTTTTGTTACAATTCGTGAAATGTCACGAACTGACGAAACTAGCTTACTTTCCACTGCCTCTCTTAAGGGGCCGTAGGAACGCCAATCGATTGTTTCGCCACGACGTAGTTTGGCAAACATATAGGATGTAATATCGGCTCGGAAGTTATTCTTGGCCGAACCCTTGATACCAATCTGTTCTTCAATCGACTGCAGGAACTTCTCGTCTGGTTCCATGTCTTCGTTCGTGACGTTATCCTTGACATTGGTGTTATTGACAAAGGCCTCGGCGTGATCCAAGTAGTTATTGAAAAGTGACTCTGCCTGTTCTTCATAGGCCGTGACAAATGCTTTTGTAATCTCTTTCTCAAGGATCGCAAGATACTCTTCGTGAAGTGCCTTCTGTAGGAATTGTAGACAGTGTGCCCGGACGTCAGCATTAACGATCTGTTCTTTAACTTGCTTGATGAGCGAATCACGAATAGAGATGGGGGTAATCATATTCTTCGTGGAGTCTGCCAAAGCAGCATCGATTGCCTTCATAATAAAGCGAGTGGAGATTCCGGTCATTCCTTCATCTTCTACTTCGTCTCTAAGATCCTTGATGTCAACCTTTTTGATGAAGCCGGACTCGACAATTTCTTCACCGTTGTAAATTTTCATCTTGGTGAGGGGGTCGACCTTGGCGGAGGGTTTAAGCCTAGAGAGAACCGCAAACATAGCTGCGATCTCTAGAGTGTGGGGTGCAATATGATAATCGTAATCTGATCTTGCGATAAGCTTTTCGTAGATCTTAACCTCTTGCTCGTATTCTAGTGTATAAGGAATGTTGACACGGACAATGCGATCTAGGATTGCTTCGTTGGTGTGCTCGGACTTGAACTTGTTCCACTCTGCTTCGTTGCAGTGAGCTAGGATAACACCATCAAAGTAAATCATTGCCTGCTTGCCGGGGGAAGGTACGTTCTTCTCCTGTGTGGCTGTAATCATTGTGTGTAGGAACTCAATCTCGTTCTTGAATACTTCGACAAATTCGACAATGCCGCGGTTGCCTACATTGAAGGCACCATTAAGGCTTAGGACTCGGGGGTCATCTTCTGGGTAGAGGTCAAGCTTGGAAATATCTTCTGAACCAATCAAGAGGCTTGTGTCCTGTGTGTTGGGGTCCATGGGAGGGACAACGCCAACACCCTTGCGGCCGCGCACTGAGAATGCGGCTTGCGTAATTGGGAATTTAGTGTAATCTCCGCCGTATTCGTTTATTAAACGATGGCGACAAAGGGGACAGAGGTCACCTTCAACCTTCACGTTGTATGCTTCGGAGAACTCATCTCTGAGGGTGCGGGGAATGAGGTGAAGAGGCTCTTCCCGGATCGGGCAGCCCTCTAATATATAGATGGGGTCACATGTTTCGAGTGCTGTCTTAATATGCTCAATGAGGGCAGACTTGCCAGCGCCGACAGGGCCGAGTAACAATAGTACCTGACGGCTCTCTTCGCCTTTCATAGCAGCAGAGTGGAGGAACCTCATCACTTTTTCTAAGGGGCGCTCCATACCGAAGAACTGACTTGAGAAGTAATCATATACTCTCACCGGTTCGCCGTTAAATAACTGATTGCAGCGGTGGTCGGACTCGTCTAGAGTTTTCATACCGTTAGACAGGATCTGTCTGTAAAGTCTCTTGTGAGCCAGTACAGATATGTCAGGATTTTTTTCCAACAATAAGAGATAGTCCGCTAAGACACCTTCAAATTTCTTCTCTGTCTTACTCTCTCTGTGTGCCTTCACACTTTTTAAAAACTTATTTGTTGTGGTCATAATTTAAAACTCCCATATTTCATTTTCCACTATCGAAATCAATCTCACTGCGTCGCCCCAAAGAGTACTAATGTGCTTATGTACTTTATTGGCATAAGCTAGTTCTAGATCTCTTCCGTCGTGCTCATGCACAAGGGACAAGGTGTTGTCCTTCTCTATCTCATCTACATAAACCACTGGTATTCGATTGAGACCAATATTGTTTATCATTTCGTCTCGGACTGCTTTCCAGCCGCCCTCGTCAGATATCTCATCTATTGTAGTTGCTTTCTTCTCTTTTTTAAAGGAATAACTAAAGTAATTATTCTCTCTCATAAATTCTTCATCTAGGTAAAAACGTAAGAATGATATATCGTTATGTACTTCTCTAATTATCATCGCTTCTTCCATATTTCCCTCTTCAATTATTTTTTCAAACAATTTATAACCCAAGTGATAAGGGTTTAATTGCCCCAAATGTGGTCGTACAACTTGGTTGTGCAGCTTTATAAAAGGCAAGTGAAGATTATCGGGAAGATTGAGTTCGTTGACAATCTTATAATGCATAGTACACGCCCAGCCTTCATTCATTACTTTAGTCAAAGCTTGAGGAATAAAGTATTTTGAACTTTCTTCCACAATAAGAATTAGGTTTCGCTCCCATTCCTCAAGGTGCTTACTGTGGTCCGCGATAAATCGTAATAGATTGTATTCCGAACGCAAGGGGACTTTACCAAGGTTGGGTTTGTACTTAGCGTCTTCATTCATTTTCTTTTTTTCTATCTCTAAGATCTGTTCCCGAGACTTGTACTTGATTCCGGGAAATCGCGGTACTTGATATTTGATTGAATGCGCTGCGTCGAGGATATTCTCTACTCTGTCAACACCAATCGATGGATCCTCGATGAGTTTGCGAACATATTTCGCGGCGGACTTAAAGCTGTCAATGATATTGTTGGGGTTAGTATCCGTAAACATCCGGTTATTCTTGAAGAAGTCGCTATGGCCGACGCAATGGGCCATCGTAAGTATATGAATATAAAGAGCATTTTCTCTCATCAGGTAGGCGATGCTCGGGTTTGAGTTAATAATCATCTCATACGGAAGCCCAGTCTGTCCCAGATTATAGAGTGTATGCGTACGCTCGTACTCTTTTCCATAAGACCAATGTCGGTAATGAGTGGGGAGTCCAACGTAGGCCATAGCGCCGAGCATCTCCTGATAGTCAATGATTTCATAGTCAATAGGGTGCCAATCAAGACCCACGTCTTTGGCGACGCGGATAATCTTTTCATCCCAATGGAGCAAGTCAGCTTCTGTCCAGTTACTCATTTTATTTTCCTCCACCAAAAAGTTTGTTGAATGATTTCCAAATGTGATCAGTTTGTCCGATCATAACCTTTTTGAACTCTGTGTCGCAAATAGGGGCCAACTTTGACCATAAATTTTCTAATTCCTCATTCTTCCAGGCTGAGAAGCTGGGCCATGGATAGGCGCTGGAGGTTTGATCCTCGTTATCCTCGGCAAAACTACCATAATGCTCATTTATTTCGCAATAAGCTGTTAGCTGGCTTATATCTTTTATTTTTTTAAATAAATTAATACACTTTTCGTTGTCAGAAGACCAGTTTTCGCCATCACCACAATAAAAAGAATAGATATTCCAAGTATTTGGGTGATATTCCTTGGAAATAATGTCGAGTTCTAAGTTTAAACAACTAGAGACGATAGTGCCCCCATAGGTGCCCACCTTAAAGAAGTCATCTTCACTTACTCTCTTAGCTTCGGTCGAATGTGAAATGAATACCACTTCGATTTTTTCATATTTGTGGTTGAGAAACTGATACAGGAGGAAAAAGAAGCTCCTTGCAAGGAACTTTCGATCCATGGACATAGATCCTGATACGTCCATAAGGAAGAATATGACTGCCGCACTGTTCTCTTTAACTTTAGGCTTAATATGATGATATTTTAGGTCGTCTCCGTGAAACGGAAAGCGCTCGTCACTCTCGGGATCATAGGTGCCGGCCTTCTCAGCCATCTTCTGACGTCTGATTTTTCTTTTTAGCGTCTCCTTCTTAGAGAGCCGCGGCCGGATGCCCTTGAAACGATATCCTTGTCGTTTGATCGACTCTTGTGATATGAATTTAAATTTCTTTTTCTCCAGATCGGGAAGCTCCAGATCTGAAAAGAGGTATTCGGCTAGTTCCTCTAGGGTAACCTCCACATCGTAATATTCATTTCCCTTTTGGTCACTGGCTTTTCCGCCGCCTTGTCCTTGACCCTTTGCAGCGCGCTTTTGGCCAATCTTCTGGCCGCGACGAACGTTGTGCCCACCACCGGATCCTACTGTCTTATTTTTTTCATTGTCGCCATAGACAAATCGATACTCTTTAATTCCTTTTACGGGGATCCTGATTTTCTTCTTGCCGTTTTGGCCGATGATAGATTCTTCAGCAATCACATCTTTAATAGATTCTTTGATTGCTTTGTCGATCTTCTTCTTGTGGCGGTCGCGGTCAGAAGCTGCACGATCCACGATCGATTTATGTTTTCGGAAAACACTCATGTTCTAAATACACTCCCACAGTCATAAAACATTTTAGTTTTTTGCTTTCTATCAGTATAATACAAATTACTTCAAAATTCAACCACTAAATAAAAGAGATTTGCGAAACAGCGCTCAGAAGATCGGTCATCAGAAGCCGATTTAAAAATCAGAATCTTTCGTGGAGGTGCTACTTATAAAACTCGGGCCCTATTTAGTGTTGAGGGGATTACTTATATGTCTAGACATACTTGGTTGTTAGATCCGGGCCACGGAGGCCTAATAGATGGTGTTTACCAAACTGCTGGCAAGCGGTCTCCTGCATTTCCTGACGGATCAGTGCTATATGAAGGCGTTTTTAACCGCGATGTTGTCGGCCGAGTTATCAAACTATGTCAAGAAAATCGGATAGATTGTATCAATTTGGTCGATACAGAAGAAGATATATCATTACGACATCGAGTAACGAAGGCAAACCTGTTCCATAAAGAAAACCGGAACAGTATCTACGTTTCAGTCCACGCTAATGCGTTTGGGAACGGCAGAGACTTCAATACCGCAGCCGGGGCCTGCTCTTTCCATCATTACAAGAGTAAAAACGGAAAAAGACTTGCAGAAGTGCTGCAACGTTGGATTGGGGACCTAACTCCTTTCCGAAACCGCGGAGTTCTTAGTAATGACAGATGGGCGAACTTTTATGTCCTTCGGAAAACCCATATGCCGGCCGTTTTGTCTGAGAATGGTTTTATGACCAATTTTGATGACGCGTTAGCTTTAATGGATCCTAATGTTAGGCAGGCGGTTGCGAATGCACACTTTGCTATGATTCAGGAGATTGAAGAAAATGGACTCTAAAGACGTGCTAACTAATGAGATATCAAGTGTTATACTTAGCTTAAGCCAAAAAATAGAAAATCTACAAATTAAATTAGATGAGCTGTGCCACAGTACTGGAAATTGCGCAAACATTAAAACGGTGCATGCAAAACTAATCCCAGAGAAAGGTGAGACAAATGGAATTGATATCGACACACTTTGTAAAGAAAAGTGAGGTTGGGTACCACGGGAACCTTTTCGGAGGCATAATGTTGGCGTGGCTCGATGAAGCTGCGGCCGCTTTTGCGGCTCAGGTTGCCGATACGCCGAGGATGGTGACCAAGCACATCGCCGCATTGACCTTCCAGAAGCCCGTAAGACCGGGTCAGATCATCAAGATATATGGAGAGGTGGACCGTATCGGTAAAACCTCTCTAACGCTGAATATGGAGGCCCGACGACACTCCGTATATAATGGCACCCAGTGCACAACTGTCAACACCAAAATGACCTTCGTTCGCATCGATGGTGATGGTGAGGCAATCCCAATCTCGGAAAAGGTACGTCAGAAGTACAGAGATCCTAGGGACTTTACATAGTATCAGAGCAAAAGATAGGACTATTTATAGTATTATGAAGCTTTTACTTGAAAACTGGCGTAAATATGTCCTCAAAGAGGCATATATCTTAGATAGCGACTTCTTTGATGCCTCAATCGAGCAATTATTCGAGAAACTCAAGGATTTCGGCGATAATACTTGGATTTTCTTCGATACAGAGACCCTAGGGTTCACACCAGAGACAAAACAGCTCACAGAGATCGGTGCTATAGCTGCACACCCCAATAATTGGCAATTTGACGAGGTTGAAGCCGAAGAAGGGCTCTTTTACGACAAAATCAAGCTAAATCCCGAGACTTTGGCGGACTTTGAAGCTTCTGACGACCCAGAAATCAAATATCCGCTTAAATTGACGCGATATGGGATGAAAAAAGCCGAATATAGGGAAAAATACCCAAAAGGGATGCCAAATGAGGAAGATGTCGTCCGACAGTTCGTCTCATACCTCGAAAGTCAGCCAAATCCGGTCTTAGTAGCCCAAAATGCCGAGTTTGACATCAATTTCGTCCAAACTAGGGCTGATTTATACAATATACCGGTTAATATGCGTGAATATCCCATCTTTGACACCATGATCTTGATCAAACTGTGGCATAACTCACTAATTAAGACATTAGCGGACGAAGGAGACGAAAGGGCTCAAACTATCTTGCAAGCACTCACTATGACGGGCAAATTTGGCGATTATGTGACTTCTTCGATGGGTCTGGTGTCAAAAGCCTATGAAATTAGTACAAAGGAGTGGCATAATGCCTTAGCGGACGTTAAAATGATGATGGAGATGACAAAAGTGATATTTATGTCCCTTCAAGAGGCTTCTGACGTCGATATCTCCAAATATCAAGGTAGAACGGCTTGGGGGCTTCGAAAAAAGCTTCAAAAGGGTCGTGGACTCCATCGGAGCGGCTAAATATGAAAATCAAGCTGGATATCGATATTGGCGACGTTCTTTTGGGCGGACGCTATAAAAACAAGAGAATTGTTGTTAAAAAGATCGGAAAAGACGATTTGGGGCAACCAACCATCAATGGCGACCCTATATTGAAGTTCAGGATCGAAAAACACCTACCAGACGACAAAAAAAGCAAAAAAACGCTAGATTTGCGAAAAGGGTCTAAAAAATGAAACTATTACTTGAAAATTGGAGAATATACCAAAACAGCCTGTTAACAGAGGGTAAAGTGCTAGATGCCTTAAAAGATGGCTTTAAAAAATTAATAGCTATCCCTTCACAGTTTGATCAGATGGTTCAACAAACACAGCAAAATTTTGCAGACAATATTGCCGGAAACATCGAACAGTGGGCGGTTAGCCCGGAGATGCAGGCAGTGGGTCAAGAAATTGAAGCTGCCGGTGAAGCTTATTACGGCGATAGACTTCAGGAGGGTGAAGCAAAAACCTCCTTCACAGTTGATGATTTACGCGAGATGGGGGTTGGACCCGAGACCATAGAACTTATTAGAATGAGCGCTGCAGAAACCGTTGCAGAAACATTGGTGGCTGGCGCCGAGGAAGCCGTGGGGAAAGCTGCTCCGCCAGCAATTAAAGACTGGCTTCTAAGATTTGTTTCTAAGTTTGTTGGATCCTTTGTATTTGGATTTATCGACAATTTTATTATGGTTGTGGCCGGATCCCAAATTGACGCCCAGATCGGTGGACTAGTTGGGGGGGTCGCGGGGAGTACTATTAATTCTGGAATGCTAGCTGCTGGACTGGGAAATACTTTATCAGACGCGGTTGGCGAGATGGCTTCTAATACAATCGAAAGTGCAATGGAGAAGGCAGGATTAGACCCTCAAGTGGTCACTGACGAAGAGGTGGCTGCAGGGCCGACGTGGATGCGATTTTTGGATAAGCAAGCTAGTGTTATTGGTATTATTTTAGGATGTCTTGCTGGACTATTCCCGTTATTTTTGGAAGAGGGGGAGGAACAAAATGAAACTCCTACTTGAAAACTGGCGAGAGTATTTGGCGGAAAGCGAAAGAGCGGATAGTTATGGATCTCTGTATCTGTTTGAAGGTGATACGGTAAGCACAGTTTCCTTCTACGATACCTTCAATACCTTGTCTGAATCTGAAGATGACGTCCAGAGGTTTTTAGAGAATTGGGAGAAATCTGTTGACTACCAACTTAGTCCTCTGAGTGAGATTACAGCCGCGCAGTTAAAGTCAGATCCCGTTTTGGCAATAGCTAATCAGGCGTGGCTTGTTTTAGACAAATTCAAGGATAAGGCAGTCGATAAAGTGGTTAGCGCTGCCAGAAAACTCAAAAAGTTCGAGTCCGAAAATCCTAAAACAGCAAAAGTTATTAAATTTTCTATTGGCGGACTGTTGGCTGCGGCGATTGCTTATAAGACTTATAAAATAGTCCAGGCCGGCGGGGATGCCTCTCAACTAGAGCAATTAGCCCAATCCATCCAAGATATCGTTCCAGAGATGGCTCAAAATGTAGCTGACGCGGCACATGAGGGAACACCCGAGGCTTTGTCTGACTTGGTCGCAGATCAAGAGAAGGTTGTATCGCAAACTGCCGATGCTTTAGGAAGTCTTGGCGATGCTGCTGCGGATCAAATTGGACAAAGTGCTGATCAACTTGCTCAAGATTTAGCAGGCGAGGATTCACATGACCTAAGCTGGTTTGAAGAAAAATGGCGAGCGGACTCCCTGGCCCTAGAAAACCATCCATTCGTGCAGCAAGTGCAAAGCGCCCTAGAGGAGTTAGCCACCTCCTTTAAGGAGAAGGTTGGGCTCGATGTTAGAATGGGATCCAAATTTTTAGCTGGGTCCGAAACAGAAATGACCAATGAAGCCTTGACATCAGAGCAGCTGGAATTTTTAACCGATGTGGTGCGAGAGGTTACTGAAGATGGTACTAAGGATCAGACGGCCGTGCATTATGGTCATTGGGATGCAGCTGCGGAAGCACAAACGACAAGTGATTTTTATACCACTCCAGAGGGGGTTGATACACAGGTCTGTTATGATGCGATGGATGCTGGTGAATCGATGCCGGGGTTTTGTCTTGGTCAGGTAAACCCAGCTGATATATTGTCTTCTGATATGGCTATTCAATTCAAAAGAACGCTAGGTAAAGCGAAGGTAACCCAAATAAGTGACGGCGTATACGAGATAACAGATTTCTATGATTTTGAGGGCACCGAGGCCCCCATCTATAAAGAGATCGCGGCCGCCGTAAAAGATTTAGTGGATACTAATAATGACCAAAAGGCATATACAATTATTCACAGAATATTTCAAATGCGATCCAAGACTGGCTATGAAGGATTTCCGGTTAGGCTAGTTGTTGATCTCACATCTCAGGGCGGCGGGATAGCCTAATGAAACTCCTACTTGAAAACTGGCGGAAGTATTTGAACGAGGGTGAAGCCGAAGATCAATTTAATATTGGCTCAATTATAATGGGTGAATTTGTCACAGAAGATGATCGACATATTGTTATTGTTAAAGCACTAGATGGTCCGGTGGCTTTTTATAGAAGTACCGGTACCGGCACTGGCAAATGGACAAAGGGGATGTATCTGCCATTTTCGGGTGTCTCCCCCGATGGACCAGGGCGCGGGTCACAGTTTTGGTTTGCCAAAATGTCCCCAGGTCATCCTCAATCCGGGGAAAAAAGCTCAAAAGTTCCCAAAGAAGGCAGTGAGTTTGATAGAATCGGGAAATATCTGGGGGCTAAATACGGTACCGGTGGGACTGGGTCCCGGGCTGATGAGTTTATGAACTCTATCGGATACAAATCTTCTGAGGAACTCGGGATTAAGGCATCTCCGATCTTTGGAAACCCTCTTTATGATGCTATGGCAACTAATCTTTTTCTTCAAAAATGGGGTGCCCTAGGAGCGCTCGGTGACAAGTATCAATGGTGGGGCATAGACGAAATAGAAGGGATGAAGGCAGAGAAAAAATGAAACTCCTACTTGAAAACTGGCGGAAGTATTTGAATGAGGTTGATACACCAAGTGATTCCTCAGATAATCTTGCTGCTGCAGCAAAAAAAACCATTGAAAAGAACGGTGAGGCAGCACTATTAGACGTATTTGCGTCGCTACCAGACGATATAAAGAGCCAAATGCAGGCTATAGCCACAGACATCGCCATAAAAACTTCAAAAGAAGAGATTAATGAAGAATTCGATGATTACTACGAAACACCAGATGAAGAAGACAAGCGAAAAGAGCAGGAATTAAATATATTAACCACTCCTGCTATACTCGGGACCGCGATAGGAATGGGTCCGGACGCAGCCCTAGCAATGGTTGCTGCTTACATAACAAGTTCCTCTCCTGCAGCTGTCTTCACCCCGTTGGTCACTGCGACCGGGTTGGGCGCCGGACTAGTCGCCGGCATAATCGGAGTGCTGGTATATCGAATGCTTCAGGATAAGGCGCGCCGCCCAGATAGTATGAAGCCACGCCAAGAGAATCCAGCAGAATGAAACTCCTACTTGAAAACTGGCGGAAGTATTTAGCAGAAGAAGAGAAGCCCAAAGTCAACATTTTCCTTGATATGGATGGT
>Ga0208433_1000712_pt1 | contig 13315 bp, 12 predicted proteins | sample 3_EtaG_FD_184075 | JGI IMG/M metagenome (GOLD analysis project Ga0208433, IMG submission 184075) | Marine viral communities from the Subarctic Pacific Ocean - 3_ETSP_OMZ_AT15126 metaG (SPAdes) (version 2) | ecosystem: Environmental > Aquatic > Marine > Oceanic | place: Pacific Ocean | collected...
GAAGCATCCATCTAAAGTAGGAAAAGAATGGGCAGAAGAGGAAGGTATTTCTCCAGCTATTGTCATAAATAAGAAAACAGGTAAGCCGGATAGAGGTGCAACATTTAAATTAATAAGCAAAAGTGTAAATTCTAAGTGGGCAAGTGAAAAAAGTTCAAAGTATAGGAAGCGTATTATGGCTATATTCAAGCAACTAGGTATAGACACAACAGAAGAGGAACTTTTAGATCGTATAGCAAAGGCTGAAACGAAATCTAAAAGGAAAAAAGTTACTGGTCCTGAATTAACTACACCAAAATCTAAAAAATCTAAAGCCGCCAAAGGTAAACTTATAGGACCATCCTATAGGCATGGTCGTAAAGACTATCGTAAAGGTGGATTATTTAAATAATATGAGCAAGAACTTAACAGAAAAACAGGCAGCTTTTCTTGCAGCATTATTTGATGATGCTGGCGGCGATGTTGTAAAGGCTAAATTAATAGCTGGGTATTCTGAGAAAACAAGTACTACAGAGATTATCCGTGGCCTACGCGATGAAGTACTAGAGGCTACACAGTTATATATGGCTCGTAATGCGCCAAGAGCAGCGATGGCAATGGTTGGTGGTATAACCGATCCTACGGAATTGGGCATAAAAGAAAAGATGACTGCCGCTAAAGAACTATTGGATAGAAGCGGATTAGTTAAAACTGAGAAGTTGCAAGTAGAAAGTTCTGGTGGAATCATGTTGCTACCAGCTAAAAATACTTCGGATGATGACTAGAGAAGTAGGTGTCTGGAAATTACCCCAGCCTACGGACTTAAAGGAAGAGGGTGAGTGGCTAAAGATACCTAGAATAGCTAGAACAATTCCTTTTGGTTATTGTGTAGACGATAAAGATAAGGATGTTTTAGTACCTGTAGTATTGGAATTAGAGGCACTAGAGCAAGCTAGAAAATATACAAAGCAGTATTCATATAGAGAAATAGCTAACTGGCTCAGTACTCGTACAGGAAGATATATCTCACATGTAGGATTAAGGAAAAGATTAGCCCATGAGCGACAGCGTAAAGATCAAGCTACAAGCCTCCGCAGATGGGCAGACTATGCGGAAAAGGCAATCCTCAAAGCGCAAGAAATCGAAAAAGAAAGAACCGGCGCAAGAGAAACAGCTTAGTAAAATACGCATAGAAAAAGAAGAAGCTATAGAAGATATACACCATGTAATCTTCAAACCGAATGAAGGGCCACAAACTGAATTTCTAGCTGCAAGTGAAAGGGAAGTACTATACGGCGGTGCAGCAGGAGGTGGTAAATCATATGCGATGCTGGCTGACCCTTTACGTTATATGGGGCATCCCAGCTTTAGCGGCTTACTATTACGCCATACAACAGAAGAGTTGCGGGAGTTAATATTTAAGTCGCAAGAACTGTATCCACAAATCTGGCCGGGAATTAAATGGTCAGAAAGAAAGATGCAGTGGGTCGCGCCTTCTGGAGCGCGTCTATGGATGTCCTATCTGGATAGAGATGAGGATGTAGCGCGTTATCAGGGTCTGGCTTTTAGTTGGATAGGCTTTGACGAGTTAACACAATGGGCTACCCCATTTGCATGGAATTACATGCGATCTCGTCTACGGTCCACTGCCCCCGATTTACCTATCTATATGAGGGCAACTACTAACCCCGGAGGTAGGGGGCACGGCTGGGTAAAGAAAATGTTTATTGACCCTTCTATACCAAATAGAGCATTTAATGCTACCGATATAGAAACAGGTACAGAACTACTTTATCCAGAAGGACATTCTAAAGAAGGTGCGCCGCTATTTAAGCGCAAATTTATACCTGCCAGCTTAGTAGATAATCCGTATTTGGCAGAATCTGGTGATTATGAGGCTATGCTTTTATCCTTACCAGAACAACAAAGACGCCAACTATTGAATGGTGATTGGGATATTAAAGAAGGTGCTGCCTTCACAGAATTTGATAGAACTATACACGTAGTTGAGCCGTTTGATATACCTTCTAGTTGGATTAAGTTTAGGGCATGTGATTATGGTTACGGTTCATACAGTGGAGTAGTTTGGTTTACTGTCGCTCCTGATGAGCAGTTGATTGTTTATAGAGAATTATACGTATCTAAAGTATTGGCTACCGATTTAGCAGATATGATTTTAGATATAGAACAAGCGGACGGAACAATTAAATACGGAGTACTTGATAGTTCCTTATGGCATAAACGGGGAGATACAGGGCCTAGTTTAGCTGAGCAAATGATTTTAAAAGGATGTCGGTGGCGTCCTTCAGATAGAAGTAGAGGAAGTAGAGTATCAGGTAAGAACGAGATACATAGACGTTTACAGGTAGATGAGTTTACAGAAGAACCAAGATTGGTATTTTTCAATACCTGCGTAAATACAATATCTCAATTACCTGCTCTGCCTCTTGATAAGAATAATCCAGAGGATGTGGATACAAAATCAGAAGATCATTTATATGATGCATTACGATACGGCATTATGTCTCGACCCAGATTTAATATATTTGATTTTGACGTAAACTTGTTGACAAAGGGATATACACCAGCCGATGCAACATTTGGGTATTAAGGAAAATTAAATGGCCGAAGAAGAAGACAATGTAATAATTGAAGAGCAGGCACTGGCTATGGAGGATATTAAAAAGTCTTCAGACGAAGAAGATATCTATACCAATTCTCCTATCGTTAGATTTGTTCAAGATAGGTATTCCCGTGCAAAGAATTTTCGGGACACAGACGAAGAGCGGTGGCTGAAATCCTATCGTAATTATCGCGGCTTGTATGGACAAGATATTCAATTCACGGAAGCAGAAAAGTCTCGTGTCTTTATTAAGGTAACTAAAACAAAAACGCTGGCTGCCTATGGTCAAATTGTAGACGTACTATTTGCTGGACAGAAATTCCCACTAAGTATTGAACCCACTACTCTTCCAGAGGGCGTTACAGAGAATGTAACTTTTGATCCAAAGGAACCAGACCAACTAAAAAGCCCTTATGGGCATAAGGATGATGGTAATGAGTTAGCTCCCGGCTCAACTATTAACACCTTGAATCTGGGGCCACTAGAAGAAAAGTTAGAAGGTATTGATGTTAAGGAAGGTGTAGGACGTACTCCTTCTTCAGCCACTTTCAGCCCCGCTATGGTAGCTGCTAAGAGGATGGAAAAAAAGATTATGGATCAGCTTGAAGAAAGCAATGCATCCAAACATCTTCGCAGTACAGCATTTGAGATGGCTTTGTTTGGAACTGGTGTCATTAAAGGACCATTTGCAGTAAATAAAGAATACCCCGATTGGAGTGAGACAGGCGACTATATTCCTAAAATTAAAGTAATCCCCCAACTAAATCATGTTAGTGTCTGGAATTTCTACCCTGATCCAGATGCGAATAATATGGACGAAGCTCAGTACGTAGTAGAGCGCCATAAGTTGAGTAGGACGCAGCTACGAAATCTAAAACGTAGGCCCTTCTTTAGGGAAAAGGTAATTGAGGAATGTGTTGAATTAGGTGAGCATTATACTAAGGAATCGTGGGAAGATGACTTAGCTGACTATGAGGTTCATCACGATGTTGATAGATTTGAGGTACTAGAATACTGGGGTATTTTAGATAAAGATTATCTTGATTCTGAAGATGTAGACCTACCTAAAGAATTTGAAGATGCTGATCAGGTACAGGCAAATATATGGCTGTGTCAGGATAAAATAATCAGGTTAGTTATAAACCCATTTAAACCTGTACGTATTCCTTATATGGCTGTTCCTTATGAATTAAATCCTTATAGTTTCTTTGGTGTAGGCATTGCAGAAAATATGGATGATACGCAAGCTCTTATGAATGGCTTTATGCGTATGTCTGTAGACAATGCGGTATTGTCAGGAAATTTAATTATAGAGGTTGACGAAACTAATTTAGTACCGGGGCAGGATTTATCTGTTTATCCCGGTAAAGTATTTAGACGCCAAGGTGGTGCACCGGGACAGGCTATTTTTGGAACTAAGTTCCCTAATGTCTCGAATGAAAATTTACAGTTATTTGATAAGGCTAGACAGCTTTCGGATGAGAGTACTGGCTTTCCTTCCTTTGCTCATGGACAAACGGGTGTAGCGGGGACAGGTAGAACGGCAAGTGGCATTAGTATGTTAATGAGTGCGGCTTCCGGCGCAATTAAAAATGTTATTAAGAATGTTGACGATTATTTGTTACATCCATTGGGTGAAGGTTTCTTTCAGTTTAACATGCAGTTTGATTTTGATCCCGATCTTAGGGGAGATTTAGAGGTCAAGGCGCGTGGCACTGAAAGCTTAATGGCAAATGAAGTTAGAAGTCAGAGGTTGATGCAATTCTTAGGTGTTGCTAGTAATCAGGCTCTTGCTCCGTTTGCTAAGTTTCATTATATTATTGCTGAAATTGCAAAATCAATGGGGCTTGATCCTGAAAAGGTTACTAATAGTATGGAAGAGGCAGCTATACAGGCAGAGCTTCTTAAACAGTTTCAGGCTACTCAACCTCAACAGCCGCCACAACAGGGGCAGCAACCACAGCAAGTTCCTCCCGGTATGAATCCGCAAGACACTGCTGGAACAGGGAATGGAGCTATAGGAACTGGGCAGGCACCTGCACCGCAAGAACAAGGATTTACAGGCAATGAACAAGCAGGAGGAACTGTGGGCCAAGCTCCACCCATTATTCAATAATAATCGTCAGTGGACTAACTTGACTAATTATTTAGATTATCTAATTAATCAACAGTATAAAATTTTGGAACAAGATAAAGAACATGCAGCTTTGTGTAAAGCACAAGGAGCTATTGAAGTATTAAAGCACCTTAAAGATTTAAGGGAAAATATATTGGGGAATAAATAATGGCGATACAAGAGCAGATGGAAATGTTTAAAAATAGTGATGAAGATGTTGAACTATTGCAAGAAGGCGGGGGTGTAGATACGCAATCCGGTAATGCCGTTCCTCTTGGAGGTACGCAGGAAGGGGTGCGTGACGATATTTCCGCTAATGTAAGTGAAGGGGAAATGGTTATCCCTGCTGAAGTAGTTCGCTATCATGGCGTAGAGGCATTTATGCAAATGCGTGATCAAGCCATGATGGGCTATAAAAAGATGGAAGCTATGGGACAGTTTGGTAATCCAGATGAGGCTAAAATCCCAAATGATTCCATGTTTAATGCTAATGGCTTGCCCTTTTCAGTAGTTGACTTAGAGTATGTAGACGACGAAGCTGGGCCAATGGAAGAGCCTAGTGCTAGATACGGTGGAATGCCAGCGTTTCAAACCGGCGGCGTAGTCCCTGTTGCTACTCAGGGAACAGTCCCAACTACTTCTTTTTTACAGCAGCCCCAAACAACGCCCATTACTGCCGTTAATCAGATTACGGGACAGCCTGTAACTACAGGATCAACTACTTTTGCTCCTGCTCCTACAGCAAATCTAACTGTTCCTACTTCTTTTACGCCCACTACACTAGCAGGAGTTAACCCTACTACTACTCCCTTACCCGTTGCAGGCACAACTGCTCCTGTAGGTACTCCTACACTACCTTCCTTTGGTACAGTTTCTGCTGGTACGACCTCTATTAATTTCTTTAGGAATGAAGCGGGTGAAGTTATTCAAATTCCTGTTCTTAATGGTAGGCAAACATTTGAGGCCCCAGAAGGTTTTGTACGATTTGATCCAGATAAACCAGAAGTACCTTCTGAATTTCCGGGGCCTACAACACCGGAAGCAGATAGACCAGTATCAGAGGGGCGAAAAGAAGAAGAAGAAATATTCACTCCGGGTACTCCAGAGGAATCCGAGCAACCCGGCGGCAGACACGGGCCACCGGAAGTTCCCGAATTTGAAAACCTTGATGAAATGTTTAACGCCATAGCGGATCAGTTTGGCGGGGGCACCACCGGTCCCACTGGGGATACGACTAGTCCCGGCGCTATAGGCGGTGGCGGCCAAGGCGGCGGCGATGATACGGGTCCCGGTGGAGAGGACACTGGTCCCGGTGTCGGAGGTAGTAACGATGGCACTGGCAGTGATGATACGGGTCCCGGTGGCGGTCCCGGTGAAGGGGACACTGGTCCCGGCCCCGGTCCCGGCACCAGTGGTATAGGCGGGACTGTTGGTTCTCCCACTGGTACTGATGACACGGGTCAGGGTGGAGGGGACACTGGTCCCGGCGGCCCCGGCCCCGGTGGTGGCGGTGGCGGCGGCACTGGTGGCACCGATGGTATAGGCGGTGGTGGTACTGGCGGCGGTGATGATACCGGCAATGGCGATGGCGGCGGTGATGGCGGCGGTGACGGATCAGTAATCTGTACAGAACTATTAAAACAAAATCTATTGTCTAAAGATTTGTATAACTTAGAAACTTTTTATGCCGATAAATATATTTCTGAGTATACAGTAAATGGCTACCGCTTTTGGGCTGTTCCTTATGTCAAGTTAATGAGAAAAAGTAAATTAGCCTGTAAACTTGTGGCTCCTCTTGCTACTGCTTGGGGTACAGAAGTTATTAGCCAATATTCAAAAGATAAAAAAATTAAGGGTTCTATTCTTGGTAAAATTCTAAGATTATCAGGGGAGCCACTTTGTTATATTATAGGCAGGCTTATTAAAAACGTAGATTATAAAATCCTGTATGTAAAAGAGGGCAAAAATTATGGCTGAGTCAGCATCAAGAAAAAAAATAATTACTGAATTACAGGCAAAGGCCCAGAAAGCTTACATGGAACTTCCTGTAGATGAGCAAGACTTAATACGGAGATTTTCTGGGACAGAAGAGGCACGGGTTCTACGTAAAATTTTTCCAGAAATAGCTAGTGGACTTGCTAAATTACGTATGCCGGAAGGGATACCATCACGAAGGCGTGGATTGGCGACACGTTAAATATATGCCAATAGGCTGGCTACTCATCCCCTGTATTTATACAGCCACGGTGGCCCCAGTAAAGGAGAAGTATTATGGTAGAAGAAGTACAAAGTCAAGAAGTACCCAAGAAAGCTTTCATTGAAAAACCAAGTTCTAATCAAGAAAGAATTGAAAAAGAAGAAGAGGAACTAAAAGAATTATTTTCTCAGCAAGATGAGCCAGAGGAGCAGCAGGAAGAAGATGCTGAAGAGGCTCCTAAATCTGCTGAAGAGAAAACATTTAAAAAACGATATGGTGATTTACGTAGGCATACGCAAAAACAAACAGATGAATTGCAAATAAAGATCAGGAAGCTAGAGTCCCAATTAGATACAGTAACAAAAGAACAGATAAAGCTACCTAAATCAGAACAAGAGATTGAAGAGTGGGCGCGAGAATATCCTGATGTAGCTGGTATTATTGAAACCATTGCAACAAAGAAAGCCCAAGAACAAGCGCACGGACTAGAAGAGCGTTTACGTGAAATAGATGAAATGCAGGAGGGTGCAGAGCGAGATAAAGCGGAAGTACAATTAATGCAAATTCATCCAGATTTTGACAGTATACGGAGTGATGATGAGTTTCACGAATGGGCAGAAGAACAACCTAAGTGGATTCAAGATGCACTGTATGAAAATGATAGCGATGCATTAGCTGCATCCAGAGCAATTGATCTGTATAAAGCAGACAAGGGTATTAAAAAGACCACTAAGAAAAAGAACAAAGATGATGCGGCCTTTGCTGTAACAGAGAAGTCTGAACGTAATAGATTACAATCGGATGAAACAGCAGATTATCTTAAAGAGTCTCAGGTACAAAGCATGTCTACTGATGACTACGAGACACATAAAGATGATATTATGGAAGCTATAAGAGCTAATAAATTTATTTACGATGTTTCAGGATCAGCAAGATAATCCTTGACAAATCTGAATAAATTAATATAACTATGGTTGTGTGTAAAAGTATGCACAATTAGACTACATGACCTCCTAATGTATAGGACTACTCATAACTAACACTAAATTATGCAACTACTATTATCTTAACGACTTACCTATTTTATTTTAGGCCCATCATTAGTATATTAGGCCAAATATATTAATACATGCACCCTAAAAGAATAGCCTCTAAAGACAATCGTAAGTTAGCGTCTGTTTATGCTTTTGTGAAAGGAATACAATATGGCATTCACGGCAGCAGCGGGGCATGGCAATTTGCCAAACGGCAATTTCAGCCCCATCATCTTCTCCAAACAGGTGCAACTTGCTTTTCGTAAGGCATCTGTAGTAGAAGAGATTACTAACTCTGACTATTATGGTGAGATTGCTAACATGGGCGACCAAGTTAAAATCATCAAAGAGCCAGAGATTTCTGTAAAAGCATATGCTCGTGGGCAGGTTATTCAGCCCCAAGATTTAGATGATGAAGAGTTTGCTCTCAAAGTCGATAAGGCTAACTACTTTGCCTTTAAGGTCGATGATATTGAGGAAGCTCATTCGCATGTGAATTTTCAGAGCCTAGCGACGGATCGTGCTGCGTATCGTTTGGCGGATCAGTTTGACCAAGATGTTTTGGGTTATCTCAGTGGCTGGACGCAATCCGCCCTCCACGGTACTCCCGATACGGTCAATACGTCTACCAGCGGTTCTGTAGCGGTATCTACTGCTGGCACTGATGAACTACTGTCGAGCATGAAGCTAGATGCTTCTGACTTTAACAGTGGTTCCGCGAGTAATTCAATTGTTGTTAAGCCCCGGACGGGTGCTGACACTTTGAATACCACTACTGCTAACGCTACTCCTATGCAAATTATTGCTAGGATGTCTCGTAAGCTAGACCAACAGAATGTTGATACTTCTGGACGTTGGTTGGTACTTGATCCGGTTTTCTGTGAGCTTTTGAAGGACGAGGATTCTCGTCTTTTGCAGGCTGATTGGGGCGGGTCTGGTCTACGCAACGGCTTGGTTGTTAATAACATTCATGGCTTTAAGGTCTACATGTCCAATAACTTGCCCCAGAAGGGTTCGGGTCCAACCTCAACTACGAGTTCGGGCACCACTCATTTTGGTGTGATTGTTGCTGGGCATTCTTCTGCTGTAGCTTCCGCGCAACAGATCAATAAAACTGAAAGTTATCGTGATCCTGATAGCTTTGGTGATATTGTGCGTGGAATGCATTTGTATGGTCGCAAGGTTCTTCGTCCAGAAGCCCTTGTAAACGCCATGTGGACTTCTGGCCTGTAAGAGGAGATAGAATTATGGCAACAGTAACTGCACTATTGAAATCTGCTCACGGCGCGGATGCCCGTGGGCGGCAACCATACATGGTACAAAATACTATTAATATGGCTAATACCGGCGTTACTAACGCCGCAAGCGATATTATTCAGGCTATTACTATTCCTGCTGACACAGTTGTGCTTAATGCAGGTATGGAAATTATGACCGCTATGTCTGGTGATTCTGGTAGCGATACCACGTTTGATCTGGGCGTAACGGGCACGGAGCCTGATATTTTTGCCGATGGTTTTGACGCAGATAGCGGCACTGCCGCTGGTACGTACTCTGTTAATGCAGCGGATTTCCGTCCTCTGATTACGGAGAGTGCCGATACTATTGATATTCTTATCAAAACCGCTTCAACTGCACCTACCGCTGGTAAGGTTCGGGTTTGGGCGATTATGATGGATGTCAGTGACGTAGGTGTTATGACTGCTGATGAAGTAGATCGTGATACTCTTGCGTAGTAGTATGTAATGGTGATGTGGGTTGGCTTCGGCTGACTCACATTACTATTATTAATTATAATAGGAACATTTTATGGCTACTTATCTTGCATTAACAAATTTTGTATTAGCTAGAATGAATGAAGTAGAATTGACCTCTGCTAACTGGGCTAATTCTCGTGGTATTCAAACCTTAGCTAAGAATGCTGTTAATGATTCAATTAGATGGATTAATCAAAAAGAATTTAACTGGCCGTTTAATCACACTACAAAAGCACTAACAGTAACGCCGGGGGTAGCAGACTACTCTTTACCTGCAGATGCTAAAGTAGTAGACTATAATACATTCAGGCTTGTAGAAGATAGTAGTTTAAGTGTAACAGGCAATAATCTAAATATATTGACATATTATGAATATGTGGATAGATTTATTGAAGGTGCTGAGGCTGTTAAAACTACTACATTAAATGAGGGGGGCACTCTTAGTGCTGGTGCTACTACTATTACAGTAGTAAGTACTTCTGATTTTTCTTCTACTGGTACTATACAAATTGACAATGAAAAAATAACCTATACAGGTACTACATCTACTACCTTTACTGGTTGTACACGAGGTTCAGATGCAACAACGCATACCGATGGTACTACAGTTGCCCAGTTTGATAGTGGTGGAATACCTACATGCGTGATACGAAAACTAGATAATAATTTTGCGCTTTATCCCTATCCAGATAAAACGTATATTGTAAAATATGATTATTTTACCTTTGCTTCTGATTTATCTGCTTCAACGGATACTCCTACAATACCAGATAGATTTGCCGCTATTATTGTTGATGGAGCAACTGCTTATGTTTATCAATACAGGGGTGAAATAGATCAGTATCAAGCAAATTTTGGACGATTTGAAGCAGGCATAAAAAATATGCAGTCTTTGTTATCTAATCGTACCGATTATGTTAGATCAACTGTAGTAATGAAACCAAGCGGTTTATCGGAATACTTTTCTTCAAGGTCTGTAGGCTCAAGTTAAGGACTTTTAAATGGCTAGAGATAATACAGCAAGGCTACGTACAGTCGGGCAGCTTCTGACGGGAACAGGCGCAACAACCGTATATACCTGTCCTGCTAATTTTGAAACAGAAGTTAAGCTATTATATGTAAATAATCTACATAGTGGTGCCGTTGACCTTACTATTAAAGTAGTATTATCCTCTACCGATACACCCATTGTAACTACGTATAGCATGGCAGCAGACGATATTTTAGATGTACTTAATTCAGGCCCTATAGCAATGCAAGCAGCGGATACTATTGTAGTTACTGCTGGAACAGCGAGTAAATTAAATGTGGTTGTAACGGTTAGTGAAAGTTTTGTAGGATAATAATGGCACAAATACAACAGCAAGTTATTTCTTTAGATGGTGGCTTAGTATTAAATAAGGATACTTTTACTCAGCCTACAGGTTCCGCATTACAGTTGCAGAACTTTGAACCTTCTATTAAGGGCGGTTATCGTAGAATGGCTGGTACGAATAAATATGTATTAAAGGAATTTAATGATACTAATTTAGGTACAACAAGTAAAACTGGTTCTGATGAACTTCTTATGACAGTTATACTTGGTAATAATGTTATAGCTGCAAGGGGGGCTGTTGTAGGAAAGGCAACTTCTACTTTTTTAACTATCACTCATACTGATGCAGTAACTACATTCACAGTAAACGATACATCTGGTTTTGCTGCTAGTGGTACTTTATTTATTAAGTCAGAGCAGGTAGCTTATACAGGTAAAACAGCTACGACTTTTACTGGTGTAAGCAGAGCGCAGGGCGGAACAAGTGCAGCGGAATACGTAAAGAATGATATCATCTCTACTAACTGGACTAAGATTGATGAAGCTCGAACTAGCGCAGAAAAATATACATACGCAAGATATAACTTTAATGGTACAGATAAAATTTGTATAGTGGATGGTGTAAACCCTCCCGCATCTTATGATGGAACTACCTATACTCTTTTAAACAGTACGGGGTTTCCTACTACTATTGATAGTGTAGCAGTGCATAGAAACCATATGTTTTTTGCTAAGTCTACTTCTCAAGAACTTACTTTCTCTGCACCTTTTAATGAAAATGATTTTACTGTAGCTAATGGGGCAGGTAGTATTAATGTAAATGATACTATTGTTGCAATACGTGGCTTTCGAGATAGGCTATTTATTTTCTGCACAGATAGTATATACGCTTTGCAAGGTACGAGTGCTGCTGATTTTGTTGTAGTGCCAGTAACAACTAAAATAGGGTGTAGGGATAAGCATTCTGTTCAAGAGGTAGCAGGTGATCTTATTTACCTTGCTCCTGATGGATTGCGTACAATCGCCGGTACAACTAAAATTGGTGACGTTGAATTAGGAACAGTAAGTAAGGCTATCCAAGAGCGTATTGATGCCCTTAGTTTTGATAATATTAGTTCGGTCACTGTAAGAGAAAAATCACAGTATAGATTATTTTTCCCAAAGGCAGTCGGTGGTGAAACTAATCAATTAGGTGTTGTAGGTACAATTAAAGAAGGACAACAGGGTGGAATAGGATATCAATGGGGTGATATAAAAGGACTAAAACCTTCCTGTGCAGATTCCTTTTATATAGGGGCGATAGAGGTAGTAGTACACGGAGGGTATGATGGTTTTGTATACCAACAAGAAAACGGTAACACTTTTCATGGTACTAATATTAAATCATTTTATCGTTCCCCTGATATTATTATTGGTGATGCTGGAGTACGGAAGAACTTTCAACGGTTGATTTCTAATTACACTACAGAAGGCACATTGTCAGCAGAGCTTAGAGTTAGATATGATTTTGATGATTTTAGGGTGCCGCAACCTGCTGTATATAATATTACTGAGGGTGCCGGTGCTGCAACATATGGATTGGCTACAACTGTGTATGGTACGGCAGTATATGGTGCAAGTGGTACTCCATTAATTAGACAGCCAATTGAAGGTAGTGGTTTTGCTGTAGCAATTAAAATTGATGAGGATACTGGGTCGGCACCATTTGTATTAAATGGATTTCAACTAGAATTTACTCCCGGTGTTCAGCGATAAAAAGGATAGATAATGGGTAATACCTATACAAGACAGTCTACATTTACGGACGGCGATACTATTCAAGCAGCAGATTCTAATGATGAATTTGACCAACTGGTATTAGCCTTTACTGCTGATTCAGGCCATTCACATGACGGTACTTCTGCTGAAGGTGGCGATGTAACTAAGCTGTTAGGTACGGCTATTACGATTGGTGATGGAACTGCCGGTACAGATATTGCAGTTACCTTTGATGGAGAATCAAATGATGGTGTCCTTACGTGGATGGAAGATGAAGACCATTTTAAGTTTAGTGATGATGTTGTTATTGACAGCACTAAGCGGTTGTATCTTAACGATGAGGGTGGAGAATATATCCACGGCGACGGTACAGACCTCTACCTTGTATCCGGCGCAGATATTAACATTCCCGCTGATATTGGCTTAACTTTCGGAAATGACGGGGAGAAGATTGAGGGCGATGGAACCGATCTCACTATTTCAGGTAATAATATTAATCTTACTGCTGTTGCCGATGTCAATATTCCTAGTGGTGT
>Ga0208433_1000717_pt1 | contig 13243 bp, 10 predicted proteins | sample 3_EtaG_FD_184075 | JGI IMG/M metagenome (GOLD analysis project Ga0208433, IMG submission 184075) | Marine viral communities from the Subarctic Pacific Ocean - 3_ETSP_OMZ_AT15126 metaG (SPAdes) (version 2) | ecosystem: Environmental > Aquatic > Marine > Oceanic | place: Pacific Ocean | collected...
GGAGATCCTGGCGCCCTACGCGCCGCTGCCGATCGGCTACGAGCACCTGAAGGCGACCCCGCCAGAAGACGGCGACGACGCCGGCGAGGACAACCAGAAGGCTGAAGCCAGTATCACCGCGCCTTCCGCGGTCCCCGATGCCAAGAATTTCCTCCCGCCCCCCGTGACAAAAGATTGGGGCTATTAAACAATGCCTAGAAATAACAGACGAAAAATCATCATGAATGACAGCGAGTATTACGAGCCCTTGAGAAAATCAAGGGACGTAAAGCGAATCAGGCAGTACGCCACGCCTCAAATGAAGAATCCTACAATCGCGGAACGCGCTTCTGTCACAGCCAATAAGCATATTTGGAAATACGGCGATCGACTGTACAATCTGGCTAATCAGTATTATGGCGACTCGCGCTTTTGGTGGGTTATTGCTTGGTGGAATGGTTACGGCACCGAGGCGCAAATCAAGACCGGCGCAATTCTATACATTCCCTTGAATATTTCTGATGCTATGAAGATTTTAGAGGTATAAGAGATGGCAGAAACCGACCATGATCTGGGGCTCACCCCCAAAGAACGAAAAGAACAATACCATAAAGATTTAGAAGAATGGGAAAAAAACAACGACATCGAAGCCGTTCGAGAGGAGGCTTCTGGATTATTAACAGCCCTCACGGCATGGAATGAACTCGCGGAACAAACAGAGGGAGTAAGCCCCATTCTTCCCCTCCCACCGGCCGACTTTGGGGTCTGGGCGCCCGAACATAATGAGGCGATCCGCGACGGCATGCGCGCCACGGGCCTCGAAAGGGACGTCCTCGCCGCCGCCGCCGCGCAAGAAAACGCAACACCGAAGGCCATCGAAAACTTCGAGAGCCTGAAGGCGCCGAGAAAGACGCTCACCACCATCGCCCCGGATTTGCTATCCAAGCTGGACGCCTACTTCAAGATTCAGCAAGACTACAGGGATTGGCTAGACGCCAAGGCCGCCCACGACAGCGGCGGCTCGGTACGCGTCCCAGGCGGCGAACTTGTAAAAGGCCAGCGCGCCGATGTTAGCGGCCTGCAGAAGAAGAAGGACACTGATCAAGCTAAACTGCGAACCGAAGCGGATGTACCCGTGACTGTGGCAGCCGGCGGCGCAGAATTGGCCCCTCCCTTTTTCAAGGAGCAATGCTTCCTTTTGGCACAAATCCCTTATTTCGTGGCATACAAACGAGAGGTTTTAGAGAAACAATTGAACGAGAAGCGACTACCTTATACTAACGTCACCAAGGATAATCAAAAAGATGACGCGCCCACCTCTTGGGAAAACGCTAGCGATCGCAACGCATGCCTTCAAATGGGAGGAAGCCCCTTTGGATTCGTCAACAGGCTTACCCAATATCCAAGTTACCTCCATTTACTTAACATGAAAACAAGCGAAATTGCAAACTTACAGCCGCTCATCAAACTGTTTAAGATTACGATGGAGGAAGATAAGGAGGATCCTGGCAAGATTGTTGAATCGCAACTGGAAATCCCTTTTGATTCTTACTTCACAAAGCAGGATTTGAAGGTCTTTGAGAAAAAAGATATTCGCGGCGTCGGTGTTGGAATCCAAGATTTTACTTTTTCTTATGAGGGGCATGATCCTTTCGCAGTCAAGAAAAGCATTAAAGCAAAATTAACTATTTTCGCTAACAACTTCTCGGAATTGCTGAGAGATCGGAATGGCTTCAAATACATTGATTTGGCCCTTAAAACTGGAACGACTAAGAGTTTAAGTTTGGAGACGTTTAATCGATCGAGCGGCCCCAACGTCAGGAAATCGGTTGCCGACGATCCTAAGTTAAACTTTCGTTTGAAGGCGGTTGTCGGCTGGGCATACCGTTCAGATTGGGGCACTGCTAAGGCGGCCGGCTCAACAACTACTAGCACGCTTAGTAACAAGGTGAAGACGGCATTGTACAATTCTTTTGTGACATTGAGTTTAACCCCCACTATTCATGACTTTGATATTGATGATCAGGGGCGAGTAAAGTTTGTTATTAATTACTTGGCATATGTGGAGGATTATTTCGATCAACCTAATTTTAATATTTTTCCGAATGTAAAGTCCGACGCGGCAGAGGAGTATATTGAAGCAGCGAGGGCGATTAGAGATATTAAGGGAGAAATTTGGGCTGCAAAGTGCGAAAGCGAAAACGTTCAAAAATTAAAGAAAGGGCTTGAAAAGGAAATTCAAACTTATCGAAGAGAGAGTCTCCAAGCATTGATGAAAGAGATGTTTGATTATGGCAAGCTAAGATATCTGAAGGTGTCATCAGCTGAAATATACAAATTTAGACAAGATGGAGTTCAATACGACCCGAGTGCCCTGTTCAGCAAAACGGATGGTCCAGCTGGCTCTGTTGGCGGCGTCCAATCAATGGATACGTATCAGGGGGACATAGAAACAGAGATCGCGTCCATAATAGAGGGCAACGTCAAGGTCGACGAGGAGGAAAAGAATAAGCGGCTGCTTTCGGTTGCTTCGGCTCCAAGCGCCACCGGGACGCAAGAGGTAACGTTCTTTTATGTGAGCGATCTTATTGACGTTATTTTGGAGGGACTATGTACGAAATATGGAAAGTCCGGCAACAGCATTACGTCCCAACTTAAGGGCCTTAGAGCCACTGGAGTAATTCCAGCCAGCGGCGAGAACGACGAGGTACCGAAAATTAACCTTGACAAGGAAGCAAAGGAAGTAGTTGATGCGCACATTAGACGAACTGAAGAAATGGCGATCCAGTTAAAAAAGCTTCGTGTAGTTTTGGGACCTTTGGAGCTTGTCAACCAAAAGAATTATTCTGTCGGCTTTCCATCTTTGGGAGATTTGCCCATTTCTGTAAAGTACTTTGTTGAGTGGCTTTCGAAGAAGATGTCCGATCGAGAAGACGTATACTATCCTCTCCCCAAATTTTTAAATGATTTGTTCAATAACCTTATTAGGGATTTTTTGAACAGCAGCTCATGCTTTTCGAACCAAGCAAAGCAAAAAACCACCATTAATCAGGCTTCTATTGTAGGCTACAAAGAAACTCCTCAATCTCCTGACGAAATTACTGCAGACTTGATCAAGTACAGAATCAGATTCCCGAGAAGTGGGCGTATTTCGATTGATTGGTACGGCATCGGCGATTCTGACTTTTCTTTGCCTGTCATCGATGTGGCGGCGAGCCGCGACAATCCCATCTCGGATGGGGGAATTGAGAATCAAGTTGAGTATTTGGTATACCATGCCGGCCGCACACAGCCGGCAGAACTGATGAAGGGCGAACCAGGGCCCGATGCCGAAAAAGGAATCTTTCACTATGCCATTGGTCGCGACCGCGGCATCACAAAAACCATTAAACTCAAAAAGACCGATTCTACAGGTTTGAAAGAGTTGCGCTTTGAACAAGATGGATATGACGGGCTTCAGCAGTTGCGTGAAGTATTTGATGTGGATATCTCAACTTATGCGAATGTAACAGCTTATCCTGGTTGCTATATTTATGTCGATCCGGAGGGATTTGCACCCGGATATGTTGGAATGGGGGCCGCCTCCGTCCCTGACTTAACCCAAATCGGTATTGGCGGCTATCATATGATTATTCGTTCAGAGCACAGCTTCGGGCCCGGCCGCGCCAATTCTAGAATTCATGCGAAATGGGTAGCGAGCACTGATGCTAAAGTAACTGCTAATTTGGTCAACAAAGACAAGAAGACAGACGATCCGAAGCAGGACGTATACTGCTTCCCGAAGGAGGTCGATTCTAAGTCCGAAGGCGGAATGTTCGATGGAATTATGGATTCAATTACGGGACTATTTGGAGCCCCTGGAGAGGAGCCTTGATCTATGTCAACGTATTATAAAGAAAGCAATGCCGAGACAACTGTCAAGCTTTTTGATAAAAAAGTACTTTATGATGCTAAAGTCTTGGGATATGTAGAGAAATATCCGAATGTAACTAACTTTAACTTTGGAGAAAAGTTTTTGTATGGGCGCGTAAATCGAACGTTTATCCCCATTCAAGTAGCGAATTACGAAGACCTCAAAGGTTTCGCCCGGGCCAATCTAGCTGACCAATCGATGAGTGCTTTGAATTTTGTAGTAGATGCCTTTAACGCACTCGCACTACAGTTTACGAAATGTGTGGCTGTTGGAAAGATAAATGCCGATGATCCTTATTTAAGCAGCCTCATTGTTTACAAGGCTTACGAGAATCCAATGCGCCTATATTCTTCTTATAAAAATGGCTATTTTGCTGCTTTGTCTGCTAATTTCAAAAAGACAAGAGCAAATCTCAAAAGCTTTGATCAGTTTGTAGAACAATTGCTGTCTGTATTGAGGCTCCCGGCCAAGACCGCCCCCTTCACCCAGACGGCTTTTGTGAAAAGTCGGCGTTGCCCTATCACCGTATCGGGATTGGCAGTTGAAATAGCTGATTTGATACCTTCAAATGACGACAAAAAGATCAATGCTTTTGTCAATAGCAAGACTTGGGAGTTCTACTTGAATGCATGCAAGTCTTACGGCTTCATGGTGGATGCTTCGATGCCATGGCGCTTGGTAGCCGACATTGGCTCTTCCGCCATGTTAGAATATGCTGCTAAATATGGACTTGGCAGGACCGATATCGTATTGTGGAGCGCATATGAATATTCTCATTTGTCTTACTTCAATAATTTCCGGAGCGATTTACTATATCTTTATAATCTGTCAAAAGAGAAGACTATTTTAGAAACCCAAGAATGCAACGGCAAAACCATCACAAATATCATTACGCCACCGACGTACAGCCTTACAGATTTGGAAGCGAATTATTCAGAAACATATTTTTTGGACCTCTATTTCAAAATTAGAATCATGGAGGATGAATCAAAGTTCGCCGATTTTGAACAGGAGTCGCTAATTAGAGACTGTCTCCAAATTTACGCTACTCGCGGACTGAACCGCGCGCTGCTTGTTTTCGAAACAATTGTTAATAAACCATTTGACTATCGTGGCTCACTCAGCTATAATAGTAAACATATACAAGCTGTGTTGGATGCGGCAGACAATTTAGAAGGATAAATGTACTTTCAAACACTAGACGACAAGAGCGAATGTGTTGGGATTTATGCCGATGGCGCCCTGCACTTTGATAAAATCCCCACTGGGCTCAAAAGAACATGGACTTACACAGCGTCCATCAAAGATCCGGCAGTGGAATATGCGTGGCTATATTGTAGCGGCTCGGCACTATCTGATGCGTGCCCACCAGAACTGGCCGAATCTCTCGCAGAAACTCAGAAGACATTTCGTGCTTATCTCAAGACTTTTCAAATCGGCAAGGTTGATCTGCGAGAACATTGCTTTTTTGACTTAGTTCCAGAAAGCTTTCTTCTCGAATTCTGCGATGTAAAAAATGAAGTCACAAAGCATGTATTTGAGACATACGAAAAGCCCGAAAACTATGATTTGCTTGATGGCACGCAAAAGCTTTTGCATAAAATCCGCTATCAGAATCTCAATCTTAATAAAGAAGGCTGCCGAGAACTATACCACAGTTCCAGGGGACGACGCAAGGCCAACGAGTTAATCAAAGGGTATTATTATATCGATTATAATCTCTTTGGGACCGTCACGGGGCGCCTTACAACGCGCGCAAATTCTTGCCCCATACTGACACTCAAAAAAGAATTTCGGAGGCTTATAAAGCCCCATAATGATTGGTTTATCTCGCTTGATTACAACGGCGCAGAGCTTAGGACGTTCTTGGATCTCATGGGGGAAGAACAGCCGGAAGGAGATATCCACGAATGGAATGCTAAGCATCTTTTTGAGCAGGAAATCACACGAGAAGAGTGTAAAGTTCGGTTTTTCGCATGGTTATATGATCCCAATTCGGATGATATCAAAACAGATCATTATGATCGCAAAAAAGCACTTGACATGTGGTACAAAGATGGTTATATTAAGACACCATTTAAAAGAACTATTGTCGTTGATGAGCGCAAGGCTCTTAATTATCTGATTCAGAGCACGACGTCTGATCGTGTGCTGAGTCGTGCTGTGGAGATTGATAAGTTTTTGGAAGACAAGAAGTCGTTTATCTCGCACATTGTTCATGATGAGATCGTGATCGATTTGGACGATTCTGAGAGGGGATTGTTGGCAGCTATTAAGAAGATTTTTGAGGAAGGAAATTTCAAGACCAATCTTACAGCCGGCAAGAACTATCTCGATTTGGAGGAACTAAAGCTGTGATTTCGATTGTGGGATTGGGCAATGCAGCCTCTAGAATTGCAAAAAAGTTTTCTGACCATGGGCAATACAATGTTTATTGCTTGAATGACGAAGTTTCGAGAACCTCAAAATATAATTTCAGATTAAAAAAATACTCTACTCCCGAAGAATACGAGGAGAATACGCCGGATGTCTCTAAATTTTTTAAGGACATTGACGACGGGGTTCAGTTTTTTGTAGTCGGGGCCTCGTACAGTTCTAACTATGCTTTGGGTGTTTTGGAGCAGATTAGGGACAAGAAGATTGATTTGTTTTATATCAAGCCGGATACAGATTTAGTGGCTGGAATTCCCAAGTTGATTGAGAATGTCGCGTTTGGGGTATTGCAGGAATACGCGCGCTCTGGACTCTTTAATAGTATTACACTGATCTCTAATTTGAATCTTGAGCAGATTATTCAAGATGTGCCAATCAAGGAATATTATTCTACTTTGAATAACACTATTCATTCAACGGTTCACTATATGAATTACTTTAATCATAATGAGCCCGAGATAGGGGTTATATCCACCTCATCAGAGATATGTCGTATTAAAACCTTGGGAATGCTTAGTATGAAGAACCTGGAAGAAAAATGGTTTTTTGATCTTGACATTGAACGAGAAGTATGTTACTATTTATGTATAAATCAGGAAAAATTAAAGACCGATGGCGGACTTCATAGGCGATATGTGGAAATTCTTAAAGCAAAACCTAGAAATGCTTTTAGGAATATTTCATATGCCATCTATGAAACCGAAACCGGTAGAGACTTTGGCTTCTGTGTGGCCAGAACGAACGCAGTTCAAGAAAACTCTTGACAGGCTAAGTCAAGTGTGTTACGTTAGATACTAAGGAACGCTTAGTATACTTTATCTAAACAAAAAAGGAGAAAATAGATATGGGAATTAACATGGAGCTTATGCGCCGCAAGCTCGCAACTTTGCGCGGTGATCACAAGGACAACGGAAATTCTGTTTGGTTCAGGCCCGACGAGGGCGATACGGACATTCGGATCGTGCCGACTAACGACGGTGATCCATTGAAGGAAATGTTCTTCCACTATAACGTGGGAAATCACAGGGGCGGCGTGCTTTGTCCGAAGCGAAACTTCGGCGAAGAATGTCCAATCTGTGAATTTGCTTCCTCACTCTGGCGAGAGGGAGTTGACAATAACGACGAGGAGAGTAAGAAGCTCGCCAAGTCCCTTTTCGTTCGCACTCGATACTTTTCACCCGTGGTGATTCGTGGTCGAGAGGACGAGGGGATTAAAGTGTACGGCTATGGAAAGACCGCATACGAATTGCTTCTTGGCTACATCCTCGATCCGGAGTATGGCGACATCACAGATGCTGATGAAGGCACCGACATTACTCTGACATACACTAAGCCCACTAAACCGGGTGCCTATCCTCAAACGAGTCTCAAGATGCGTCGTAATACGTCTACTCTTCTTGAAGACCCTGAAGCGATCCCTGCCCTTCTTGATCGTATGCCCGACTTTGATTCCCTTTGGGATCGTCTTAGTTCGGCTCAGGTTGACGCAATTCTCGATGAACAACTTTCTAACGATGGTTCCGCAGAGGGACGTTCATCTGAGACTGCCAAGTATGGTCCCGCCAACGGTAAGAGCGATGTTGACCGTGCGTTCGATGAGTTAATGACTGGCAAGTAATATAAGTAGACTCTGAGGGTGCCGATGGCAGGCCGGTTTATAAAATAGTCTGCCCCCTTTATCATAAAAACCGGAGAATAAATGGCTAGAAAAGCCAAAACAACGAAAGCTGGTCGTGTTTCAATGCAAGACCTGATGAAGCTTGTCAACAAGAAAGCTGGAAGGAGCGTGGCTCACGATCTAACCGGCGAAAATCCCACCGAAGTGAAGGAGTGGATCCCTACTGGCTCGCGTTGGTTGGATTGCATTATCTCCAAAGGACGGGTATCGGGAATTCCAGTCGGGAAGGTCACAGAAATTGCTGGACTTGAATCGACAGGCAAATCTTACATGGCAGCACAAATTGCCGCCAATGCCCAGAAACAGGGCAAGATGGTGGTATATTTTGATTCTGAGTCTGCCATTGATCCTAGTTTTTTGGAGGGCTCTGGGTGTGACCTGGGGCGTTTAATGTACATCCAAGCATCCTCTGTTGAGTTCGTTCTTGAGACTATCGAGGAATTGCTTGGAGCAACGGACGAACAACTTCTGTTTGTGTGGGATTCACTAGCGTTCACGCCATCGGTATCCGATGTTGAAGGAGACTTCAACCCACAGTCCTCAATGGCCGTGAAGGCACGCATTCTTGCGAAGGGAATGTCGAAGCTTGTTATCCCGATTGCGGATAAGAAGGCTACGCTGTTGGTGTTGAACCAGCTTAAAACGAATATCCCTAGCGGACCTAATGCGCGCATCATAGCAATGACCACTCCGTACATGACACCAGGAGGTAAAGCGATGCACTATTCGTATTCTTTGCGTATCTGGCTCACAGGACGCAAAGCAAAGTCATCGTTCGTTGAGGATGATAAGGGATTTCGAATTGGATCCGAAGTCAAGGTTCGACTGGAGAAGTCCCGATTTGGGACGCAGGGTAGGTCTTGTGCCTTCCGCATTCTCTGGGGTACCAAAGAGATTGGTATTCGAGATGAAGAAAGCTGGTTTGACGCCGTTAAGAGTTCATCGTGTCTGACGTCGGCTGGTGCATGGTATACTTTGACGATGCCCTGTGGATACATCAAGAAGTTTCAGCCCTCTAAGTGGACTGAGATAATTACAACGGATAGTGAATTTAAAGAGAAGGTTGTGCGTCTAATGGACGAAGAAATAGTTCAGAAGTTTGATCTTCGTCAAGGAAACGCCGCTGACTTTTATTCTGAGCCTGATGATTTGACGGTCCGCGTACAGGAGAATAAGTAACTTATGTCTTTGTATTTGGTTTTGTTGGGTTGCGCGATGCGCCATTATGAGCCATCGGCGGCGGCGGAAGAAGTGCCGCCACAACCCGAGGTTGTGGTGGAGACTCGCAAGGAAGTCGTGATAGTGGAACGCCACCACCATCATCGCCCCCCTCCAAGCTCGCCCGAAGCGCACCATCACAACAAGAAAAAGCCCCCTCCCAAACACCATCATCACCATTCTAAGAAAAAGGCTCCTCCCAAGCCTCATGCGAAAAAGATCCCTCCCAAGCCTCATGGCGAGCACCATTGGGTGCCCCCGCACCATCATGAAAGCGGAAGGCATGTGCCGGGACATTGGCAGCCGGCTGACACCCGCTGTCATTAAAAATAGTTGTTGACTTTGACCTCCTGATCGGATATACTAATAATCAATCAGGGGGTTTTTTAATGTCAGAAATTCTTGCTAATAGATCTTGGAGAGAAGATGACGCAGAATAAAAGAGTATTGATCATAGACGCGCTCAACGCCTATCTGCGAGCCTATATTGTGGATCCATCGCTGTCTTCTAATGGACAGCCGATTGGGGGCATCAAAGGGTTTATGAAAATTCTACAGAAGCTTGTGCGCGAGACGCAGCCTGATGAAATTGCTGTAATTTGGGATGGGCCTAATGGTTCAGCAAAGCGCAAGATTATGGACAAGAATTATAAGGCGGGGAGAAAGCCGCTACGCCTGAATAGGGCCTATAACAACCTCTCCGTTAACGAAGTCCAAAAGAATAAAACTTGGCAGCAAGTAAGGGTGATGGAATATTTAAACCAGATGCCCATCGTTCAAACTATTATTTCTGAAATTGAAGCAGATGACGTAATTGCATATATTACTCAGATGGAATATTACAAGGGTTGGCAAAAGATTATCGTCTCTAATGATAAGGATTTCATGCAACTATGTGATGAAGAGACGGTTCTTTATCGACCAACCAAGAAAGAGCTTCTTAACAAGCAACGAATCGTGGAACAGACAGGGGTTCATCCTACGAACATGGCCTTGGCTCGCGCGATCATTGGAGACTCCTCAGATAATCTTCCAGGCATTCGAGGCGCAGGCTTTGCCACCGTGGCAAAAAGATTGAATTTCTTGTCTGCTGATAAAACTTATACAATTCAAGATGTTATCGATTTTTGCGAAAAAACAGGTAGCAAATTAAAATTCTTTTCCAATATTGTAGAGGGAAAGGTGTTAATTGAACATAATTATAAGATGATGCAGTTATACGCACCGCAGATGTCAATTCAGTCTAAAATGGTTGTTAAAGAAGCGATTGAAAACTTTGAAAGTACCTTTAATAAAACCGAAATTATTGGAATGATGAGGGAAGATGGTTTCGGCGAGTTGAACTGGGAAGACTTGCGTACAAATCTAAATAGAATTGCGCGAGAGCATCAGAAAGACACTTGACACCATAGTCTCATGGTGATATAATATTTTAAGAGAGAGGGCAAATAATGTTAGCAGCTGCAGAGAACGTTAGTTTCGGCAGATATGGGAAGAGTTTTCAAGAGGGATTGGTTCAGTTGATTTTTGAAGACCGGCCTTTCGCAGATCAGATTACAGAGGTCTTGAATATTAACTTTTTAGATCTTCAATACTTGCGCGTATTCATCAATAAGATTATGACATATCGCGCAAAGTATAATAAGCACCCATCTGTCGAGGTGGTTGCTACAATATTGAAGACGGAGCTTGAGTCAGAAGACGAGGTTGTTCGCAAGCAGGTACGCGAATACTTTCATAAGATTCACAATCGAGAGCTAGATGACATCGATTATATCAAAGAGCAGTCCCTGGATTTCTGCCGTAAACAAAAGCTCAAAGAGGCGATGCTCAAATCAGTAGGCTTGCTTCAGAATTGCTCGTTTGATGAAATTTCTCAGACTATTAACGAAGCCCTGAAGCTTGGGTCGGAAAATAATTTTGGTTATGACTATCTGGTCGACTTTGAAAGGCGTTTTGTTCCTAAGCATCGCCAACCGGTTACTACGGGATGGGCAGATGTGGACAAGATTTGTGGTGGCGGACTTGGCAAGAGCGAATTAGGCGTTGTTATCGCGCCAACTGGTGTTGGCAAATCGATGGTTTTGGTTCATCTCGGAACGCAAGCCCTGAAGGAAGGTAAGACTGTGGTTCACTATACGCTAGAACTACAGGATCTCGTCATCGCGAATCGTTATGATAGTTGTTTGACTGGCTATCCGCTTTCCGATATCATCAATTTCAAAGAAGAGGTTTACGAGGAAGTTAAGGGACTTGATGGCTCTTTGATCATCAAGGAGTACCCTACAAAATCAGCTTCCTCAAATACCATTCGCGCGCATCTTTCTCGCCTTGTAAAGCGAGGAATCAAGCCTGGAATGGTGATTGTTGATTACGGCGATTTGCTGAGACCGGTTCAGGTTCGCAAAGAAAAGAGGAATGAACTGGAATCTATTTATGAGGAGTTGAGGGCGATGGCGACTGAGTTTGCATGCCCCATTTGGACCGCCTCTCAGACTAATCGTTCAGGGTTAGACGCAGAAGTGATTACGATGGGGCAGATTTCTGAAGCATTTAACAAATGCTTTGTGGCTGACTTTATTTTTTCTGTTTCTCGCACGGTTGAAGACAAACAAAAAAACTTGGGTAAGATTTTTATTGCCAAGAATAGGAATGGCCCGGATGGAATTGTTTATCCGATTCAAATGGACACTTCTAATGTTACGATTAAGGTTCTTCCAAAGACAATTATGCCGTCAGGCACCGTGCCCTTAAATCCGGTTACGCTTAGTCCTGCCATGCAAAGCGATTTGTTGAAACAAAAATACATTAGACTTAGAAACAAGAAGAGAGGGTGGGCGCCATGAGAACATTAGAGAACATTAGGCGATTCAGATTGTCGGACACATTTATCGAACCATATAAGAACAAAGAGGTTCCATGGGGACCATTGGGATATGTAACCTTTAAGCGTACTTATGCGCGTCGGCTAAGCGAATTTGATTCGGAGGCTACCGGCACTGAAGAGTGGTGGCAAACGTGTCGTCGTGTTATCGAGGGCATGTTTAATATGCAGAAGCAGCATGTCTTTCTTCTTGGCTTGGAATGGATTGACAACAAGGCTCAGACTACGGCTAAGGAGGCTTATGAGCGCTTATTTAATTTGAAGTGGACTCCCCCTGGCCGCGGACTTTGGATGATGGGGACTAAGTTTATAGAAGAGCGAACTGCCGCCGGCCTGTTTAATTGTGCTTTCCGTTCTACAAAAGATCTTCCTTACAAGGGCGGATATTTGTTTGCATGGATGATGGACGCCTTGATGGTAGGAATCGGCGTGGGGTTCGACACCGAAGGCGCCGGTAGTATTGATATCAGAGAACCCCACTATACCAATGATGTTCATATAATTGATGACTCCCGAGAGGGGTGGGTCGATTCCGTCCATATGTTGCTTGACGGGTTTTTTTTCGGCCAAAAAATTCCTAGATTTGACTATTCTGCTATTCGCCCAGAGGGCGCCCCCATTCACGGCTTCGGGGGTACTTCATCGGGATCTGGACCCCTCAAGGAGTTACACGAGAACCTTGCTGAGCTTTATAGTTCCAAAATTGGCGAAACTATAACTTCTGTAGATATTGTAGACACTGAAAATTTGATTGGTCGATGTGTTGTTGCCGGCAACGTACGGCGTTCAGCCGCCTTGGCGATGGGTCGCCATGACGACCGACAGTATTTGAAGATGAAGAATGATCAAGAGAAGCTTTATCATCATCGTTGGGGCTCTAACAACTCCTTGAATGCCGTAGTCGGGATGGATTACACATGGCATGCTAAGCAATCTCAGAAAAATGGAGAACCGGGCTATATTTGGCTTAATAACGCAAGAACGCGCGGCCGCTTCAAGGATGAAGAGAGATATGATGATATAAACGTTGCCGGATTTAACCCCTGCGTAGAACAACAGCTTGAGGATGCAGAACTTTGTTGTTTGGTGGAGACTTTTCCGGCAAAGCATGATAATTACGAGGATTATCAGCGTACTT
>Ga0208433_1000720_pt1 | contig 13223 bp, 16 predicted proteins | sample 3_EtaG_FD_184075 | JGI IMG/M metagenome (GOLD analysis project Ga0208433, IMG submission 184075) | Marine viral communities from the Subarctic Pacific Ocean - 3_ETSP_OMZ_AT15126 metaG (SPAdes) (version 2) | ecosystem: Environmental > Aquatic > Marine > Oceanic | place: Pacific Ocean | collected...
ATCTTTTGTTGGAAAAATTGAATAATGCATTATGATATTACTCCTTTAACATTTTCATTTGGGTTTTTAAGTTCAAATACTGTTGGTTCTACTGATGGTAATATAGTTCCATCCGATGAATATGTGCCATCATAAAATTTATGAAAATCATATTGATATCCGTATCCATTATCACCATAAGGTTGACTGACAGTACCATCTGCCCCAATAGTATATCTATAAAGTGGTGGGAAAGTAATTGAAGCTCCAGTCCACTGTGGAGTCCCTTGTGTTAATTCTACATGATTTACACCTCTAACTCCTTCTATTCCCATAAGTTGATATATTAATTCACTTGTATAAATAGGTTGCCTAAATCTCATTTTATCAATATTAAAGTAATTAATTATTGTATTTATACATCTTAATTTTACATCTTGTTTATTAGCATATTTATGAGCTGTAACATCAAAAGCTACACCAAAATTAACAACCTTTCCTGGATAGGTAGCAAATTCATCTGATATAATTCTAAATTCACTTAAATAGTTTCTTAAATTGTTCTGTAATAAATCGGGAGGTACTACCAAATTTTTATTGTTATCATATGATAGTAAATGTATTTCAATAGCAGCTGTTGTTGGTTGATTAACATCCATACCCCCTCCATATAATTGTTGAAATTCAGCAAAATCTACAAAAGCTTGATCAGTAATAGTACAACTTCCAGGACCATCATCATTATAACATCCAGCTTGACATAAACTTAAACTTCCAAACCAAGCAGTATCACCTACGGAATTAGCACCAGCAGATGAATCACATTGATAAAGATTTTGAGTTTCAACACCCTCAGTTACATCTGCTATAGTAGCAAATAATTGTTCAGCTGAAGCTCTATTAACAGAAACTTTTGCAATATTTCCAAATTTTGCTGGCATTGCAAGAACTCTAGCTTCATAATCTTCTTTAGTAACACATCTTTTTTGAGTTATGAAATGAGCTTGTGTTTTTCTTTTTATTTCTTCAACTGATTGTGCATCAGCACCACCACGAGCGGGTTCTAAATTTGTAATTGTTGGGGTTACACTATTACCATTTGCTAATCTACTTATTGATGATAAAGTAGTTAAATCTCCAGCTGGTATATTTGTACCAATTCCACCCCCAATTCTATATTCAACTGTTAATGTTGTGTTGCTCGGAGATTCACCTAATGAACTCATAGCAGTACCCAATATTGGAGATATATCAGAAGTTATAGTTTCTGTTTCTCCTGGTATTATAATTCCAACTTGTTCTGTTTGAAAAAATCCATCTGATAAAGAACCGCTAGCTGCTTGATGTAATAAACCATTACCAAATACTAAGGATGTTGTGTTGTCTTCATTTATTTCTGTAATGAATCTTTTTGGTACTTTTATAAATTCAAGAGTATATGGCACTGGTATGGTTTCTACATTAACATTTGTTATATCATAATAAGCATTGGTTCTATCACCTATATAATGTTCTTCAGCTGGAACTTTATCTTGAGCTAAATACTCAACCTCATACCATTTATTATTATTAGAATCTTTAACACTTAAAATTTCAATTATATTGGTTTCAGGAAAAGTTATTCTTTTAAATTTTTCAGGAGAACCTATAGAAAAAGTTTTAGTTTTTGTTTCTCCACTTACAGCTTTTACTTTTCTTGTTAAAGTAAATTCTGTAGCTAATCCATTTTCATCCGTATCACTAACCACAGGTACGGCATCTCCTGATGAGCTCATTGTAAAATCAACTATATCAAGAGTTTCGAAAATTATAGTTGAATCTGTAGTAGAACTTACTTTTAATCCCTTATCGAAAACTTGAAAATCAACAGCTTCTGGAACTATATTATCAACATTTGTATTATCAGCATCCACAGTTTGACTTATATCCAAATCAACATAAGAAGGACTTATCGGTTTAACTTTATATCCCAACATATTTGCTAAATTAATTACATTTCTTCGTTCTTCAGCTAATGGTAATAACATTTCTTTATATTGGTTATCTATATAAAAAGAAAGAACATCACCTACATAAGCTGACATTTCAATTAACATCATTCCAGGAGATGTTTCATTAAAATCTCTATAAGAATTCGGAAAATATGTTTTAGCATATTCTATTAATGAAGATTTTAATGAAGAAAAATCTTTATTTAAATAATTTATATTACTAACTTGATATTCTTTTTCAGAATAAGGCATTTACTAATCTCCTATTTCTATATTTCTACTTGAACAGATTCTAATGTATTTGGATCTCTTGTTATATTAAATACTACATTAATTATTAACTTATTATTATTGACACTACCGGCTGTAGTAGTTGACATTTGAACAGTTAAATCTTTTACTTGAATAAATGGTAGCCAGAAATCAAACGTATCTAATATATCATTTTCAATTTGTAACCTCAACTCATCTGTAAATTGTTCGAACTGAACTGTTCTTAAATTTAAACCAATATTTGGCTGTAGATATCTTTCTCCTTTATGAGTACTTAACAAATTTCTTATATTATTTTTTACAGCCTTAATAGTTGTAGTTGTCGAAGCAAACCACCCCTCAATACCATCAGATTTTCTAAAGGGTAAATCGATACCTATAAATACGCTATCATCTCTATCTTCTATAAATGGTTTTTTATATGTATCTTTTATAGCCATTCTATCTTCCTATTATATTTTCATCTAGTAATTTAACTTTTGTTAAATCTTCATTGCTTTCTTCAGAATCTACGGGGTTTCTACCTACATATGCATATCCCACCGCTTTCATAGCACCTCCCTGACCTCCAAACTTTTTTAAAGAAATACTTGGTACAACAACACCATTCTTTCCCTGTACAACATTTCCACCAACTGCTGTAGTTACAGTTGGCAATACATCGGCTTGAATAGGTCCGGTAGTAGAAATCTCTTCAACTTCAAGTATAGATTTCATTTCAGTTATTGTAAAAGTTTGTTTCTTTAAAAAATCAATAACAGCATTAGCTATACCTTCAGATACATTATATAAATTATTATCTTGGACATCATCCAATGGAGTATCAGATTCCATACTAGTTTTCATTACTTCATATATATCGTTAGTTAATCCCATTTTACTTCTTCTTATCCATAGCTTTCATTAAATCACTATAATCTCTTGTCAATGCATTTTTAAGAGTATCACCAACAACATTAGGATCTCCACCCATAGATTTAACTACTGTATCAGCGTCCGGTTTTTGATTACCATTCATCATACCAGCATAAGAACTACCAACAACCTCATTTATCTTATCACTTGTGTATGTACTACCACCCAATGTTTCCCACTCATTACTTTTATCACTTATAGCTGTTTCATTTAATACATCATTCAATACTTTATTTTTAGAATAATGTTTTTGTTTTGGTTTGGATTTTGGTTTAAGTTTTTGTTCTGTCTTACCTCCAACAATTTCTTTAATTACCTCTTTTACTGTGAGTGCTACCTCTTCTCTAACTATCTCTCTTATTAACATTCTTAACTCTGATTTCTTCATATGACCTCCCTATTCGGCTTCTTGTCCTTCCTGTCCAGTTGTTTTTTGTCCATTTTCTTCTATAAAATGGTATTCACTCCAAAAATCTGGTGCAGCAAGTTTATTTTTTAATGATGTAACTTTTTGTATTGTAGTTGGATCTATTGGACCAGATAATCCAGCTATACAAGCAGTAACCTTTAATGTTTCTATAATACCTACCATTTCTTCCAGTAATTCTTTTAATTTATTACCTAAAACCAATGGTTCAATTTTTTCTTGAGCCTGTTTGCCTAAATAAATATTAGAAGATTCAATACTCATATAATTTTTTGTGTTGATTGTTAAATTATTTCCAGCTCCAAAATCCATATTAATAAAAGAAGATAAAGTTATATTATTATTTCTAGCATTTAAAGTAATTTTATCCGAATTAATCAATATTTGATTTCCCAGTATTGGCAATTCCCCATCATTACCAAAATTATAATTAAATGCTTGAGTTTCTTCGGCATTATTGCCACCAGCAACAAGTCTTGGATTTTCTTCCACAGAATCAGAAGCTAATTGAAATGTTTCAAAATGATCTAAAATACTACCAGCTGAAGTAATACTAATTAATGAACCATCATAAATATTTTCGACTACTTCTCCACCATTTCTACCATTGGAAATCGCTATTAATGGGAATGGACCTCTACTACCAATTCTCAAGCTATTCCCATATCTACCTTCAAGAATCATATCACCATGAGTATCCATTTTTGATATACTACCGTCCTCACCTTTATTAATTTGTTTTGGATCATCCAAGATTTGTTTATATTCCTTTTGTAATCTTGAAACTGTAGCTATTAAATAATTTTTTGGAATATTAAACTTTTCTCTAAAAGTAGATTTAGTTTTAACAGCAGTATTATTATTTTTAGGATTAAAACCAGTATTTAACGTATCTATATTAAAGTTCGGACTATTAATAGAATTTAAAGGTCCTAAATAATAATTGACTCCACCAAAATCACACAATAATACTGGATCTCCTTTAATTGGAACATCTACTATTCCTCTTAATAATGGATAATATCTTGTCCTAACCATTTGTTTTAGCTCAGTTTTTGTACCAAAATGTTTCATAGCTATTATACTATTAATATTTCTATTATTGTCTTCATACGCTGAAGAATTTTTATTTAATACTACATCTATTACAAGTCCAGGTACAAACTCTATATAAATGTCTCTTGGGAAAATATTTTTCATCCCAAATTCATTCTTTTCTCGACCAGTATCTACTCTTAAAAATTCACCCATTATTAATTACTCGTATTACTTATTGTTTTTTCTTTTATATTATCAATTTTATCACTTTCTTCTTGTAAATCATTAACTACGCCTTGCAAAGTTCCCATTAATTCTTCTTTTTCTGAATCTGATAATAGCATTGTTTCATCAGAATCGCCCTGTGATTTACTTATAATTCTCTGAAGAACTCCGGCTAATTTAACAAGATGTTCATCATTTTTTACAGATACTTCCATATATTCTTTTATAATTGGAGCTACTAAAATAACATCATCTATGGTAGTTATAAAACCATGAATTTCAGATATTAATAAATCTATTTGCTTTTTTTTGTTTATAGTATTTTCATAAATATCTTTAGTTAAACCTTGAAAAGTTTTACCATCAAATATTTCCTTATTGTCCGACATTATTAAAATCTCCCAATGCATTTTGAATGTAATTATTCATATATAAATATAAAATTTATAAAAAATTACTATGAAATAAAAAAACCCCACTCAAAAAGAATGGGGTTCAAATAAAACTATTTTAATAAATCTTAAAAAAATTTATTTTTTTCGTCACTTAAAGTGCCATATTTATCATATTTAATTAATAATTTTTTATAATATTTTTTAAAAACATTTGTAACTCTTGTTATCTGTGAAGTTTGTACATTCGTCATTTCGCGTATTAAAATGTATAATGACTTTTTATTAAAATTCTCTATGCCATCTCTTTTTTTAAATAATTCTAAAATAGCATATGCTACATCTATATCAGTACTATTTTTAAATATTGTGGATATATTTTGTTCAAAATACTTTACCAAATCATCTATAAAATCGTCCAAAAACGAATCATTTTCATTATTTTTTGTAGAGATATTTGATAAAGCTGATATATCATAATGTGTTTTATATTTTTTATAATTAGCATTATTATGTAATATTAAATAATTTTTAGCTACTACTGAAAAGTAACTAAATGCCTTTGAACCTTTTGTGTGGTCGTACTTGTGCATATTCATAACAAGAAAAGTGCAAACTTCGTGTTTAACATCCACATACACATCATCAAAATATTCAAATTTAAATGTATTAATTATATTCTCACAAAGTTTATCGAAAGCATAGTGTATTTCTTCTGCATATATTTTATTTCGTTCTGCTTGGTTTTCATCAGGGTCTAATGCGTTATATCTTACAATAGCATCTTGAACATCCATATCAAAATACATTCTTTTATTTTTCTTTTTCTTCGGCACTACCAATCTCCTCTGTTTCTTCGTTCTCAAACATTCCATTTAATAACTCCTGTAGCTCTTTTAATTGTTGAAAGAAAAATCCAGTCTCATCATCAGATTCATAATGTCCTTTAGCATCAACATGTTTCATTTTAGTTGTTGCGTATTCAATTATATTCTGAACCTTTATAATAAAACCTTCATATTGATTTATTCTTCTCAATGAAAAATATAATAATGTAGATGCACCCACACTAAATAAAAAGAATAATATCGTTAATATCCACCACCACATAACTTATCTCCTATGCGAAAAGCTCGTCAAACTTTTCTTTTAAATTGTCGACTTGTTTTTGTTCGTCTTTTGTTTTTGGGGCTTTTGTAACAACTCCATTAGAAGTTTGATTACTTCTCTTCCATTGATCACCCTCTATATGAGTAGCCATCATATCAGCTTGATGTAAAATATAAGGTAGATTAGAACGAAGCGCCCAATCTGGATTGTAATTTATAAGATAAGATTTGTTTGCTTCATCATATAAACCATCTGTTAATTTAATTCCAATATATTCTTTATCCGTAACCTTAACTCCATAATGTTGAAGTAACCACAGTCCCCTATCAGGTACTTTCATATACTGAAGATCTGGATTGTGTGTATATATCTCATTGCGGTTTGTTCTATGCCAATCCGATGTTTGTGGTACATAATATTCGTTATCCAAATCACCAACCTTACCTAAATCGTGATGCATAGCTGCAAACACCAACTCTTCATCTGTAAAGTTTATTTTCGCATCATGATTATACCATATGTCTTTTACATCTTTAGCCATATCAATAATATGTAATATATGTTCAATATATCCACCGGGCATAGCATTATGATAATGACCTTTAGCACTTGCAGGTGCAAACATCATTCTATCTTTTAAATCTTCATACATCTTCAGAAGATTTTCTTTTCTATCGTCACTTATGAATCCTTCAATGGTGTCGATTAATTTTTGCCAATTCATTTCTATTTGTTCGGCTGTTAACTTTTTCATTTATATTACCTCTAACCTTGTTTAGTTAAAATAATTTTATCTTCATTTCTTAATCTATTTCTATAAGCTGAAAATGCTATTCTTACACCCCACCCAAGATGGGTTTTCAAATCATCCTTGGTGGTACATTTTCTACTCTTTATAAATTTAATAATCTTCTTATAAGAATCCGTTTCTTCTCTGATAATGTTCAATTCTTTTTCTGCTAAAATAAAATGTTCATTATATAAGTGAATAGTTTTATCCCAAGTATTTTCTAATGCTATCTTTTTTGATTTTTCAGAATATTCTTTTCTATAATTTTCATCATCTAATATTTTATTAATCTTAGTTAAAAAATCAGTATCAGTATCAAAATATATTCCAGCAGCATCAGCATATTGTTGGTAGTAATCTACATCTAAAAACAAATAAGGCGTACCGACACTCATACCATCAGAAGCTGAATTAGTCCACCCTCTATGATATGACTTTCCACATACGCCTACCCAACATCTTGATAGTTCTGTAAAGTAGCCCTCTCTATTAAATTTATCGTTATAGATATATTCTCTATCTTTTTTATCGGCTAATGGCACCCACACATTAAAATCTTTCCTTTGTCCCCACAACTCATCCATTTTTCTCAAAAACCAATCATAACTTTTATAGCTATTTGGTCTATGATTAAATACGATTGTTTTAATACTAGTAGATGGTTTTTTTCTTTTCCCATCTATATTATCCCATCCTCTTGGTACAGGTTGGATTATTTGTTCTAAAGTTTTAATTTGTTCATTATCTAAAAAACCTTTAGCATTTTCAACAATAGTATCCTTAACTGCTTGGGAATTAACACCGCAAGTATTCATTTCTAATATACCATTCAAATGATTACGCATCATACTCATGCTATACTTTGTAGTTTCTGGTATTTCTATGTAAGCACTATACCCAAAAAATACTGGTCTACAATCAGTCCTATTATAAAATAAATTTTTAAGTTGAAGTGTATGTTCAGGTAAGTAAGTATAAACGAAATCCCAATCTTTCTTTTTATAATTAATAATCTCCAACATTCGTTTAGTATCAAAATGACACCTCATTGTGTTTGGATAAGTTGGTTGATCATATATTATTTGTTCAGTATTTTTATATTGAAATCCTGGCATAATTTTAGGAGTTAATATTGTAAAATAAATATCAGGTCTTAACTTTGTAAGATGTTCTAATATTCTTGACATTATAATATAATAACTATCTTTGGAAAAATCCTTTTGATAAGTTATATTAGGATAGACAAGACATTTATATTTATATTCTACATCATCGTCAGAATAATTTAAATGATTTGGATATTTCATTATCTTAAATTATCCAAATAACAATGATACTTGCCCTTCGATTCTCCAATACCACCAAGTATTTGTATATAATCTTTGGGACTTTTTTGAGATATTCTATGTAATTCTTTAGTAGATAAAAGACACAATCCACCTCTAGCAAATGTCCAAGATTTATGTGGAACTCTAACAAGAGCTAAAAAGAATCTATCAAACTCATATGTGTATCCTAATAATACATAGTAAGCACCCCATCCTTTAGAACTTGTAAATGATAACCTTGTTCCATCAAATACAGTAGTTTTTGTTTCAAGATCCCACTTTTCTATTAAAGAAGTTATATCCGCTAACCCATCATTTAAAGCTTCAACATCTTTACCATTTCTTCTTAAAATAGCAGCAATATTCTTTGTTAAGTCTTCATGAACCATACCACCAATTATATTTGGTTGAAAACTTAAAAAAGGATTGTGTGTAGAACCATCATTTTTTTCCAAATCTTTTCTTTCTTGATTAACTAGAGAATTCATATAAATAGAAGTTTCACTTAAAGCTTCTATTAATATTTCTCTATTTTTATCAAAATAAGTAATAATAGATCGGTTCATAGTTCTATCTTTGGGTTTACTTCCATCCATAAATTGTTTATATACTGTGGTAACAGCAGTTCCATCTACTATTTTTTTCCATAAGTCATTTCTTCCACAGTATTCTATCTTTCTAGCCTTTGTAAATAAATCTAAACTCACTCCTTTAATTTTACATTGATATTCTTTCTGTTCTGATGAAAGTTCTACTTTATATCGTTTTTTAAAATTATCAAAATAATATTTTAAATAATTATATTTATCAATAAATGATTCTGTTCGTCTAACATTTCTTTCAGTTAAATAAGTTAACTCTTCAAACTCATTGTCAAATTCAGGAACAGGTACATATTTTACAGGAACTACAGCAACTTTAGCTTTTTTAATGAGAGTTCTATATCTCCTATGACCACTCCATATAACTTTCTTATCTTTTTCAGAAACTTCAATAGGATCAAGCAATCCACTTTTTTCTATTAACACATACAAATCATCTAATTCCTTATCATTTGGTGGATAAGCTATATCATTTAATCTATGTTGTTCTATAGAACCAATTGGAACTAATTTGTCATATTTTCCTGTATTTCTATATATTTCCATAACTCCTTTACGTTTAGTTTTTTTCTCTGAAGGTGATGTTACAACTTTCGTTGGTTCTTCCATAACATCCGTTTCCATAAAATTATCTGAATTACTATTCATTTTTAACTCCTGTGTTTTGTTATTGTTTATAATTAATATTTTTTGTTTATATTTATCTGATGTTTTAATCATTGATACAATGTACCTCTATTTTGTTATATAAGTCAAGCTTTTTTATCTTCCGACTTCACTTATGTATTTATCTTTACATTCTTCCCAAGACATATCTACCACATCACCATAAAATAATATCTCAGGTTTAATTCTATTGTCATTAAATAATGTTGTGTATCTTCTAATAGCTTTCTTTTTCCACCAAGTATTAATACGATTATAATCTTCTGTATATTTTTGTTTCATAACCAAATCACTATCATCTATTTCATTTCGTAGATATTCCAAACCATTGTCGTACATATTAGCAAAGAATACGCCTCTCTTAAAACCATGTTCATAGTCTTTACCCTTTAATTCAAGATGTTTAAAAATTCTATTTATAACATTTTGTTTAGGACCTGTAGCAGATATAGCTTTCAAATGTTCTTCTGGATAATTTTCTTTTAACCACTTATTCCAAACCAAATAAGTTGAATCATCTGGTTTAATCATAATCTTACCAGCAGATTCACCAAGTGTTTTCCAATGAGGTATTCCATTATATTGAGAATGAGCACCATACAAACTTGTAGTTGTTAATCCCACCAATATATCATCATAATCATTTTTCCATTGATTTCTTACATCAGAACAAGTAGTAAGAGCTGCTATTAACTTACCACCTAACATATTAAACCCAAGAGGTTGAACACATACTATTGTAGAAGCAATAGCTGTATTATTTAATTTGTGATCAACAAACTTATTATCTTTTGTCCATTTAATATAATCATCTCTAACTTTAATTGTTGTAACATCTGAACCTAATGATATCAAACCAAGTATTTTTCCTGTAATTCTATCCCTAACATAATACTTTTGATTTCTACCAGGATTAGCATTCCAATCCATTGTATGAATTAGTTTTCTAACAACAGTCCAAGTTTCAGCATCATCTGTGAATTCAACTATTGGATCTAAAGCTTCAATTTCTGAAACAGTTAAATCATAATTAAAGATATCAGTTGGTTTCCAAAGTCTTTCTTTGATAACATCAAATTTATAAGCTTTAGTTCTCATCTTATATTCGTCTTTATTAAATTCTTGCCATTTCTTATAAAGAGTTGATTCTTGCACAGACATAACTTTAAGCATATTTAAATTATCAACAAAGTTTTGTTTCTCTGTTTTAAAATTAAAACCATCCACTACTTCAAAAAAATTATTTATCAAATTCATTTATTTATTAATTTACAACCTTTTTATAATATAATCCTAATGTTTTCTTTATAATCATAATAATTATTGATCGGTTGATCAACTGATCAATGATCAGATTAATTGTAAGATCATTATAACTACAGCTAATAATAAGGTTATTAAGGTTTTTAAACTTATAGCTTCACCCAAATAAAAATAAGTCATTATTGGAAATGTTAACATACTTGTAGCAAATCCCATAAATCTAACCGGCCACAAAGCTCCAAATCCTTGATATCCTATTTTAGTTGCATACCAAAATAATAAACTAATCGGTATTCCCATTAAAGCTGAAAACCACATCGCTTTAGAAGTTTTAGCCCATTCCCATACCAATTGACTATTTAGTTGATACCAAATGATGATATTATTCAGAAAAAATAATATCATTGTTATAACCATATATTTATTTATCACTTATAATGTTTTCCTATAATGTCTTTTTTGTGCTTTAGAAGGTTTGTTAGTTTTTACCTTCTTTTCTGTTGTTTCTTTTGGTTTATTCAAATCACGAACCTCTTTCTTCCATTCTTCTTTAGGTGCATAATTAGCATCCCCATTATGATACAACTCTGACGCTTTCTCATCGGTAGTACGAAATATTCGTTTACCGTCTGTACTTCTCATCGTTTTCATTCCCGCTATTCTCCTATTTTAAGGTTTTTCATGTTTATGTAATGTAACTTGGTCATATTTAAAGTATCGATATAATACTGCATTATCGAACTTAAACCATTTACTCCCACCAGTCCGTAGAATATCAACTCTGTTAATAAACTTTGGACTCATTGTATCTTTAACTTGATATACCCCATCATATCCAACAGTTCCTTTAATCATAACATAATCACCATAATTAAAAGGACCACCCCATCTAGCAATCAAATCTCTTGATAGAGCTACATATCTATATTCAGAAGCTCTTTTAGGATTTATTATTGTTCCATCTGCTGTTTGGTTGGGAGTTGAGTCTGTTTGACTAGCGTGTGGGTTATACATCGTTACAGTAACATCAAATTCTAAAACACCCCAAGTGTCTTGTGAATTTTGATGTACTTTTTCTTGTAATGCAAATAACTCATTACGAGTATTATCAAGCATCTTATTAAAATAACCAGTTAGTAATGCTAACGATAATAAAGTTACCGTTAGTGCGTGACTGATTTTTATCATCTTTTATCTCCATTGTCTATTATATATAATATACAACTTCTTTGATATATAATCAAAGCGTTTTTTTATATTTTATTGTTTTAATTTATAGTAAGGACTATCATAAGATCCATCTGTTTGTGGTTCTATTTCAGTATGATCTTGTATCCACATAGATATTGTTTTTTCAGCCGATACATCATCTATGATATTAAATCCATCATGATATCTTTTAAGGAGTCTTTTTACTAGAGAGTGTCTTACTATGTCTTTTTCTTTAAATTGTGCTAAACCAACACCCTGAACTCCAGCAAATCGTTTTACTGCATCTTCTAATCCACTTTGGTGTTTCTTGATATCGGACTGTTCTAAATCACCAGAGATAATGTATTTACTGTTTTCCCCGATTCTTGTTACGAACATTTTGATTTGTTCTGGTGTTGCGTTTTGAGCTTCATCGAGAATTACAAACTTATCAGATAGAGTAACACCTCTCATATATGCCATTGGTATTACCTGAATGATACCACCCTCTTTTAACATTTGTAATCTTTGTTTACCAATAATCAGTTCCATATTATAATAGAACGACATCATAAATGGTGCTGTCTTTTCTTCTACATCACCTGGTAAGAAACCTATCTTTTCACCAGCTGCTTCTACAAGAGGTTTAACAATAACGATTCCGTCTATTTTAGAATCCTTATTACCTAACTCTCTTAAAGCTGCATGAACTGATAAATATGTTTTACCGACACCGGCTGGACCTATACAAAATGTTACATCTTTTTTAGAGATGGTATTGTAGAATCTTTTTTGTGCTGGATTCTTAAATTGTATTTCATCAAAATTTAATTTCATTAAGTCCTTTAATGCCTGTCGTTTATTATGTATTATGTGATTATTTAGTTGTGAGATTGAAACCTTTTTGTTTTGAGAACTTCTAGTCTTACTCATTTAGTATATCCTCCTGTTAACCTATGTGTTTATTATAAATATCATATATATTAACATTTCGTAACCAAATAATTAAAAAATAGGTCTGATACCGAAATAC
>Ga0208433_1000725_pt1 | contig 13201 bp, 15 predicted proteins | sample 3_EtaG_FD_184075 | JGI IMG/M metagenome (GOLD analysis project Ga0208433, IMG submission 184075) | Marine viral communities from the Subarctic Pacific Ocean - 3_ETSP_OMZ_AT15126 metaG (SPAdes) (version 2) | ecosystem: Environmental > Aquatic > Marine > Oceanic | place: Pacific Ocean | collected...
TCCCCTACTAGGCGCAGCAGGCGCAGATAGTTAGCGCTACATTCGCCCTGCAGGGTTTTTAAATCGGTGACGTAGGCGGCTCTTGCCATGATGACTCCTTACTGGGTTCGCTTGGTATCCTTGTTGAAAGGCGCTGCTCGTTGAGAGGCAGCACGCAATGATGCCCGCTGCCCTGCCAACCAGTGCAGTCCAATCAAACACATGGCGTTGTCGAGTCTGCCCTGCTCCAGGAGTTGCCAGGCGGCGGGAAAAGAGACGACATGAACACGGATGTCTTCATTCTCGTCCTCGACGCCATGCACGCCTCCCACGCCCTGGCTATCGACCAGCCCGCAAAATAGCGTGACCCGCTCGTTGCAGGCGCCAGGGCTTGGGTAGTAGGTATGCAATCGGGTCAGTTGGCCCACCTGGCAACCGGCTTCCTCCTGGGCCTCACGGCGCGCCACGTTTTCCAGGGTCTCGTCCTTGTCGACGAGGCCCGCCACCAGTTCCAGCTTCCAGGGGGAGTGAGGGTCGTCGATGGCGCCGGCGCGAAACTGCTCGACGAGGATCAGCGCATCGCGCTCGGGGTCATACAACAGCACACCCACCGCATCGTGGCGGTTGTGCACTTCTCGGCGCATGGGGGCGCTCCAGCCGCCCTCGAAAAGTCGATGACGCAGCTCTAGCGCTTCCAGGCGAAAAAACCCCTTGTAAAGGGTGTCACGCGTGATGAGTTCCACATCATCGCGATTGAGTGTGGGGCCCATACGGCACTCCCGGTGAACATGATCGTACCATTATCAGTGCTGGCCACCGGGAATGCCAATCGGATCATCAACCGCGTGATTTGACGGCCATTACAGCTCGCGCAGCAGCGCCTCGGCATCACGGCGAAGGGCTTCGTCGGAACGCTGGCGACTCTCCCGCGCCGTGCCGTTCACGGCTCGCTGAGCATGCTCCCGCGCCGCCTGGGTGTTGCCCTCTTCTTTCAGGAAAGCGGCATAGTAGTAGTTCACGTCGATACCGTCCGGGCGAATTTCCAGCGCCCGCTGGAACATCCGCTCAGCGGTGGCGCTATTGCCAAACCCCAGCGGGCGCCCCGGGGCACGGTCATACAGCGCCCCCAGGGTCACATACGCAGAGCCATTACCCCCCGTAGGGTCGATCTCGACGGCGCGTTCCAGCACCGTGCGGGCATCACCGGCGGTACCCAGCGCCCCCAACCCACCCCGTTCTCGAGCATAGGAAGCCAGCACGATGCCTTGCCATATCAGCACCTCGGCCTCGTTGGGGTTCTGCTGGGCCAGTCGCTCTGCCTCGCCCGCCAATGCCCTCAGGGTCGACTCGCGTTGGTTGGCGGGCATCTCGGTCACCGTATGCTCCCAGCGGTTCTTCAGGGAGAACAGCTCGCTTTCGAAGGCCGACGCGCTCAGTGGCGACAGTACCAGGGCACCGCCCAACGCCGCCGCCATGAAGAGTCTAGAAAATGGAATTGTACGCATGGAAAACTCCTGCTTGTTGTTATGAAGAATGAGTCTTGACTGTTGAGTTATCACTATCGAATTAGACCTGCTCAAGGCATGGTGATATCTCGTCCACACTGACAATGTAACGAACGTTTGAATGATTCGCCAGAGAATCACCGCTTTGTTGCCCCGTACCTTGGTAGCGTAAGCTAGGCACTTTTCCTATGAAAGTCGCGTGTGCGGCCCAATAGATGTTCATGGCTATTCCCATGCTCATCTACCTTTATGATTGAGTGCGTAGCCATTCCAGGGTCGCCTAGACGAAATACAGGGGTATCCTTTGAACGCCTAGCTAGCATTGAAAGTAGCTTTTTAAACATCGCTGCACTTTTCCTAGATATTCGTGTATGGTCGGACTACTTCTAAGATCCCGTCACGATGAAGCGCTTGGTCAGCCTGAATTTCACCCCAGGAGCCGCATAGCCGTTCCCTTTCAACGTACATATCCACGTCGATTACATCCTGAGAATTAGCTGCTTTCTCGCAACCATATAACTGGACAAGAGCCTCAGCGATTCCATCATTTAGAACGTGTACTGATTCATCAATCAATTCTTCTTCCAAAAGCTGGCAGTATACGGCTGCGCGAGTCGGATCACTTTCGGATGCGACATATACTGATTGATCGCCTATATCGTAATTGTGGAAATTCTATAAATCGTCTTCAATGGAGACCTCGACAAACCGCCAGGCTGGATCCCCCACCATCGTGTTCGAGCGCAAGCCCGAAGAATCCCATGATGATTGGGATCGCATGATCAGCGAGATGGAGGCCAGTGAAGCGGTAGCTGTTTGGCGATTCACGGACGGCAGCATTGGCTTGAAGCGCCAGCAAATCACGGTATGATGCATCTCAATCTTTTTGCCCGAAAGACTCGCGGCTCCTGCCTCACGCTCACATTAACGTCGTCATCGATGGTGAGCTGACCAGTAAGTGCCTGGGCAAGCTCGGCTCGCAGCCCGCCCTGACCGCCGGTAATGCCAACTACCCGAGATTGCTCTTTAAGAGGGAACGGAGTGTTACGTGTGAGGTGAAACCGCAGCAATTTGATTGACGGCTCAAGTTCAGCAAGTTTCACCAGTACGTCCTCAGGCACTGCCCGCTACCGGCTTCTATCACGTGAAGCACTGCAAACGTTCGACGGCAGCCGCTATAGCTTTTGCGAAACGTACTTCGCTTCCCGGGCAGAAGGGAAGGCTTAGCGAGGGCTCGGAGATTTCCATCTCGAGAACCACCGGCTGCCCTTCATGGCTCCTGATAAGGTCAACGCGGGCGTAAAGAAGCGGCTCCTCGAGCTGAAGGTGCCTAATTGCTGCAGACAGAGCAGCCGTGGCCACCTGAATCTCATCCGGTCCAGGTTCACGCTGCTTCCGGAACTCCGCTGTGGGCGCGTTCACCGTACCATCAGCCATCAGCAGTGCGCCCTTCCTAATCGCATGACTGAATTTGCCATTGAAGAAAATCAGGTCGCTCTCGCCGTAGACGTCGATGGAGTCGAAATAGGGCTGGATCAGGGCATCGCAACCTAGGGAATGGAGCAAAACAACATGTTCGACTGCACGATCTACGGCGTCGACGGGAAAACGCTGAACATTCTTGGAGTATGCGCCGATGGACGGCTTGATAACCATTTCGCGGAAATTGCCATGCGTGGCGATGAAACTATAAATCTGTGATAAGACATCGCTTGCATTTTTCTGAATAAACTCAGTGGGAACAATTGGTACTCCGTAATGTTGGAGATCAACCAGGTAACTCTTGTTAAGATTCCATTCGACTGCATTGAGAGGGTTTACGAGCCGGGAAACAGATGACACTTTCCGGCACCAATCCAAGAATTCTTCAAGCCGGTCAGTATAGGTCCAAGGAGAGCGGAGAATTAACAGTTCGAACCTGCTCCAATCGATCCCAGGGTTGTCCCAGTTAACGATCTCAACAGGGAGACCCAAAGATTCACACGATGCCACAAGCGGCGCCATATCGTAATCGATGGGAAGGCTTTCTTGATCTGTGACAAGTGCAATTCTGGTCATATCTCGCTCCTAAAGTTTAATGGTACAGTCCAAGGGCCTTTTGAAGTCTGGAACTTAGATCGACCGCAGAAACCTACTAATCTGCGGTCCGAATCTGCTGTAGTCTATGAGGAAGGAATCATGGCCCTGTGTGCAGGGGAGGCACTGGTATCGACAATCGACACGATTTTTACTCAAGGCCTCTGCGATGTCTTGCTGCTGCTCAGGTGGAAAAAGAATATCGGTATCCACTCCTAGAACGAGCGCACGAAGTAGTCCTGCAGGCGCTAATCCTTCAGAAAGGTCGGCTTGAGGTTCGTCCTTAATAGAAAAGCGATCCATGCAGGAGCTTAGATACAGGTAGCAGTTTGGATCGAAGCTCCGAGCAAAAGTATGTGCTTGGTGATCGAGATAGCTCTCGATCTCATATAATTGCTGGCCTTTGGAATACATTAAAGACAATGTCGGATCGAGTTTTCTACGCCCAAAACGACCCTCCCATTCAACCGCGGAGCGGTAGGAAATGACGCCGAGTTTCCTAGCCATCAGCATTCCTTTGAGTGGGTAGTCATCTTGGGTATAGTGACCGTTTTGCCATTTTGGATCGTTACGTATAGCCTCCCTCTGAAGAGATCGGATCGCAATCGCGAAAGTCGAGGCTTCTGCTGCACCAGAGATGTTAATATGCGATGCGGCCCGTCCCGGGTGTCGAACAAGGAAAGACAATGCGCTCATCCCGCCCATAGACGTACCGATAACGCAGGCCGAGACAGCAATACCTAGATGATCTAGAACTTGAGCTGCAGCATCGGCCATGTCCTCAATGGACAGTTCCGGAAATTCGTGCCCGTATATCAGGCCACTGTCAGGATCAATGGAGGCTGGACCAGTCGACCCCTTACAGCTACCCAAAGTATTTACGCAGATAACAAACCATCTGCTTGTATCTATCGGCTTTCCTGGGCCGACCATTTTCTCCCACCATCCGGGACTCGGGTCAGCTTCATGCGAGGCGATATGCGCGTCCGGCGACAGCCCTGTCAGGATGAGGACCGAATTGTCATCGTTCAGGGATCGTTTGCCCAAGGTTTCATAGGCGATGCGCCCTTTCCTGAGGCGGGCCCCTGAATGGAGCGTCCAACTGTCGGCCAGAGGCGCAAACCTGGTAGCAGGGGGTACTTGCTCACCCCATCCGAGTACCAAAGGCAGCGGGGGGGGCGCCTTCGAGTACATACTGCTCTGAAGAGTTATCCCGTTCATCTTTTTTCCCACTCTGTTGTCTCATGCCTGCTCGCTCAAGAATTCGGATTCGATTGATGCCAACCATTCATCATCTGAGCCCTCCTTGATCCCATCGAACAGGAAAGTGGAAAGGTACCTCTCACCGGTATCAGGTAGCATGGCAAGTATCACTGAACCATCCGGTGCGGAATGTGCAACGTCTAAGGCCGTGGCCACCGTCGCGCCCGCCGAAATACCGACGAATATGCCCTCTTCGGCAGCCAGACGCCTCGCCATGTCCCGCCCTTTGATCTCATCGATTTTCAGCAGCCTGTCGATGACCGTCTTGTCTAGCACGCTCGGTTCGAAGTCAGGTGACCACCCTTGGATTTGGTGTAAGTTCCACTTCTCCCCGCTCATCAATGCCGCGTTCTCCGGCTCCGCAGCCACAATAGTCACGTCAGGGCGGGCACATTTAAGCATTTGACCGACCCCGGTTAGAGTGCCTGTTGTGCCAAAGCCTGTCACAAAATAGTTGAGTCGATGTCCAGCAAAGTCAGAAAGGATCTCGGCCGCTGTCGTTTCCCTGTGGAAAGCAGGATTTGCTGGATTGTCGAATTGACGGGCTCGAAACCATCCGTGCTTTATAGCTAGTTCATCTGCAATCTTGTTGCCGCCACTACTTCCTAGATGTCCTGGAAATAGTAGTAGTTTACCGCCATAAGCGCGTATGAGCTTACGTCGTTCAACAGAATACGAATCTGACATTACAGCGACAAAATTGTATCCGCGTGCCGCCGAGACCATGGCTAGGGCGATGCCAACGTTTCCAGATGTGCATTCGCATATGGTGTCGCCCGGTTTTAATAAACCCTTGCGTTCCGCATCAAGTACGACTGCAAGGGCCAGGCGATCCTTGACCGAGCCTCCTGGATTGAATGATTCCACCTTCGCATAAAGCGTAACATGGTCAGGCGCCACACGATTAAGCCGGACAATGGGGGTTCGCCCGATTGTCTGCAGTATGCTGTCATATAGGGGCATAACAATTCTTTCCTTCGCAGAATAATGCGCTGGCGCGCCCAAGAGGTATATGCTTAAAAGCGAACAGATAGGCACGGAGTTTCGTCGCAGTCGAGTCGCTTCTCTTACTCATTACGATGCATTAGCCGATAGTTTGCTGGCCAAGAACAGGTGAAATTGTTTTTAAAATCTCTACAACTGGATCTCTCTTTCCTGAAGTATCATTACCGGCATGGTACTCGGCAATTTCAAGGCCGCGGATTTGCGGAGCCAGCCGGGAAAGGAGCAATCTAATATCGTCAGGTAGTAGGCCACCTGGCACGGTATAGTCTGCTGGAATGTAACCGGGCTCCAGAACGTCCCAATCGATGTGGATCCAGACCGGTCTATTTCCGACATTTGAAATGACTTTGTCCATAAGGTAGGGCTGCGGAGGCAGAACGCGAACTCTGTGTTCATCCAGCAGGCGAGCCTCTTGAGGGTCAATGTCCCGCCCTCCCACAATCAACACCTGTTCCGCTTTCAGTCCAGAACCATGCCCACTGTCCCAAAGGCCACATGCGGCAGCGACAACCATACCACCAAGATATCCGCTGTCAGTCGTGTCCGGCGTATTGAAATCCCCATGCGCATCTATCCAAAGCACGACAGCATCTGGTAGCTCTCTAGCAACGATCGGAAGCGTAGCTAGACTGGCCGAGCAGGTATTTGCTACCATTACCGGCAGTTTCCCGTCTTTCAGGCCGCTTTCCACGGTCTCACTCAGCCCGCGAAGGGTTGCATCGGCCTGTGCCAGGCTATCAGTCCAGTCGTCGATTTTGGCTGGTTCCGGAATGCCATGGCTCATTGCTGTCACCCCGTAAGTCTGTTCAATGGCCTTAGCGGTGAGGAGCGCGCCCTCAATCGTGCCATTCTTACGATCAGCGATTCGGCCTTGGCTTAGAATTAGTTCAATCATTGCGTTCTAACCTTTCGAATTATTTTATCTCTGATTTGAAAATGTATTTCTTTGTCGAAATGGGAAAGGGCATTGACCTTGACACTCTATATTCTCGTCAGGAAGCCCGTACTGCAAGCATTCGAGGCCCCCAGAGTGATAGGATGCTAACTGGGGGGCATGTGAAATATCGTCATATAAAGAAATTCTATTTCTTATTTTATTTCTCATTTTTTGACCGGCTGGTGTGTTCCCGGCAAATTCATCGAATCGTTCGCGAGGATTTATCACGATCACAAAATGGCGACCGAGGTTTCGACTTCGTCGATGATAGTGTTCTGGGTTACTCATGTTGCAGAAGATTGGCATTCCATGAAAGCACATCGACCAGCCGGGTGCTTCTGGCTTCGTATTGATATCTTCAGGCCAGTCCTCCATGTCTAGTTCGTGAATCTCTTGTAGCACTTGCCAACCAAATTGATGATATTCTTCCACCGATTCTGCCTGGATGGCTTTGTGCGAGAAGGCAACGATAAGAGGGTAGGAAGTTTGCAAAGTACCATCCCATTGGCGCGACAGTTCGACAAACTCGCGTAACGCCTCTGCGAGCTTGATCATCGAGTAACGGGATGAGTCTTCTACAAAGTAGAATAGGATAAGCCCATTTTTGAAAGCGTTTTTAGAGAAAACGCAGGGGAATCCAGATTCTTTTGAAAGGCGCTGTTTGATGTCTATAAAGACTTCTGACTGCCACCCTACTGAAGAAACTTCATCCTGGCGAGTGAGATACCTGGTTAAGGGTATCGTGGTAATACGGCTGGCACGATTCCCTTGGGTCGGTAGGTCCATTTTACCCCCCTTATCGAAGTTATAATTGCGAGTTATTACAGCCGGTAATTACAATGAAGTTTCAGCTGATACAGCAGTTGGTTGAATGACATTTGTGCTCCGCAGCCATGCCCACACAACAATAAGGGTGGAGATTAGCAATGCGCTGCCGAAGAAGCCCATGGCCTGCAAAAGCCCGTAGCGATCGGCCAGGATGCCACTTGCAATGACTGGAATGGAGAACCCCACATATGCATAGACAAACAATCCGGCGGTTGCTCGTGCACGGTTTTCTGGTGCCCTTACCGAGAACTCTGACAACGCCGCAAGGTAGCTAAACCCATAACTTGCTGCGCTCGTGACAGCGGCCCCAACAAGCACTAGCAAGATCGACTGGCTCCAGCTGCCAGCAAGTAATGCCACATAACCCGCTGGGACCAAAAAGAAGCCGAGCCCGAGTGCTGTTGGGTTGCTCAGGCGCCTTGCTAAGGGCTGGCACAGAAAACCGACGAAAATTGCAAGGAAAATCACCAGACCCGTCCAGTTGCCAAGACCATGTACCTGTAGCTCCAAGGGAACGACCGCAATCGTCATTCCTGTGGCGGACCACGCGACCCCCATTGCAGCACCATATGGCCAGGTTCTGGACGGAAATACAGGCAGGCGGAGTAGGGATACCGCTTTTGGCTTGTCGCATCGTGGCAGCCTGAGCGCAAGGATCACCAACACTGGAACAGCAGCAAAGAGCAAGGCGAAACTCGAGGGAAAGAAGGTTAGTCCCTGCAGTGAAAGGCTAATGCCGGTCAACAGGGCCCCCCCACCGAATCCCAGCGTAGTCGCAGAAGTGACGAAAAGAGCAGCGCGCTTCACCTGACGCTCCCCCATGATCTCAGCCATGTACGCAGTTCCAGCTGTCGTGGCAAGCCCTGTGCCGACTCCAAGGACGAATCTCGCCACCACTAGCGAAACCCAGCCTGGAGCCACAACGAGCGCAAGAGTACCTATACCTCCGAGAATAAGGGCGATGATTATTGGGATTCTGCGCCCGATCTTGTCCGAAAGGCCGCCGAGAAGCATTAAAGTGGGCATCAACCCAGCCACATATGCCGCGAAGGCGACCGTCACGGCCGTTGCCCCCATCGCACTCTCAGCCGTATAGGCGCTATAGAGGGGAGCCTGCAGGTTGACCGCAAATGTGACAGTGAAGAGGCACAATGAAAGCAGGACGACAGCAAATGATCTTGGCATCGGACACCTTCCCTAGTTACGAACCTTGGAGAGTTTGACACCAAACTTTTTCCAGTACAATATATTTATTGTACTAATTACAGTTTCTAGAGCATACTGAGGCCAAGATGCCAAAGATCCGTTACCTTCAACTCGCCGACGCCATAGCAACGAAGATTCTCAAGGGGGATTTAGCGCCAGGGGAGAAGCTTCCCACCCACCGGAAGATCGCAGAGGACAGTGGAGTTGCCTTGGCAACCGCGACCCGTGCATATCGTGAGCTCGAAGATCGAGGTTTGATCGTCGGGGAACACGGCAGGGGCGTTTTCGTTAAGGATCCTAATGTCCCCTTAGCCCTCGGGGTCGAGCAAACCGCCGCCGACGGCCTGTTGGATCTCGTCTTCAACATGCCTGGGGCTGATTGCGATGTGGAGTTCTTGCGTTCTGGCCTTAAACGTTTAGCTGCAGCTGGGGACCTTGAAGCTATGCTTCGTTATCAGCCGCATGGTGGGCGTCCACACGAGCGCAGAATCCTCGCCGACCATTTATCAAAAACATTGGGTACATTCTCGTGGGACCAGCTCCTGATTGTCTCCGGTGCCCAGCATGGGTTGGCAACCGTCGTCTTCGGGTTGCTCAAAATGGGGGAAGCCGTAGCCACGGATGCCTTGACATATACTGGGTTTAAGACAGTTGCGGCTCTGCACGGGCTCAGCCTGACGGCGGTAGGCTCTAGCGATGGGATGATGGATCCAGACGATCTTGATCGGCTGTGTAGAAATGGAAAGATCCGGGCCGTTTATCTGATGCCCACAGTCCATAATCCTCTGGGGACCGTGATGAGCGAGGAACGAAGGCGCCAGATTGTCGCTGTGGCCCGCAAATATGATCTCATCATAATCGAAGATGCGGCTTATGCATTTCTGGAGCCTTGCCCTCCTACTAGCCTTCTTGAGATCGCGCCGGAGAGAACCTTTCATGTCGGTGGCTTTTCAAAGAGCATTGGCACTGGCTTACGCCTCGGGTATGTCATCGCTCCAAAGGATAGGACGGATGTGCTTTCTTTGGTGATTAGGGCCACGACATGGAATGTCCCAGCTATTATTTCGGCGTTGATCGTTGGCTGGATCGAGGACGGCACGCTTGAGCGTTCAGAAGAAAACAGGAGGCGCGATGGGGCTTTCCGGCAGAAAATCTGCCGAGAGCACCTGCAGGGGCTCTCTATCATGTCGCACAGAAACGCAAGCTTTGCCTGGTTGCCGCTCGATAGCAAGCAACGGGCCGAGCCGATTATTACAAGTTTGATTGCGAAGGGCTTCGCGGTTTCAGGAGGAAGTGCTTTTGCTGTGACCGAGGCCGTGCCGCAGGCCCTTCGCGTGGCATTTGGGGGAGTGAAGGAAGAACAGCTCAGGAAAGCGCTGAATTGTGTTCGCGAGGAAGTGCTCCGCGCCCAGTAGGGCATATCGCAACAAGCGTTTCTGCATTCAGGAATCGAGAGGGCCGCTTACCACACGTTTCTGACATACCTGGTGGAAGCGACTGTGAACGTGCCTGCCCGGCCTGTGATCAACTGCTGATAGCGCGTAAAGGTCAGCAGCGTCGCCAGCCCATCAGTAACGAACGGGTTATAAGGCATGAAATATTCGACGGTTCAGTCATGATCCATGAGTTGGGAGTACATGAGATGTATATCTAAGAATTCGACATATCTTATCGAGAAAACAGTTTGCTAATTTTCTTGAGGCGCTTCCGGTCAGTCGCAAATTGCTGGTGGTTGGGGGATTACCTATCCTGGTCGAATCCTAGCTCACCAAGCTTTCTAGCAAACTCAAAACTGTTGAATTTTGCCTGATCCTGATAGAAATCAATCCCGTGAATACGCCCTATCGACATTAAAGCTGGAATCAGCTCAGTAGGTTTTCTGGCGTCTTTAGCTGCCAGCCCTTCAATGTGTTCACGCCCTACAATGACCATGCCTGATTCCTGCATGGCGTCTAGGGTTTGTTGTATTTCGGTATTGCTCATATTTAGGGACTCTTGAATTAAGAGACAGATTTCTGAATTGATACTGCGACCGTTAGCCTTTGCCTTGCGCTCGACCTCTCTCTTGAGCTCGACTATCAACCGCAATGGGTACGTGGATCGCTCGTTAACTGCCATGACCTACCCTTTTCCGGGAAGGTAACGACACCATGAAAGGCCGCAACATGACGCGCTGGCGCGATCCGGCAAAAGACCCGCGCCAGGCACCCAAGAGCAATCTGATTACCGCCGAGGGCGCAGCCCGCCTGCGGGGCATTCTGGACCACCTTTCCCGCGTCAAGCGCCCTGAGCTGTCGGCCAAGGTAGGGGAAGCCGCTGCGCTGGGGGACCGCAGTGAGAACGCCGACTACACCTATAACAAAAAGGAGCTAAACCGGGTCATTGCCCGCATCCGCTATTTAACCAAACGGCTTGATGAACTGCAGGTGGTGGATCGTCTGCCCGCTAACACCGATAAAATCTTTTTTGGCGCGTACGTAAGCTTGGAGGATGAAGAGGGAGAAACGCTGGATATTCGTATCGTCGGCCACGATGAGCTCGATACCCAAAAGCGTTGGATTAGCATCGACGCCCCCCTGGCGAAGGCGCTGCTGGGCAAAGAGGTCGACGACGATGTCACGGTGCTAACGCCCAACGGCGAAACGTTCTATACCGTGACGGCCATTCGCTATGGCCATCCGTAACAGCTATTTAGTAGCGCGATACACCCGAAAACGGCGGTTATCGGATAGCGTCTCAAAGCCACCCAAGGCACGCTGCAGCCGCTCAGGGTAAGGCAGGAACGCATTGGCCACCAGAATGAGCTGTCCTTTTGCATTGAGATGCTCCGGCGCCTCGTCGATTAACCGCGTGCTAGGGCCATAGCTAATATCTCGCTCCTGGTGAAACGGCGGGTTACTGACGATGACATCAAATCGCTCACCCTCCAGCGCTGAGTAAACATCGCTCTCCAGCACCGTGCCATCCAGCGCATTGTCGTGAAGGGTACGGCGGCAAGCTTCGGCGGCAAAGGCGCTGACATCGACAGCCGTGACCGCATGGCCACGTTTAGCCAGCCAGGCGCTAATAATGCCGTCGCCGCAGCCCATATCCAGCACTTTCAGCGTTTTTTTCGGTAGTGTTTCTTCAAGGGCTTGCAGCAGTAGCTGCGTTCCCTCGTCGACTTTGCCATGGCCAAACACGCCAGGATGGCTCACTAAGCGCATATCCAGGGCATCAAAGGTTTGCCAGGCACTTTCGGGCGCTTCCATTTTCACCGTGCGGGTGGCAAACAGCGAGCAGCGGCGGGCGTTATCGAGCTTGTCGCAGCTCATGCCCAGCTCGTCTAGCATCTTGGGAACACGTTTGATGCCCCCTTGGTGCTCACCGACGATATCGAGCGGCGTATTGTCAGGCAGCACGTGGCAAAGCCACTCAAGCCACCACTTGCCTAGCTGGTGGGCTTTGGGCCAGAACAGTACCACCTGCCCCTCGGGTAAGTAGTCGAACGGCTCGAAAGGGCTAACGGCTAGGCGCTCACTGGCCTGCCAATGCTGCCGCAGGGCGACGTTGTCGCTCACCATCGCGGCGGAGTGGGTTAACAGCCATGTATCTTCCGGGGGTGCGACAGGCCATAACCGGGCGGCCTGCCCATAGTAACGTTCAAGCAGTTGGCAGGTGGGCAGTTGAGCACTCATACATCAGCCTCAGGTTTGGTAACGGTATAAAGTAAATAGCGGCCTAAGCGCCAATGAGGGTCTTGCTGGCAGTACTGCTTTTCAAGCGCCAGCAGTGTTGCTTGATCGCTTGCCTTCTCTGGGGCCTGGCGCACGTAATCCTGAAAAATACGGATGCCCGCAACGCTCTCGATATGTAAGCCGTTCTGGCCCACCCACTGGCAAATCTCATCATGGGTAACTGGGGAGATCGGCGTTAAGCGCTGGCGCTTGCCCTTGCCTTCTAACTGGTCACTCAAGGCTTTTTGATAGTTGCCCTTCACCACGTTAGAAAAGCGCAGCGCGTCGCGGTTAAACACCATCAGGCTGAGTTGACCACCAGGCGCCAGCAGCGTTGCCAGGGTTTGCAGCGCGTGCTCGGGATTGCCCAACCACTCTAATACCGCGTGGCAGGTGATCAGCGGCCAGGGGCCGGGCGCTTGGCTCGGCAGCGCCTGTAGAGGAGCTTCCACATAGCGAAGCTGCCCCGGTGGCCACACCGCAGCGGCCTCTTGCTCAGCGTGCCACGCCTTAGCGTGGGCCAGCATATCGTGGGAAGGCTCTGTCATGCTGACAGTGTGACCGCGTGCCGCGAACCAACCGGAGAGCTGCCCCAACCCACCGCCGACATCCAGCACCGGCTGGGCCTGTAAGTGCAGCATTTGCGGCAGAAGATAATCCAGCATCGCGAGGCGCAGCTCGCCCCG
>Ga0208433_1000726_pt1 | contig 13196 bp, 12 predicted proteins | sample 3_EtaG_FD_184075 | JGI IMG/M metagenome (GOLD analysis project Ga0208433, IMG submission 184075) | Marine viral communities from the Subarctic Pacific Ocean - 3_ETSP_OMZ_AT15126 metaG (SPAdes) (version 2) | ecosystem: Environmental > Aquatic > Marine > Oceanic | place: Pacific Ocean | collected...
AATACGACAAGATTATATCTTGTAACCATTTTTTTATCTCTGATATATTAGGGGAAAATAAAAACAAGGTTGATTATGCTATCTTGGGAAGAGAGGTGGATTTATCTAGAAACAATAAGGACTTGCATAATTTTTTAAAGAATAGTGATACAAAGATTGTGTTTGAGACAGTAAACGATGGCTCGATGGAAAGAGACATTGCGACCCAGAGTGAATTTGTTAAAGAATATGCATCGCGAGTTAACTATGTTAATTTTAGGTATAGGAGTAAGCTCGGATCTGCCCCGCGCTTGGTTATTTTGGCTTCGTACCTGCAACCGAGTTCAATTGATATTGTCGGGATGGATGGAAAATCAGAGAATACAAAATTAGGAGACCTTCATAATCACGCATTCCAGAAAAATAAAAGATATAATCAGGCTACTGCCGGGTATCATTTGTGCAAAAGACAGTATGTTGAATTTTGGGATTATGTCGCTAATGTTCTTTCTGCCGGCGGAAAGATAAAATTCAACAACCTAGGGGAGGGACACGAAATGAACCAATCATCTGAAATAACTAAAACAGGGATATTTAAATGAGTGTTTTTACTCCCCTCGAACTCATCATGTTCCAGACTCATAATGGAGTTTTTAGCAGGCTAGACTTAGTTGTCCGTTATCTTTATTTAGAAGGGCTATACGGAGAAAAGGATTTCAAGGAGTGTCTTGATTTATATGAAAAAATGCAGCTTCAGCGCGCAGGAACAACATACCATATCAGTGGACGTCCGTGTAAGGAAGAATTCGAGATATTATCTGAAAGCTTTAAAGCCAGTGGGTATTTAGACGAATTCCCTCTGTTGGTCAATGAGGCTGGACATCTCATAAACTCTTCACACCGAGCCGCATGTTCTTTATATTTTGAAATAGAAAAGTTGCCATATGAAATAGTGAAAGACTGGCGATCGGCCATTGTAAATAAGAAAGCACAAAAAAAGACATATCTAGAGTACGGGAATGCTTGGTTTGAAGAGAATGATTTTTCAAAAGAAGAGATGAATATTATTCATACTAAGAGGAAAGAACTATTTCTATCGGTTGGGCACTGTTTTATTTTTGTTCTGTGGGATCCCGCAAAAGATGTTTATAAAGAGATTACAAAGGACATAGAAAAAGACTTTGAAATTTTAAAAGTTAGCGACTTCGAAATCAAAGATAAACAAAAATATGTAGAACTCGGGCTAGAACTTTATAAACCAGATGATATTCGAGAGTGGAAACTAAAAGAGAAGTTTGAGAACATGGGCTCTTATAAGAATATTCGCATTATATATGCCCATAGATGGACACCAACATTCCGAAATAAAACACAGGAACCAAATAAGATACTTTGTAAAGAGGTCGAAAAGGTTAAAAAACACATTAGAGAAACATACAAAGAGAACATCCCAGATTACTACTTTGATAACATAGTACATGCTGGTGACAACTTCGACCATACATCACAGATGATCGAAACAATTAAAAATTTTGAAAAACAAAATGAAAGTTAACCACCTAACACAGTTTAAAGAATTTATAACAGAGACACAACTTTCCCCAGATGATTTTTGTATAGTAGGGTCTGCTGTTTTGGCAACCCTGGGGATACGAGAGAATAATGATGTTGATTTTATCTGTCTTCGTCAAAATCGAGAAGAGATTAAAGAACTTTTAAATAAAAGAAAAGATAAATACAACAAAGTTGATCTCGTTAAAGAAGACTGGATTTTTTTCGATGAGAATTATACAGACGATATATTAATCAATAGTCAAGATAATCATTATAATGAATATGGGCTTAAATTTGTAAATATTGAACTGCTTTTCCGACGCAAGAGTGTCACTATGCGCAAAAAAGATAAGATGGATTTAGATAAGATAAGGGAATATATTGATAGAAGCGAGAATTGAGGAAGTTATATTCGGGCCAGAGGAGAATATTTCTGATTTTGTCATTGGTGAAATAAACAAAGCAAAAAACACAGTAGACATTATGGCTTTTTGGTTCACTTGGTTGCCAATTGCAGAGAGTGTTGTGATGGCAAGCAAAAGAGGGGTAAAAGTAAAGATTATAGTTGATGAGCGCAGCGTCGAGAAAAAACAGAAAGATGTCCATAAAAATGAAATTGAAGTTGTACCATATTTTTTAGATAATAATTTAAGAAATATGGTTAAAATATATAGCGGAGAGCTTTTACATTATAAGACTGTGCTAATAGATGATAACATTGTTTTAAATGGGACATGTAATTTTTTTAACGGGTCTCTCAATCGCCACGAGGAACATTACATGAAAATTATAAGCAAAGAATTGAAATTAGTGTTTGATAAGCAATTCAATAAATTGTGGAATGAAAAATCTTATTTGGCAGAGGGAAAGAAATGAAGTCAGTCTACGGGGACGATTGCCTAACTTTTTTAACAGCCTCATCAGGAGATTTAAAGTCAATATAGACGAGTATGAGAAGTTAGCCGGAAATATAAAACCATTAATGGATTTTTTAGTGAAAGTAGAATTATGATTATTTACGTTGACATAGATGAAACTATATGTTATCATGAGGATGAAGAGACCTCAAAAGCACGAGATTATACAAAAGCTATGCCCTATAAAGAACGTATACAAAAAATAAATAACCTATACGACAATGGAAATACAATTGTATATTGGACAGCTAGAGGATCTGTTACTGGGCTAGACTGGACAGATTTGACGGCTGCGCAGCTAAAGAAGTGGGGAGCAAAACACCACGACCTTAAGCTTGGTAAACCTCAATATGATTTATTCATTGATGATAAGAACATCAATTCTGAAGAGTTTTTTAAAGGAGAAAAAAATGAAACTATCTAATCAAGCGATTGGCGCTCTTATGGTAACACTCCAGAAGTGCTTGGCCGAACAGGCAGATATGACTGAACTGTTGTCTGATTGGGATCTAGAGGTAAAGGACGATGAAGTTATTGTTCTTAATCCACCGTCATACAAAGTTGATACCCTAGGCTTGGATATCGACCCGCAGAATGCCTAAGTATGACTACCAGTGTTTAGATTGTCAAGAACAATTTGAACTTAGACACTCTTATAAGTTTACAGAAGCGCAGTGCTCTTCCTGTAAATCCTGCAAGGTGACAAAGGTATTGTCAAGTGTTAGCAATATCTTAAAGAAAGGAAACTCTCGCAAAGGAACCCAAAAGGCGGGAGAAGAAGTTGAAAAAGCAATAGAAGATGGCAAAAAAGAACTTCTTGCCTCAAAGAAAGATATACAAGGGAAGGTATATAAAAAATGATAACATACTCTCTCGCACTTATTTGTATTATTATTTCTGTTGCTTTGGGTATCATGGTCTGGTATGTCCGTAGGCTACTGTCTTCTATAAGGGAAACTTATTCTTTTGTCCGTGCAGTTTTGTCGAATGTTGAAGAATACTTTGAGCACTTAGAAAAAGTATATAATATGGAAACATTTTATGGAGATAGCGTGTTGAGCGGGTTACTAGAGCACACAAAGAATCTCAAAGAAGAGTTGAACAACGCAGTCAGATCAGGGAATGATTTTTTTGGGGATGAAAATACCCAAAGCTCCACAGCACCCGAGGAAGAACTGGCCAATGACTAAAGTAAAAACCAAGGCAAAGACTAGAGCACCAGCTAAGCCGGGAGCAAAAAAGAAAAAGAAGAATTATTACTTCACGCAAGAAACAGAAAATGCTATCTTAGAATATTGTGCAACACAGAGCACCTCTGAGCGAAGCCAGCTTTATATTAAACACATCCAGCCAGCCTTCGATGAGTTGGTAAACAAGATCGTGTATACTTATAAGTTTAACTCACTAGAGAATATCGAATATCACAAGGATGACTGTAAAATATGGCTAACCACAATTCTAGGAAAATTTGACCCAACCCAGGGAACCAAGGCCTTCTCTTATTTTTCTGTAGTAACTAAAAATTGGTTTACTCATAAAGCTAAAACGCAGACAAAAAAGAATAAAAGAGAAATTAATTACGACTCAATGATCCGAGAAGTAGAAATAGCCACCAAAACAACAGATGTATACGACGACGCTGAAGAAGCCCAGTTTTGGATATTTTTAATGAAAGAAATTGAATCATGGGATAATATTAAATTAAAACCAAACGAAAAGAAGGTCTTAGACGCAATTACCACCTTGATGTCTAATATAGAACAAATTGAGATTTTCAACAAGAAGGCGATCTACCTGTATATGAGAGAGATCACAGGGCTAAATACCAAGCAGATAGTTAGCTGTCTCAATAAGATGAGAGCCAAATATCGCCTGTTTAAAAAGAAATGGGACGAAGGAGAAATCAACTGAGATCCTATTTACTGTATGAAAAAAGATTTAAACTCACTAATTGAGCAAGCCCTGGATAATATCAACAAAGATCGCCAGGAAACAGAAACCCTTCTGCAAAACCTCAAAGAATATATGCATGTCTCATCTGACCGGTATTCCGATTCGGGCCCCGTTGCTGCTAAATTTGTAGAAACTTTGCAAAGAAGTAATGAACAATTAGTTAAGCTAGCGACATTAGTTTATAAGAAAGATTCGACTCAAAACCAACAAGGATTATCAGAAGACGACAAGAAAGAACTCTTTGATCTGATAAAGGAGGAATAAATGACTACTCCTCCTTTTCTTGGAAATAATCGGGCTCTTGGAAATAAACAGATAATTGAAGATCATACCCTGCCAATTACCAATACCGTCTATAATGAGGATGGGCCAATAGAGGCAGTCAAGGCAGCCACTGCGGCATACTCCATGACTAAAGCAAAAACCTCCTGGAAATGGGTTCAAATAAAAGAACTCTTAGGAGATACTGATGGCTCTGAAACCAGAGACCACCAACAAAGGGCGGCCGACTCAGAGCAGGGCGCACAAGTCCTAGGAAGACCATTTTCGGATTCTACATACGCATGTATTCCAACGCTACCTGTCGCTGACGGCGAATCAAATATATGGATACCCAGATGGGACTGTCCAAAACAGTGGATACAAATGGCTAAGCCTGGCAGTTGGGCTAGAGTAAGCTTATATACTCCGTCCTCCCATGCTCCTAAGTTTTCTTGTCTGGGTGGCAGCACTGACCCTGAAGGAATTGTAATAGAAATTGTAGAAGCCGGCGCAATAGATGCCCCACTCCCACCAGCGAAACGCTCATCATCTGAGCAGGCCAAGTTCAGGAAGGCTTGTGAGGTTCCGCGCACTGGCGCAGAATTGAAACGACCAAATGGAGGGAGAAAGTCAGCCGTAAAACCAAAGTGTGCGCTAGCTTGGAATAGAAGAACTGAGGATCTGCCTAATCTTAATGATCCTGGCGGAGAATATCCAATGCACCCAGCGACGAAAAAATTTGCCACATCTACAAAACCCTTCGAAGACAGCCTGATCAGACCCTTAACAGAGCAGGCAGATTATGGACCAAGAATACATCCCGTAACAAAAAAACCATCATACCATCCGGGAGTAGATTTTAATGCGGGAAACTCAGGCCCGATCAACGGCAAAGCGTGTTATGCCGCTCTTGACGGGCAGGTCGCTGCATCTGGAGTAAGCACCACATGGGGAGTTTATATTATTCTAAGGCATGGTCCATTTTATGACTTAGTTTCGACAGAGACCTATTCCGCATCGAGTAAAAAGTATAAAAGAACCTTAAAGGGTACTCAACTTTTTACCATTTATTGCCATCTCGATCAATCTGGGACAAAAGTTCGTCCCCCTCAGCGCGTCGCCCGCGGCGAACAGATTGCCGTCTTTGACAACACTGGACGTTCAACCGGGCCACACTTGCACTTTGAGGTGCTATGGGGTGGAATTACTGGTAAGTTTACTGGCTATAATAAAATGCCCCGAACCGACCCTATGATATTCTTTAATAGTAGCTTCACTCGTAACGGGACATTCACAAAGAGCAAATCCTCATGACAGATTTCCCAGATATATCTAAAAAAGCAAAAGCCTCGCTGGGCACCGCCGCAGCGCAAGCCGCCTTATCCGAAAATGATGCCCTAGACAAAACAATGAAGGGACTTGTCTCTGGAATGAAATTAGCAGTTGACAGGGCTATGAGCTTTCGTCAACGAGCTACAAAAGAAGGTGGGTTATATAATAGTAATATTTTAGAGGCGGTACCCCACTTTAGGTTTACCGAAGCCGAGGGAGCCGCGTTAGCCGATGGTGGACTCAAGGGGAAACACAATACTTTTATAATCTTTGGGCGTGATCGTCCAGGTAGCGCCGACTCTGGCGGTGGAGCATCCCCAACAACCCACAACGGGTGTATCGATATCATAGCAGGACTTTCAGGAGTTCAAGCAAGAGAGATTGACAGACCTGGCGGGGAAAAAGTACTAACAAACAAAAGCACAGAATTAGATGCAGCAAGAATTTATATCACTCAGAAAGCCGCCGGCCCTGCTGGTATTGACGGAAGAGAGTATTTCAATATTGCACCAGGAAAGAATATTGGACATATTCCGAATAGGTCAGCCATTGTGGTTAAGGCAGATTCTGTCCGCATCGTTGGACGGGAAGGGATTAAATTTGTAACTGGCGATGTTTATAACGGATCTTTAGGGTTGAATATAAAAAATAAGATCAAGGGAATTGAATTGATTGCTGGCAATAACAGCGCCGATCAACAGCCCCTGGTCAAGGGAGACGACTTAAAATTTGTTCTAGACTCTTCACTACATGATATGAAACAACTGCACTCCTCGGTTTCAACTCTTTATAACTTAGTTGTGTATTTTATACTTTCATTTGTAGACCCTACTGGTTTTGCCGCTTCCCGTTTGAACGGCGCTCTGAGAGAACTTCCACAAGAGTTCGTAAATCTCTGGATTCAGGAAATAAACTATATAATTCACGAGCTTAATTATAACACCGAGAAAAACCCTTGGGCAGCTTATAATTTTAAGAGTCGTTTTAATACGACCAATTAGGAAGAAGATGGCACTCACGCAAGCACAAAAAAACATTGTTAATCCATCCGCCCGAACATATTCGGATCCTGAGAATGATCCTACACGGAATGGAGTAGGGTATGCATATGATCAGTGGAGAAATAAGTTTGTCTTAAATGCTATTCATGAATCTTATATATCTTATTACGAGTTTCCCGCTGCTGGGATGCGCCTGTTCCCAAATCATATAGGGGAAAGGATCGAGCCCGAAAATCCTCTACCAAGAGAGCAACAAGAGCAAGAGCAGGAAGAAGACCAGAACAGGCTTTTCAGGCTCCCATTCCAGCCTCCAAACATCGACCTCTGGGTACAAATAATAACAGACGATGATCTTTACGCATATTGCGCCTTACACCCACAGAATGGAAAAGTTGTTTCAAGCGACGATGGCACTTTATCTATTACTGTATTATCAGAAGAAGAAGCAAATGAGCAGCTTAATAAAATATATAGAATTAGTGACGCACGCATAAACTATGTCACTAACTCGGCACCCCTCTCTTTTGACCCCGATAAACCCGAGGGACGATATAAGCTCATACACATAGACCCTCACCACTCAGCAGAATATATTGCGCAGCTAAGAAAGGCTATCGGAAAAGAAGACACGCCGCCGCTAGCAACATACTCTTCTATATCTATGGCTAGTACAATCTTGGCCCCTGAGATTACAGGGTATATCTCGACAGACGCAAATGTAGATTTAGACGACTGGACAAACAATTGTAATCCAGGCACAGAAACATCTAAGACATATTATAGCGCTAGGGATCAAAAGTTCTACTACACCAAAAGAACAAGACACACTTCACCAGATTATTATGACCTTTCTTTTTATGAAGATGAAGAGAGTACTAGCTTTCAAACAGTTAAAGGAAATATAGAGTCTGCTCTTTCTGCCGGCGTTAAAGAGATTCTATTATCAGTTGGAAAATTCAGCGCAGCTAATCAGAATGTCATATTAAATTCCCGCCCGAAGAAAGCATATTTCCTTTCTAACTTAGATATTCGCCCAACTTCCCGCTGGACATTCTCAGTTCAAATTGACAGAGAGGTTATTGACAATCTTGGTGGCGTAGATAATATGTCATATGAAGAAGAGGAATTGACAGTCCTTCAAAAGGCCGAGGTATTGATGGACCCCGAGAAAACTGTCATTGCCCATCATGAAACATATGTTTTCGATGATCTACTACAATACCTTAGGTCTACTAGGATCCTATTGGAGGGTTATGTTACCAGCATGTCCGAAGAGGGAGTTTATTCTTTGCCTTTTGGATCCCCCGAAGATAGAACTCCGGAACCCTCAGATAGATCCGGAATGTTCTATTTAGACGATGAGATCGCTCGGATAGGGGCGATTCCAGATGTATTGAGTACCTTTCTTTCATATAACAAAAGAACGATAACAGAAGATACCGTTTTAGAATTTTTCTTTAACTCAAAATATAAACTTTTATATATTTGTGCAGATGGAGAACTGCTGACAAGAGGGCTTGGGAACACAGATTTTGTAAAGCTCGGTGAGGATCGCCAGTTCGGAACCATATTAAATGCATTTGGGTTTATGACTTCCACCACTTTTTCATATCTTCGCCATGCAAGAACGATTCATCGAGAATATTCTTCTTCTGGACAAGATAGTACGGGAATGGCGAACGGAGAACAGTGGACAACTTTCCTGCCGAAATATACATACCCACAAATAGACATTGACCCTGAAACAATAAAAATTGTAAATGAAGAGAACTCCCTTTTAAATAAAAGGAAAAAGCTTCTCTTTGAGAGAATCTCAAAAATAGCCAGTGTGCCTCCCCATCAGGCTGAATTATTATATCAACGTAAAGTTACCGATAAGAACTGGGTACGCACCCGAGTTACAGAACTCGTAAAGGGTGCAAACTGTGATACTGCACAAGCTCAACTTGCTAATGATGTAGTTGGCTTCTGGAATGCTTTAAACGAAAAGCAAAATGTTCGGGCACTAATTAGAGAAACTATAATATTAATGAAGAGAGAGATAAAGAATGATGCCTTTATCTTAGGGATGTCTAACCATGATGTGTTGGACGGAGCCGAACGTTTAAATAGGAGTCTAGACCTCGACCCAAGCAAGCAACCCGGCGAAGGCTGGGCCGAGCAGACAGCAGGACTGTGGTCAAACGAACAGAACGGAAACCAGGCTTTTATTCGCAAAGAAATAGAGAATCTTATAAACTCTCAGATTACCTGCGCCCTTGATGTGTTCGGAGACGTTATTCAGGATGGCATATTAAATCCAATTGGTGCTCCCCCAGAAATAAATAGCCTGGTAAGATCCGGGGTAAATGACCTTCCTTTGAAGGTAAAACTAAAAAAGGTTCCAACTATTTCTGCCAAGGGAGATATGTCAGAGGTTTATGGCAAGGTCATAGAGACCATGATACAGCAAATGTTAAAGTCTCTATTAGCCGGCATCGCCAGGGATTTATTACGAGCCTCCTTGGGCTGCGGGCCAAACCCCTCACAAGATCAACAATTAGATAATTTGTTGAAACGACATGACTATGGCTATAGCCTATTGTCTGAACACACAGAAGGACTCAATCTTCGGCAAATAGCAGTAGACTCAGGACTGGTAACTCTTCCAGAAAACATGCTCCCAGTAAATTTAAGGGAAGAAATTAATAATCTTACCAGACGAAGAGAAGAGGCTTTAGACGATATTGAGGAGACTCTAGACAGAGACCAGAATGTGCCCCAACAATCATATGACTTTGTCGATAGACTGACTCAGCAGATTGCGGAAAAACAAAGCATATTAGAACAAGGCGCACAAGGACTCACGGAGGCGATCCCACCAACTCCACAGCAAATGAAGTCGTTCTTGAGGGACATTTCAATGATGTGTACTCCCGCTGAACTACAGCAACTGCTTTTTGGTGAGGCTGATAATCTTCTTTATGAACTAATTTACGAAACTGTCACCAACGGAGAAGTAAAAATTAAGACAGGCGAGAAGCCTGACGTCAATGGTGATATGGAGCCAACTTATTATATTGTGAGACCAGTGGTTTACAAGAGCTTGACTAAAACAAAGGATATTATTAGAACATTCTTCCAGAACGTCGGCAACGCTATGATGCCTGACGACATGAGTGGCGTTGACGATATGAGTTTTCAGTCGCCGCTGGAAGCTTATTGTAGCGGAAAAGAGCCAGATCTTTCGCCTCTTAAGTTAAGAGTTAGTATGGAACAATTACAAACACAATATGTCCAAGTAATTGATTCTCGAATCAATAAAATCAATACTTTATGTGAATTTTTACAAAGCCTTAATCAGATAGAAGAGTATATCAACGAGATGCTCAACTGGATTCCAATAATGGACTGGTATGATGCCATTTTACAACTTCTAGCTGATAGTAGTAATTCTTTTGTAGACTTTATAACTTCCTTATTTGCTAAGTGGTTCGATGAAGCGCCACCACGAGCACTTGCCAAGGTTGACAATTTTTATAGTACTCGCATGGGCGCAGAATTATTTTTTCAAATAAGGGATAATTTAAAATCTTTTAATACTTTTGAAGTAATTACGCTGGACTCAACCACATCACCCCCAGTAGAGAGGGATGCTTTTTATCAGCCAGGTTTTGGACAGACATTTTATGTACTTGGAGGCCCTCAGGGATCTAATGACAATGGCAATCTTCAAAATCTTGGTGTACCTTTCCTGTCCATGGACACGCCGGGTGATGTAGTTATAGAATATCTTAATCCGAATAACTCTTATGTATTTAATGCGCGCCTATCGAACCGCCGCTTACCGTTACCATATGTAGAGCCACACAACTATCAACAATTTTACGACGAGGCAGAATATGCCTCACGTACAGCCCCATGGGCCTACCGCCAAGCACTTTGGCCGGGATTTAATTCCGGGCATTACCCCAGAACAGACTCCCAGCAACTTGAATATGGGTCGGATATTCTAGAAAAGATATCAAATACTGCATGGAAAAACCAGCCTTATACGGGCTTCGTTTCTCCTATCTTTGTATCAGCGAGAAATCTTCTCCGAGGTGGCTATGACTTTTATGGGATTAATGTAGGGGTAGATACTCCAGAGTATGAAAAATTAGCCTCGTGGGCACCAGAAATCGGTACATTGGGTCGATTATGGCTCGACGGCGATGTGGAATCAAATTTAGACAGTGGGCAGCCGCTTACTGGAGATAACTCACCTCTAGTTTACGGACATGCCTACGCCGGCTGGACTAACAACGATACTTATACACCTATTTTTATTGGATCCGGCAAGATGCCATCCATCAATAATGTCCAAGTTCAGGAGCTTTTGAATACATTTTTCTTGGGACTCGGCGACGGGTACCGAGAAAATGATGCTGCTCCATGGGCTGCTTTTGCTAATTGGAAAATGTCCCCGGAAAAGGCTCTCGACCAAACATACTACACAGATATAGGAAAAAGAAGGTTACCCCAATACATTGGAGCAATCAACAGAGACCCCTTAAAGGTGCTAGATGATCGATGTGTGACTCATGATGATATTAAGAAGGCTACGGCGATTGTAAAAACTGTTCAAACAAGGGTACAAAAACTTTTCTTAAACGCAATGCCTATAGTTAGAATTTATACAGGCTGGAATACTATCTCAACTAAAAAGATTGTATGTGATTATCTTTCTAGAAGCATAACTCAAGAATTAACAGATCGTGCATTAATGGGGCTCGTATATCAGAATTTACATATTGTAGAAAAAGTCTTTGCAGATGAGCCAGATAATAATTTCTCATTCTCGCGAGATAGTCTTCCAAAAGATAATTTTTACGAGTTAGTTGAGGCAATATATGTCGGAATGTTAAATAACATCTCTAAATATTCTGAATATGAATGGGCAAATACAAATACTTATTCTTATTATTCTACAGAATATGTTACAAAACACGGAAAAGATAATGAAAATTTGACCAGATATGGTATAGCTTTGGACATGTTCTTTAGGGAAATGAAAGAAAACCTTGAAAACAACCAAGCAACGTATGGGATAGATCCAGAAGAAATTCCTACTACAGTTAGTTTAATTGACAGAATTATAAACAGTCCAGATGGTATAAAATCAGTTGGACATTATTATTTCCCACTAGGAGTCTTAACTGCCGCACAAATTATCTATTATGATTATTCCATCAATTCAGCCGGCAGATATTCACAAACCAACTACAGACTTCAACTAGAGGCCGCTGGAGCCGACGACGCGCTATTGACAGCATACAGGGGTGTGACAACACGCCAATTCTCAGAGCCATTTAGGAATTTTCCGCAGACAGTAAAAGAATACACAGGAGAATCTGAGATAACTTATTATAATTCTATAGAAGTTCGCCGCCGCTTAGAACTCTTGAAGAGCAAAGCCACTATAGCTAGCTTCGGCGGACAATTCGGTGCTATCAATTATAGTGTTGATCAATTAGTCAACATGTCATTCTTGGATTTCCAAGAAAGGATAGTTCCTTATGTGGAATTGTGGATGAGAGAGAATGACGGTGCAATAGCAGGACTGTCGCATGGAAATCTCCCAGGACTTACCGACCTAAATGATGAAGACGCAAAAGAACTAGCAGAAAGGGCCTGGTATAATGTAATAGCCGGCGAGCGTAATAGCGGACGAACCCCTTGGGGCAATCCATCAATGACATATTATAATGATGTATATAAACACATCTTGGGAGACTTTGACCGTAGTCAAAGGGACGACCCAAACTTGCTGATTTTAGCAGAATCCTCGGGTTATCTCAACATTAATAAAGAGATCTCCCCTGGGCTATTTACTCCTAAACAATATTTTGAAGAATTCGGAAGGTTCTATTCTGCCCTTTGGGAGAGCAAGCGATCATCTCGCAGCGGACTTGGCGGCGGCGGACTTCCTAACTGGACGGGTGAACGAAATGATCCAAATAATATTACCCCATTTATAATGCGAAATGAAACACAGATACTACGCGCAATGTCTGCTTTATATACTGACATTTCACGCCGAGCAGCGGCTATAGAAAATATTCGGACTGAGAGAAACTCTCTAGAGAAACTAATTATCGAGTAATGAGTAAAAGACAGGGTATATCCCCACAAGTACCATTGGTGTACGATTATGTAGACGGGCCTTATCGACTTAATA
>Ga0208433_1000727_pt1 | contig 13180 bp, 8 predicted proteins | sample 3_EtaG_FD_184075 | JGI IMG/M metagenome (GOLD analysis project Ga0208433, IMG submission 184075) | Marine viral communities from the Subarctic Pacific Ocean - 3_ETSP_OMZ_AT15126 metaG (SPAdes) (version 2) | ecosystem: Environmental > Aquatic > Marine > Oceanic | place: Pacific Ocean | collected...
TGCAGAACTTGTTACCGCATGAGTAACAAGGCTATTTGGGATTGCAGCAAAATTATTTTTTGGCATTGTTATTTCCCCGGTTATTAATGTTTGCGTTACTTTCAGCGAGCAGTTTTATGGCATCAGCCAACTGATTCTCGCGCTCTCGTTCTTTTATTTTTTCTTCGTCTTTTCTGTCACCATCTATGGAGGCCCACTCACGCCTGTGACGCTTTTGCATATGTATCGTCAGGTCATGACTTGTGTTTAGGTTGGCTTTTCTACACTCAGGAAGTCCCATCTGAGTATAAAGTTCTCTATTGGGGTCATCCTTGTGAAGAAGGCATTTAATCTTGCCTACATGAGGCACAATACCTTCTGGTTTTCTTGTGCTAAAGGCATATGTGCCATCGTCGAATTTTTTCTGGAGCTGCTGTTCAAGCATATTTCTGTTGACAGTGCTTCTGTCAGCGGTCCGCACGTTATAGACATAAACCCAGCCAGCGCTGCTCAGTTCGGTTGCAGTCATAGCCATACCGTTAGAGTTGCCTACTACAGAACCGCGCCTTATGTTTCCAGGTTCCTCGGCAACTTCTGCGTCTCTTAACATCTCTTGTACGTCTTGTACGGATTCATTGTTCTCTGCCATCAGGTTCGCTCCTTCTTATAGTTGGGGCCAAATATGCTCTGACCCTTCATCCACTTGTTTCTTTCTTCTATGTTTTCCCAGAAGATTTTTGTCCAGTCTTTTGGTTTAACCTCGGTTTTAGGGGGCGGTGTGAGATTCATATCCTGTGCCATCCGTATCGCCTCATCGACGGTATAGAGAGCCTCGCCTCCACCTTTGCCATCGGGAACCCCGCATATGAGCTGGAACTCCTCGCCAAACAGACGCGCATCACCAATATCTCTTTCGAGCTTTACTCTCCGGTCATTTCTTATGACCGTGATTGTCTGGTATCTTCTGACGCCTCTGGAATCACGAGCCGGTCGGTTAATCTCAGAGAGATACCAACACGGCTCATGACCCCATATATCTGTTGTGGCTAGTTCAACAAGTGCAGCCATTCAAAGTCCTATGCAGTCCAGTCTCGGAATCCTCTGGCGTAAACATAGTCAACTTCAAATTCCTTCGCTGCTGCCTCTCTGTTTTCCAACATAAGTACAGCAAAGAAAAGGTCATCTTTATTAACAGCTCCACTAATAGACTCAACCTGCGTCAGTTCCTTATCCGCTGCTAACGACATATCAATTCGCCCACTTGGGCTGATTTCGACTCTGGTTACGATAAATTTGTCGGCAGTGATTGTTTGGCCTGAATTGGTTGTTGTAGTTGCCGTTATAGTAGTCCCCTTTTTATTGGTTCCTGCAACGGCCCCTCCATCACCTGACGCAGCCATAAAGTAATCTGTAGAAGTACCATCCAAATCAAACTGTAATCCTGCGACTCCACCTGATCCATTGATACTCATGGTTGCTGTTGCGAACTCAGCAGGCATAACCGGAGTGTCCGTATTTAGGGTTTCCGAAAAACCTGCAAAGATAGCTACATTTAAATCGTCTGCTACCTTGAATCGTGCCTCTGTGACACAACCGCCATTAGAGGGCTTGAACGGCCCTGCAACCAAGGCTATATTGTCATTGTCTCCGGTATCTGTAAGAAACTGGACTATTCCACCTTCTTCATCAACCACGTTTTGAATAGTTCCTTCATTCACGGAAACCGCAAACCAGCCACCATTCAAATCCATGTCTGCATTAGCAGCCCATGTCACATCTTCATAAGAACCCAAAAAGTCTTGAAAGGCTCTAATTTCTCCGAAATTTCCTCTTGGCATTTTATCCTCCTCAAATAAAAAGATTTATTACCATATTTATTAATTTAGCTCGTTGGTGCAGTAGCGTCATTTTGCAATTCATATAGCCAGTTGCCGCTGCTGCGCTCTCCGTAGGCGTATTCATCGTAATGATACAGAGCTGTTGCTCCACCGCCTAGTTCAGGTAGTCTCTTGGTCTCTACATACGGAGACCTACCCTCGACTAATACCAGTGCCATTTGTGAGAAGACTCCGCCTTTTGCATCGACTTCTGAGTTGATGGGAATGTTCCCATCCTCATACAATCGGGCGCCTGCGATGGTTCCCCTATACCGGTTCTGGTAAGTCTCTGCTGCAACGCCCACAGTTAGTGGTGCGCCTTCACCAGTAGTAGTATCAAGACCTGCATTAATCAGTTCGTCGTCGATGTCCTTCAGGCAAAAGCCGTGATGAACAGCGTGAATCGGAGCGCTTGCAGGAGCTGGCTCAGTTGTGTTTGAGGTTATGTTGTATGCTGCCGCAGCGATTTCACCAGAATTTAAAGGCTGGCCCGCAGTACCTAACGAAGTTGTAGCCCCGTCAAGTGCTGTAATTCCGTCCAGGTCTTTCTTTCTCTCAATAGCGTTCTGTGCAAGTGACCCTGTCTGGGCATATGCGTTTGCGCTAATTCTCAGGGCAACCCTGTCGGTGATGACGGTGTGAACTCCGATAACCGTAGGGGTTATTGAGAACAGCGTGTCTTCCATCTGCTGAGGGTTGTCTAGTTCTGTACTTTCGGTAACGGCCTGAGCTGTTAGTTTCGCCATCGAAACTTCATTCCAGACTGTTCCTGTGTTTTCGTCGAGTCTTTGCCTATCGACGAGGTTAGGCATAACACCAGCAAACTCTCTCACAATTCTTGCCGAGGCAATCATCGTGGGAATAGAGTCGGCTAATGAATCAGTTACTGTATTCCCTGCTGCCATTTCTTAATCTCCCAATTAAAAGCGGATACCGAGTTTTGCCATCTGCTCCGCTGCTTGTGCTATTTCGTCTCTAGATACCGACGAACCTGTATCGCCAAGGCGCGTGAGAAGAGAGTTGCCGTTCATCGCCGAAGGAATTCCCACTCCCGAATCGAGATCGTTAATTCCAAGTTCTTCGTTTTCCCGGGTTCTCTGTTCTTGAGCTGCGTTCTGGGCGCTCGTAAGGTCCGATTCACGCTTATCCCTTTCCAGACGACGTGCTGTCTTAAGGAAGTCGGCATAGGCGTCATACAGTCCTGCGACATCGGATGCCTGATAGGCTGGGGTCCATTTTTCCCTGAAGGTGCGGAGTTCATCCGAGCGTTCAAGGTCTAGTCCCAGTTCTTCAGTAATCTCCTGGATCTCGCGGATCATGTCGGCGGAAGCGTTTGTAAAAGACCGGTTGGTAGTGCGGTTTGCAGTATCGGCCTGTACCTTCTCAAGCTCCTCTGCAAGCACCTGTTCGTCCTGCGTCGCCTGGTGGCGAATCAGAGCGTTTGTGGTGCCTGATAGAGCAGCAATCGAGTCGGCTATCTCATCGAGCGTGGACTTCTCTTCGACGGCGCGTCTATAGCGACCGTTGAGTGAATTAAAGTCCTGCTGCGACTTGGTAAGTGCCGTCTGCTGGTCTTCAAACATCTTCCTCATTTCGGCTAAATCAGCCTGAAGTGAATCTACGGTGGGAGGTTGACCAGGATTCTGGGCCGGTTGCGCTTCTGCGGGCGCGGCCTCTGTCTCTGGTGCAAGGCTGCCAGTTCCATTCACTGCTTCTTCTGGCGGGTTATCAAAACCTGCCGTCTGGTTCTGTAATGTCATGCACTACCCCTTAAAATAAAAAAGTCGCCGAGAAAATTAATCTCTGGCGACTGAACCGCACTTTCAATATATGTTTAAGTTAACGTCTAGTTTAGTTTTTTTACCGTTCCTTTGTCAAAGATAAGATGAAGGTCCGTACTGCATTTAGAGCATCGCACCCATATTTCTCCAATAAGTTTCTGGGCGAGTTTCCGCTTACAATGCGGACATCGTACTCCTTGAAACCCATGTTCTGTCTTTGCTGCTGTTGTCATTGAGCTACTGCCAAACCTGGAAAGAAGTCATTGATAGCCCCACGATCTTTGACCCATCCGTTTTGGTCTGCTTCGATTTCAGGAATAATGTCATATAGCAGGTCGATATGTACCGGGCTATCTATGTAACCCCATTTGTAAAGCACGGCCTCTGCCACAAGATTTTCTTCCCTGAAAGTTATTTTCTCTTCTTCAATCTGCCCCAGTACCAAAGAAAGGTCTATCGAATCTTCAAGCGTCCAGTCAGCTCCGAGAACAGCCCCATTTTTAAACCTGGTTTTATTATCCTGACTCTGTTTTATATAAAATTCATATTTGTCAGAAAAGTCCATTTTTTCTGCTACCTGCTCAGCAATATCCCAATATGGACGAAGCTCTTCTCTGTTTTTCCGAAGCTCTCTTACGATTGGAGGGGTATTTGGATTGTCCCTGATGTCATCGATAAGCCTGTCGTAGAAAGGTTTTGTAATCGGGTTCTCGCGCAGGCTCTGCAAACGACTATCATACTCATCAAAGTTATACTCAAGTGTCACAGGGTCCTCAAGTAATATGACGTTGCCCTTAACTCTATCCTCATCCGAATCCGTCATGACCTTCCAATATTCCTCAAGAGCTGCGTTATATGGCTCGTCAGTATCCTCAAGATTATCGAGGTTATTTAAAAGGTCTTTAAATCCTTCGTCTATTTTTTCAGATTCGTTTACATAGTTTTCGTACTGACGGGAAATAAGATTACGAAGCTCTTTGCCGACTCCAAGTTTTTGTTCTTCAGACAAAATACTTTTATTTCTATTTTCAATTAGCTCATTTTTAACTACTCTGAATTCTCCGTAATCGTTACCTCGATCAACCTGCCTTTGTATGTTTGCCTGCCTTGCCTCTTCAATCTCAGGATTTTCTTCTGTGAATTTCTCTCTTAGGTCAGAAGGCATATCTCTCTTCCATTTACCCGGGAAGGAGTCCTGGAAGATAGGCCACATATTTTTCTCCATACCAAATTCGGCAAGCTCTGCATCTGACATATTGTAGTAAGCATCTTTGGTAAGGCTTTTTTCAATGTCTGCAGGTGATGAAGGATTGCTTCTAAACCCAATTGCGCCCGCAATTATTCCCGGAACAGTGTCTCTCTCTACTGCTCCCTGTATCGCGAATGGCAGTGAGTTTTCAAAAAGATGAGCGGATATATCCACAGGGCCTTCGACATTATCAAAAGCGAGAGCGTCAGCGCCGGTCGTGCCTTCCAATATGGTCTTGGCCCACTCTTGGCCGACAGCTCCCCTGTTGGCAAGAAATCTCATAAAAGGGTTATCGCGAAGGTTTGTTGGATCGAGGTATTGTATAGGGTCTCCGCCGGGCGCTGCAGCCGAAATCAGGCCCCCTAAAAGCTGTGTTAATGCTCGCACCTGTCCACCAACGCCGTAATTTTGTCCATCTACCTCAACGCTTAAATACTTGCCTCCACTTACTGGGTTCATACCCACCATCAAATCATTTGCGATTCTTTCTTTGCTATGCCCTTTGGCAACCCCTAGTCCCATTGCCGATGTAACGTATAAACCGTGAACCCCTAAAAGAAGTTGGCCAAGAGAACGCGCCGCTTCTTTTTGTCTGACGGTAGCCCCTGAACCTTTACCTACAGCTCTCATTCCCTCTGCAGGCAAAAATTGGAAAGCATCCGATACGAGAGCAACCGTTGATCGAAGCAGTCTTGGCGAGAAAGCAACCCATGAGCTTTCTATTTCCCTCTGGGTTGCACCGACGCCGAGAGCCTTTGAATCCAAGGCTCCTGTCATATTACGAATATACGCCCCAAGTTCAGCAAGTGAGTTTCCTTCCCTGCCGCTTTGAGTCCAGGATGGTTTCATTCCCTGCCACATTTCAAGTCTTGCTCTTGCAAGAAACATTCCATACGAAGCCTGAAATCTGCCAAGGGTTTGTTTCTGTGTTTCTTTCGCGCCTGCCCGGCCTTTAGCCATTTTTCTGCTAACCCCGAGAGCTGCATCATTTAAAGTCATTCCCAAGAATTTTGAGTCTGCCTCGGTCGGCAAGAAGCTAATAATTTTACCGATAGGAAGTCCCCTACCTTGCTCCATTGCAGAAAAGAACTCAACATCACCGATAGGAACGCCATACTTGGCCATCTCCTGAAACCCGCCGAGGTTCTGCCTTACATACCTACCCTGTACTGCGGGGTCTGCAAATGCGGCAAAGCTCGTTAATGTGGCTTTTCTCCACTGATTAGGATTTCTAAAAAGTAAAGGTAACCCCTGTATAAACGGCGCACCGAAGTCTGCGTTTGCCATAAGATATCTTTGAGCGTCCGTGACCCTAGCAAAATTCTTGCTGAAACTGCTCGCATCCCCGGAAAGATTACCTACCGCATCACGCAAGGCACCAACATCCTCTGCTCGGTACATTCGATTTCTCCAAACCTCAACCGGAATATCTCCCGTGCCGACATCTCCAAAAATTTTTCCCGGTGCAAAGTCTGCATCTCTCCAATCATCTAATGCTTTTTTTCGTATCGATCTCGATTTTAAAAACTCTCCTCGGGCTTTTTGGTATGCTGCTCTTGTTTCATCAACCTGTGCCTGTATTTTCTTTCTTGCTGCAGTCTGGAACGGTGCAGCTCCCTGTTGAATTGCCCATAACTTTCTTGAAATACCCGGCGGTGGAGTTGTTGACATTACACTTCCGGGAGTTTTTTCAAGTTCCGCCTGCAACTGCTTGGTGAGTCTTTTCAGCTTTGCCTTTTCTCTGGCAACAGCCTTAATTGCATCAGCGTGACGTTTTGCAATTTTTGGAGAAGCAGCTTCAAAAGCCTCCGATACCGTTAAAGAACGTATGGTATCTGTGTTTGAAAGAAAAGTGCTGAGCTGCTCGTCAAGTATTTCATGGTATGCAGCCTGAAGATGAGTTCTAAGCGTAGCTCTTGGGTCAACATCGTAACGGACTTGCTTCAATATGAGGTTTTCTGTTGCTAGGTATTCGATTCCCTCTTTTGCGTCCCTTGCTTTACGGGCTTTAGAAGTCCCAAGAAAGGCTATGTCAGCTTTACTTTTTGCCTGACGCGGGATATAGAACCAGCCATCTCTATCTTTTGATAGAGGAGTAAGTCCTTCCTGAACCCTGAGTTTCTCCATCTCGTCAACTATTTTTCTGTAATCTTTAATGTACTCTAGGGCCTCATCGCTAATAACGTCTTCTTTATATACTTTTCTTATTGCAGGAACAAGATCATCTAATTTTTTTCCAAACGAAAAAAGGTCTTGCCACAGAAAGTCTGTTCCTTCGACAAAGCCGTCAGCATCAATGTTTACTGGAGATTTTCCCGCACCAAAAAACTTTTTCAAACCTGGCTTAGTGCTACGCATCATCCTTGAATCGAGACCTGCCTGGAGTGCAACCTCGACGAGTTCATTAATGCTGCTATTCTGCCTTGCGTATGCAATCACGGCTTTTTGAACGTCGGTCTTGGCAGCAAGCGAAGGGTTGATTCCTGTTTTTGCTGCGAGCTGGCCAATAATTGGATTCTCTGCCGTTACGATCTCGGTGACAATGTCGTCCATTGGCCTGAGACTTTTAATAAAGAAATTTCCATCGGACGCGCCTTCCATGCCGATCTTTCTTCCATAATTCTGAAGTATCTCGACTGCCTCTGGCGATCCGCTATGGATAGCCTTGGTGACAATCCCTGTCTTTGACCTTTTAACGAGGCCGAGATCCTCAAGTCTCTTGTATCCGTCCTCAATATCCTGATTTTTAAATACCGATGCAAGTTCATCGGAACCCTTGGAGAGATCGATAGCTGCATCTGCTGGCATATCAATCCAGAGTCTGAGATCACCTTCAAACAAGGCTCCTTCGGGAAGTCCCTTTATTTTGATCTCTGGGTTCATGACTTTTTCAACCAGCTCTTTGCTTGCCGCCTTGAACTGGTCGGCTTGTTTCGAGTTTCGGCCAACAATCGCAGGAACAGATTCAATGATCTGTTTAAATATACTCGGGTTGTCAGTTGCCCTGAAGCCGCTCTTTACAAACGTACTGGCTCCCTTTGCAGGGCCTGCACCAATTGCGCTGCTTGGAGACATCAGCCCCATGACAATCTGTTCATGCCAGGGTCTTTCTTCCTGTATTGTTCCCAGCCTCTCAATTGATTCCTCTATTCCAAGTCTGCCTTCACCCGTTACCATACCCTTGAGAATACTTTTTGTTTCCTCGGTTGGTTTGCCGTAATTAAAGAAATCCTGTCCCCATTTCATAGCATTAACGATTGGCACTGCGTTGGTGATTACGTCGGGAGTCATATCGAGGATTGCTCCTGCGACTTCAGCTTCTGCGGATAGTAATTTAAAAGGACTTATCGGGCCTTTTTGAATCTCTCGTACCCCTTCAACTTTAAATGGCTCCAAAGGTTCTGGCCCTAGGTGAAGGGCTTCTCTCTGCATCTTTGTTATGTCTTCACCTATCTCTGGTTGCGCCCTCCAATCTTGTTTTTTATCCTCGCCCTTAACCGTGAACCCAGTCTTAGGGTCAAACGTAAAGTCCATACCCTGTATCTGTTTATTTTGCGCCTCTAAACCTGACAGAGCCTGCCGATGCTTCATATCGCGAATTTCTTCGTCGGTGAGCTTCCCGAAACCGGGCAGTCTCGTTACGTCGCCTCCACCTAAAAAGGGTCGTTTGGTTGTCATTATGCTCTACCTCTTGTAACTACGGTTCTGCCTCGACCTCCGAAACCAGACCTCAACTTACGTTTTCTCTGGGTTTCGTATTCTCTCTGCTTTTGTTCTGTTTCCCGTTCCGCCACTCCTTCCTTTCTCTGCTGTTCTAGTCTAAAGAAAGGACTTTGCTTGTATCGTTCTTCAAATCCTGGAAGTTTGGATTCAAAGAATTGCGCGCTCGTCTTGCCGGGAGTTGTCTGTCTTCTTCTTTCCTCGTCCCTGAATTCTGTGGTGGTGAAGTATTTAGTAGGTGATTCAGCCACCGCTTTTTCCATACCAGCTATACCCGCACTGAGGGAACCTGCGGCCTGTGCCTTGGCTTCCATTTCCTGCTGCATTCGTGCAAGTTCTTCTTCTGAATATTTTGCTTGGGTTTCAAATTCTGCTATACCTTCTACTTCCTCGTCATATAATGGAACTTCTACCGTAGCTGCCTGTGCAGCAGCAAAGTCTTGAGCCATTTGGTTTGCCTCAGCCTGAAGAGCAGCCTGCTTTGCTCTCTCGCCTTCAACCGCTTCTTCTAATGGGGCAAGTTGTTCATAAAAACTCTTGGCGAATTCACCTTTTTGAAATTCTTCCTCTGGAAGTGGTTCTTCGCCTCTTTCTTCCCTTGCCTTGTTTTCTGCCCGCACTGCCTCATTTCTAGCGACGACTTTCTGGTAGTCTTCTTCCATAGCCTGTTCAATCCGCGCTCGTTCTTCGGGGCTTTGTCCTCCTCCCGTACCTATTTCCCTTGCGTATTGTTTCCTTGCATCAGCTACTCTTTTCTCCGCTGCGAGTCGCTCTTCATCGGTTAAACCTTCTCTGGCAAGTGTTGCCTCGTAGCTTGCCTCCATCTCAGAAAGCCTGCGCTCTTGCTGTTCAAATGCTTCTTGGCCAACGATACCTAAAGTAGACGATGCGACAGCCGCCTCATCGAGTTGTTCGGCGCCTTCGCGTCTCCATTCCTCGGCGAAACCGGGAAGTCCCATCTGCTGCTGAACAAAGCGTGCGTATTCGGGCCTGTCTATCTGCATATTCATGAGATCATCTGTTACCGATTCCAGGGCAAAAGGCGGAGCTTCGGCTTTCGTGTATCTGCTCACCTGTAATCCTGGAACCGGAGGCGGAGTATCCGGGTCCATCTGCCTTGTATAATCAGCTTCGTTAAGATCATACGCAGGAAGATCATCGAGCATTGCCGTGATCTGTTCCTCGGTATCGACGCCTCCACCCAAAAGGGCCTGCTGACTGAGTTTGGGAAATACATTTTTAACAAGGTGATTTAGGAATTCAGGCGATGTATCCTCGGTGATCATCCCTCTTGACTGATACTCTTCAAATAGCTTTTCTTCAATTTCAGCATTGAGGGTGCCTCGTCGCTCTTCCTTGATAGTACCGTATCCTGCAGAAATATTTTCATTCAATATTCTTCTGAACTCAGGATCGGCAAGAACCTCTGCCTCGCTGGAATACTCCCCTGTACCTATTAATCCCTGAAGCGCCATCTGTTGTTCAGGGGATGCCGATAAATAAGCCTGGTAATCTGTTTCGGATAATTCTTTTTCAAGTATCCGCTGTAAAATTGCCTGTCTGCCCGGAATTGACCCAGCTTCACCCTCGGCAAAAGGTTGGTCGGCGATTCTCTGCTGGAACCGATCAACGACTCTGTCTCTTAAATCCTCATCGGCAAGCATCTGGCCAAGGCTCGTGTAGTTAAAAACCTCGGGAGCAAGGGCGTTAATGTCAGAAGTTTCAATATCATCACGGACACCTTCGATCCGAGAAAGATATTCCTTCGCTATTTTCTCGCGTTCACCAACATCGGACATATCATCGGCCCACTCGGTCTGTTCAACGCTGGTTAGCTCGCCAATGAGGTTGTTGAAAAAGGTTTCGCCATTCTCACCGATCTGCGTATCGAACATCTTGAAAACATCGAATGCCTGGTTAAGCGACGGGTTTTCGTCCGCTGCGTTCAGGGCATTGGTATAAGCCTTACCCGCATCGCTTTCTTCCATCTTGGCAATCAAAGCTCTCTGGAGTTTTCCTGCTTCACTTTTGATATTGCCGGTTTTAAGCGTCTCAAATCTCTGGAGTAAAGATGGTGGCCACACATTTGAGTTGGGGTCAAGGTTGGAAAGTTGATCTCCACCAAAATCCTTATCATTAACTTTCATCAGGGCCTTTACGTTATCTTCAATCGACTTCTTAAAGTTCCAGTTCTGTGCGGTGAACTGTGAATACTTATCCTGATCGGCAAGTTCCTCGGCTCCCATTCTCGGCATTATGTCTTCAGGTCCGATTTCCGAGTCCGGGTCGGTCTCTGTCATGATGTTCTCAAAATACTTTTCGATATTTCCTGAAGTGCGAGCGCCCTGCTCAAGGTTTTCTAAATTTGATTCCCACGTTTCTTGAAACCTGTCTGCAATATCGTCGAGTTTTTCGAGGGGATCGGTGCCGGAATCGATGCCGAGTGACTCCAAAGCGACAGCGGCCGTCTCCGGTGTCCATACGCTTTCCGAATCAAGGATTGATTTATAGACAGACGGAATCCTTCCTGCTGAAATCGCCTTGTCTATCCCGAGCCAGTATTTCTGGTCAAAGGTCATGTACTGCGGGCTTTTCGCAAGCTCGTTTGAAACTGGACTTAAAAGATCGTAGGCAATAGTTTCTGATGCAGTTCGCCCTGAAGGGTCTTCGTAAACCCTTTCGGCCTGACCGGCTCTATCAAGTTCCCAGTCAGAGAAAAGATTATCCTGAACAAATTTTCTGGTTCCACCGGGAGGTGGTGGGTAACCCGATTGTGAAAAGTCTTCATCAAGTTGTCTCGATAGGTCACCTATGTAGTGAATGAGGGCAGGTTTATCCATCTCTTTATAAACCTTGTAATCCCTGTCGATAAAGTCGTTATATTTAGCTAGGAACTCTGCTTCTGTAGTTACCCTATCCATCGGCAGCTTGAAAAGGTCCATTGGTGCTTTTGTGTCTTCGTCGATAGCGGCTATCTTAATTAATCCAACCTGGTTCTCATCCGTAAGACTTTCAATAGCTTTATTTCTGGTTTTAAGAAGTCCCAACATTCTTTTCATGTCAAGGTCTTTTACCTTCTGGCCCGGCGGGTTGAGGCGTGCGTTCCAGATTGCTAATAGATCGTCGAGGGTTCTTTCTCCTTCAGGCAAAGCTGATCCCTCCTTCAGGCGGTGAGGTTATTCCTTTTATGGCCTGTCTCTCTCTCAGTCTGGGCATAGGATCGCCGCGCTTTTTCTCGCTCATTATCTTGGGGACTTTCTTTTTGGGAGCGTCCTTTAAGAGCGCCTTATACTCGTCGGCGATATTTAAAATTGCGTCTGTGTATGGATTTTTACTGGGCAAGGTTAATCCTCGGGGGTGTAAATGTATCGGGCGTAAGTGGTGTGTTCAGATCAGCGGGGCCAGCTCCTCCGCCGGGGCCGCCGGGACCTGCTCCGTTCATCCCCGGAATCTGTGGTGCCATAGCCTGCTGACGCTGTTGGATCTGCTGGGCTGCCGCTTCCTGGTTCTCTTCATCAAGGAGTCCCATTTCCTGTGCGACTGCGGTCTCGATCTTTTCCCTGACCGCTGGAAGATTTCTAATTGCTTCCTCGATCAATCTCTGTTTTATATCCGAGCCGTTCTCATATCCTGCGGCCTCGTAATATGTCATCGGGTCAATTAAGCCCGCGCCGTATTCGCTCATTGCGACCTGCCTGTTCTGCATTTCCATGACGGGTTCTGCGTGGGGGAAGGCAACCTGAACGCCGTAGACGCTGTGGATCTGTGACTTCCTTAGAAGTTTCCCGTTGGCGCCGATTCCGCCTGAGAGTTCGGACACGTTATCGACGAGCTGGAGAATTCTTCCTCCGACTATCGATGCCATGTGTTCTCTCTGCATGGCTAGTCCTGCGAATATTCTCATCCCCGCGGTATTTAAAATTGCCTGCTGGCCGACGGTTGTAACGCCTGCCTGCCTCTGGCCTGCGAGCGCCGATGAATACGTTCCCAGTTCGAGCGTATTATCGGTACCCATCCTCACGTTCTGCATCCATCCTGGAATATCTCCCGTGTTCATGACCCAGTAATCCTGCGGGTCTCCCTCGAGGATTCCCTCGTTCTGGATTGCCTGTGCGAGCGTCATCGGGTCGCGTGATGTTCCCATCGGTGCGAATGCAGTCCTTAGAAGCATCTGGTGTGATGCCGAAATCTCCTGCGTTCTTTTCCTTATAGTCTCTTTATTCGGAGTTAATATCCCCTGTGCGAAGTTATACGGGTCTCCGCCTGAATCTGCTATGTCCATCCCTGAAAGTCCCGCGAAAGCGTGGACGAATGGGACAAATCCCCACGTATTTCTCTCCATATATATGGGAGTTGCGGCCTGTGAGTTCGGTGAACCATAGGTTGGTGCGGGATTAGCGAGCATTTTTACGTGCCAGTACGGTGTCCAGTAGTCCCAGACCTCGATTTCGTCCCACGGATCGCAATCATCCATGTCAAAAATCTCTGCGTACTTCCTTCTCTGCGTTTTCTTCTTCATAACCGACTGTTCATGAAGGTCCTGCGCTGTCATCTTCGATGCCTTGATAGCGATC
>Ga0208433_1000732_pt1 | contig 13134 bp, 8 predicted proteins | sample 3_EtaG_FD_184075 | JGI IMG/M metagenome (GOLD analysis project Ga0208433, IMG submission 184075) | Marine viral communities from the Subarctic Pacific Ocean - 3_ETSP_OMZ_AT15126 metaG (SPAdes) (version 2) | ecosystem: Environmental > Aquatic > Marine > Oceanic | place: Pacific Ocean | collected...
GTGCAAGGGCTTCAAGCGCTGCTGCATGGGGCTCCCCCTCCTCGACAGCATCCAGCAAGCGTGCCACCTCAGCCATTTCAGCAAAAATTTGCTCGCCCCAAGCAGGCAGCGTGACCGATTCCCCATTGCGAGTTAGGCGCAGTTCCGGGTCGCGGCCGCGCTCTACGACCAGCCGTCGGTTATCGTCTAGGCGGTCACACTCTTCATCGGAAATCCAGGGGCTGTCGCTGAGTAGGCACCACATCAGGAAGGTATCGACAAAGCGCATCTGGGATTCCGTGACGCCCAACGGATCGAACGGATTGAGATCCAGGCAGCGCACTTCGATGTATTCGACGCCCCGGGCCTCCAACGCCTGGCTTGGCGTTTCGTTGTGCTTGGCTACGCGTTTGGGTCGAATATCGCTGTAGTACTCGTTTTCGATCTGCAGGATATTGGCGTTAAGCTGCTGCCACTCGTCGCCGTTTCTCACGCCCAGCGCTTCGTAGTCCGGCCAGGGGGTGGAAATGGCATGGCGCAGCGTGTTGACGTAGTTCGACAGCGAATTGAAGCAAATTTTAAGCTGCGACTGCACTTTGTTCTGATAGCCAAGATCCGACATACGCAGTGTAGTGGCATAAGGCGCGTAATAGGTATCGTCGCTGAGCGGCTGCAGCTTATCCGGCACTTGGCCATTCGGCAGGAAGCTTTTGTCTATCGCAGGAGACGCGCCAAACAAGTAGAGCAGCAACCAACTATGGCGGCGGAAGTGGCGAATCATCCCGAAGTAGCGGGTCGAGCGGTAATCGTTAAACGGGATGTTGGTGGCTTTTTCCATTTCCCGCAGCGCGTGCCACATATCGTCCGGCAGCGACACGTTGTAATGCACGCCCGCGATGGCCTGCATAATACGGCCATAGCGTACGTCTAAACCCTTACGGTAGACATGCTTCATGGTACCGACGTTAGAGCTGCCGTAATCCGCAATGGGCACACTATCGTTACCTGAAAGCCGCGAGGGCATGCTGCCCGGCCAGATCCACTCGTTTTCCAAGTGGTGATAGGTAAAGGTGTGCAGATCAGATAAAAACGCCAGCGCCTCTTTAGGCTCGGAGTACACCGGAGTGATGTACTCCAGTAGCGCCTCTGAGTAATCGGTGGTGATGTGCGGATGAGTCAGTTTTGACCCCAGCGCCTGCGGATGAGCCGTTTGGGCAATATGGCCGTTGGCATCAACACGCAGACCCTCTTTCTCTAGCCCGCGACGCAAGCGCCCTAAGCGCCCAAGTCGCGCGCTTGGCAGCAGCCGCTCTACCTGGGCGGTGAGCGAAGATGGCACAGTGAGAGGTTCAGACAAGGTGAACACTCCTTGTTAGTAAGGCCTGCATTAAGCAGGCCTTATTGAAGTCAACTGGCATCGCCATAACCATTACCCTGCTTTCTAATCGAGAATAGACAGCAGGATATGGCGACAATGGTTAAATATTCAAGACGCGCGACTATTTGCCCCGCTTGGCTTTCATCAGCGCAGCCCCAAGCGCACCCATCGCAGCAGGGGGTTCGCTCTGCTGATTGCCCTGGCGCTGCCCGCCTTGGCGGCTGCTGCGAGTGGGTTTGCGCGGCGCTGCCGAGGCAGTACTGCCTGGTGCTTCGGGCTGTTCCGGCTCGTCACCCAAACGCATGGATAGCCCTACCCGTTTACGCGGAATATCCACGCTCATCACTTTTACCGTGACAATATCGCCCGCCTTCACAACGCTACGCGGATCATCAATAAAGCGGTCGGAAAGCGCCGAGATATGCACGAGGCCGTCTTGGTGAACGCCGATATCCACAAACGCCCCAAAGTGGGTCACGTTAGTGACGGTGCCTTCCAACACCATGCCCAGCTTCAAATCGTTGAGGGTTTCGACGCCCTCGCGGAATTCAGCAGCCTTGAACTCTGGGCGCGGGTCGCGGCCGGGCTTATCCAATTCTTTGAGAATATCGCTCACGGTGGGTACACCAAAACGCTCGTCAGCGAAGTCGGCGGGCTTGAGCGCCTTCAGGGTGGCGCTGTCGCCAATCAGGCCTTTCACATCACGGCTATTCTGCTTGGCGATGCGCTCCACTAGCGTATACGCCTCGGGGTGAACGGCACTGGCATCCAGCGGGTTCTCAGCATTGCTAATACGCAAAAAGCCTGCGCACTGCTCGAAGGTTTTCGGGCCAAGGCGGCTCACTTCAAGCAGCTCTTTACGGCTCTTGAATGCCCCCTGCAGGTTGCGCTGAGCGACGATATTTTCGGCAATAGCGGCGCTTAGGCCTGCCACACGGGAAAGCAGCGCGCTGGACGCGGTATTGAGATCCACGCCCACGGCGTTAACACAGTCCTCAATCACGGCTTCCAAGCTGCGAGAGAGCTGCACTTGGGAAACATCGTGCTGATACTGGCCCACACCAATGGATTTGGGCTCGATCTTCACCAGCTCGGCTAAAGGGTCTTGCAAGCGGCGAGCGATAGAGACAGCGCCGCGAATGGTCACGTCGAGATCCGGGAGTTCGCGCGCGGCGTACTCGGATGCCGAATACACCGATGCGCCCGCCTCGGATACCATTACCTTGCTCAGCCGATGGGCTGGGGCCAGCGCTTTTACCAGCTCGCCCGCGAGCTTGTCGGTTTCGCGGCTGGCGGTGCCGTTACCTACCGCGATCAGCTCCACACCGTGCTGTTTTACTAGCTTGGCCAGCACGTTAAGGGATTCATCCCAGCGGTTTTGCGGCGCATGGGGGTAGATCGTTGCTTGGTCAATAAACTGACCGGTGGCGTCGATCACCGCTACTTTACAGCCGGTGCGCAGGCCGGGGTCTAATGCCAACGTGACTTTCTGCCCGGCAGGCGCTGCCAGTAGTAGGTCTTTCAGGTTGGCGGCAAATACGTCGATGGCGGTCTGCTCGGCGTGTTCACGCAGGCGGCCCAGTAGTTCGGTTTCCAACGCGGTGTAAAGCTTCACGCGCCAGGTCCAGCGAACTACTTCGCTTAACCATTTATCCGCCGCGCGTCCCTCATCACTAATGCCTACTTGCTTGGCAATCGCCACTTGGGCGGGATGAATGGGTGCGTCGTCTTCGCCCGGCAAACGGATCGCTAGGCTTAAGATGCCTTCGTTGCGGCCACGGAACATGGCCAACGCCCGGTGCGAGGGCACTTTCGCCAGCTTTTCGTCGTGCTCGAAGTAGTCGGAGAACTTCGCGCCCTCCTGCTGTTTGCCATCCAGCACGCGCGCACTGAGCTCGCCCTCTTGCCATAGCCGCTCCCGCAGTTGACCAATCAGCTCGGGGTCTTCGGCAAAGCGCTCCATCAGAATCTGCTTGGCACCATCCAGCGCCGCCTTGGCATCTTCAATGGCGGGGATATCCCCTTCGGCTTCGCGCAGGTATTGAGCGGCTTCGCTTTCGGGGTCAAGCGTTGGATTCGCTAACAGCGCATCCGCCAGGGGCTCTAACCCGGCTTCACGGGCAATTTGGGCTTTGGTGCGGCGCTTTTTCTTGAAGGGGAGGTATAAATCTTCCAAACGCTGCTTGGTATCGGCGGCTTGAATGGTCGCTTTGAGTGTGGGGTCTAACTTGCCCTGCTCATCGATGGCGGCCAGTACCGCTTCACGACGCTCTTCAAGCTCGCGCAGGTAGCGCAGGCGTTCGTCCAACTGGCGAAGCTGCGTATCATCCAGCGCGCCAGTGACTTCTTTACGGTAACGGGCAATAAAAGGAACGGTAGCGCCACCATCCAAAAGCTCTACCGTTGCGGCGACCTGTTCAGGCCGGACGCTTAGCTCTTCGGCCAAGCGTGCAGTAATGCGTTGTTTGACATCCATAACGTGCAACTAACTCATGCAGCATTCGAGGTGCCGACAAGGTACCACAAACCACCTAGACTGGCATGGATTGCCCGCTACCCCTATCTTCACCTTCCCTCTACCTCTGCCAAGCTCACCTACCACACTAGCGGTGAAACTGCTTTTCTCGTTCCGGCTGCCAAAAAATAGCGTCTATGCGCAGTCTTACATTAGCGTTATTAGGCAACGGCCACTCAATCTCATCCCCTACTTTTAAACCGATTAACGCCGCTCCAATGGGTGCCATGACAGAAATTCCGTCAGCCACACTTGCTAAAGCGTGAGGGTAGACCAGCGTCCTGACCATCTGACAGCCACGCGTCAGGTCCGTGAAGCGGATTTGGCTATTCATGCTTACCACATTGTCAGGTATGTCCTGTGGGTCTAATACCTCACCACGCGACAACTCTTCTTCCAGCAGTTCTGCCACCACTTGATCTTTTTCAGACGCGTGGTCAATCAGTCGCTGCAGACGCTCAGCATCCAGCCGATTAATGATAATGGGAGGCCGCTGCCCCATGGTCACTCTCCTTAAGAACATGCCAACCAATGCAAAAAAGCCCTTCCCCGGGGTGGGAAAGGACTGCGTATTGCTGCTACACGCAAACTCGTTGATTTAAAGCCTTAGGTGACACCCTGCTCAATCATGGCATCCGCCACTTTGCGGAAACCGGCAATATTAGCGCCTAGCACTAAGTTCTCTGGTTCCCCAAATTCCTTTGCTGTCTCAGCACACTGCCGATAAATATCCGCCATAATGCGCTGTAGCTTTTTATCCACTTTTGCTAACGGCCATTGCTCCATACTGCTATTTTGCGCCATTTCTAACTGACTGGTGGCCACGCCACCTGCATTAGCCGCTTTACCTGGACCATAGGCTAATTTAGCGGCAAGAAAGTGCTCTACTGCCGCTTTGGTGGAGGGCATATTAGCCCCTTCGCTTATGCAGCGAACGCCATTTTCAATCAGCACCTTGGCGTCGCATTCCGTTAGCTCGTTCTGGGTGGCACAGGGAAAGGCGACATCTCCCTGAATACGCCAGACGGCATGACCATCGCTCGGATAATCATGCGCAGGCACATATAGTGCTTCCGGGCGCTCACGTAAGTACGCCTCTAGCGATACCCGTTCGACCTCTTTTAAGCGCTTTAAAAGCTCAAGATCAATCCCGCTAGGGTCATGGATCGTACCGCGAGAATCACTGCAGGTAATGGGCCGCGCGCCCAGTTCATAGAGTTTCTCAATGGTATAAATCGCGACATTACCTGCGCCAGACACAAGGCAGGTTTTGCCTTCTAGCGTTTCACCACGAGCTGCCAGCATGTTTTGGGCAAAATACACCGCGCCATAACCCGTCGCCTCTTTACGGCCCAAAGAACCACCCCAAGACAAACCTTTTCCGGTCAGGACCCCTTCATAACGACCGGTTAACCGCTTGTACTGGCCAAATAGGTAGCCAATTTCGCGTGCACCAACCCCGATGTCCCCGGCAGGAACGTCGCTATTTGGACCTATATGACGGTACAGCTCCGTCATAAAGGATTGGCAAAAGCGCATGATTTCGTTGTCCGACTTACCTTTTGGATCAAAATCAGAGCCACCTTTACCACCACCAATAGGTAAGCCGGTAAGGGCATTTTTGAATATCTGCTCAAAACCTAGGAACTTGATGGTGCCTGCTGTCACGCTAGGGTGAAAGCGCAGTCCTCCTTTATAAGGCCCCAGTGCGGAGTTGAACTGCACACGATACCCTTTATTCACCTGGACGCGGCCAGCGTCATCCAGCCAGCTGACACGAAACATAATTTGCCGTTCAGGCTCAACGATCCGTTCAATAATACTGTGCTGGTGATAGTGTGGTGTGCGCTCAAACAGCGGTCGCAGGCACTCAAGCACTTCTTCCGTCGCTTGATAGAACTCAGTTTGGGCAGGGCTACTCTTAGCAAGTCGCGTAAGCGTGTCGTGAACATAAGGCATGGAAGTGTACCGTTCCGTGTAAAACTATCGTTATGCTGGCCAGCGCATAGCCACATTTAACTGTGGGAACGAATTCCTGCATACCCTATGCAGGTTTGGTATGGCAAAAAAACGCCTGCATAGAGACTAAAGTCTATGCTTTATTGCTCATTTATGGTGCATCTATAATTTCTAATCAATGGTAATTAAACGATTCACGCAGGAACAAGGCAGAGTGCAGCGCTGTTGTTACTTATATACCCACCCTCAATCAGGCGAGGGTTTACGCGGTTTTGCGAATAAAAAAGGGGCAGTGCCGTGGCACTGCCCCTTTCTAGCTAGCTCTTCCCAGCGACGCTTGTAAGTACCTTTTTAGATACCTTTTAAACCTTAGGTGAGCTGTGGGCCTGCCTGGATAATGGCTTCGTTAACGCCTTCAAACTTCTTGAAGTTCTCAACGAATTTAGTGGCCAGCTCTTGCAGGTGGCGGTCATAAGCGTCGCGGTCTGCCCAGGTCTCGCGAGGGTCGAGCAGGCTGGAGTCTACGCCCGGCACGGCTACCGGCACCTCCAGGTTTAGGCCTTCAATGTGCTTGGTTTCTACATCGCGCAGAATGCCAGACTGAATCGCGCTGATGATGGCGCGAGTGGTCGGAATGGAGAAGCGTGAACCGCCTTCACCGTAAGCACCGCCGGTCCAGCCAGTGTTGACCAAGTAAACCTGGGCGTCTTTCTTCTCAACGCGCTTGATCAGAAGGTCGGCGTACTCACGGGCCGGACGCGGGAAGAATGGAGCGCCGAAACACGTAGAGAACGTCGCCGCCAAGCCTTCGGAAGAACCCATTTCGGTGGAGCCGACTTTCGCCGTGTAGCCTGACAGGAAGTGGTAAGCCGCCGCTTCTTTCGACAGCACGGAGACCGGCGGCAGCACACCGGACATATCGCAGGTCAGGAAGACGATGGCATTAGGCTCGCCTGCCAGGTTTTCTGCAACGCGCTTCTCAACGTGCTCCAGCGGGTAGGCAGCACGAGAGTTCTGAGTCAGGCTGTCGTCGGCGTAATCCGGCTCGCGACGGTCGTCGAGTACGACGTTTTCCAGCACGGTGCCAAACTTGATCGCATTCCAGATGACCGGCTCGTTCTTCTCAGAAAGGTCGATGCACTTGGCGTAGCAGCCGCCTTCCATGTTGAAGACAATGCCGTCGCCCCAAGCGTGTTCGTCATCACCAATCAGGAAGCGCGCTTGGTCAGCAGACAACGTGGTTTTGCCGGTGCCAGAGAGGCCGAAGAACAGGCAGGTTTCACCATCTTCGCCCACGTTAGCCGAGCAGTGCATCGGCAGCACGTCGGAAGCGGGCAGCAGGAAGTTCTGCACAGAGAACATGGCTTTCTTCATTTCGCCGGCGTAGCGCATGCCAGCGATCAGCACTTTACGCTCGGCAAAGTTGATGATGACGCAGCCATCGGAGTTGGTGCCGTCGCGGTTCGGGTCACACTCGAAGCCTGCGGCGTTAAGAATGGTCCACTCTTCTTTAGCGGCTTGGTTGTAGGCCTGAGGACGTACAAACATGGTGCGACCAAATAGGTTCTGCCAAGCGGTTTCAGTGGTCACGCGTACCGGCAGGTAGTGAGTGGCGTCGCTGCCCACGTGCAGCTCAGAAATGAAGTGCTCGCCGTTACTCAGGTGATCTTCAACCCGCGCCCAAAGAGCTGAGAATTTTTCAGCGTCGAAGGGGCGGTTAACGCTGCCCCAATCAATGCTGTCACGGGTGGAGGGCTCATCGACGATAAAACGGTCTTTCGGTGAACGCCCGGTGCGTACGCCGGTGTTGACTACCAGGGCTCCGTTCGCCGCGAGGCGACCTTCACCACGGGCCACTGCGCGCTCGATCAGTTCGGCGCTGCTGAGATTAACGTGGGCTTGGGGAGCGGCTTGAGTCGTGGTCATGTCGATTCCTGGGTCTCTAATTTACCGGGCGTCACCGACGCCTTGAGAATCATCCTAGCCTGTGGCATTGCGGTCACAGCAGGCTAGGTGCGCTGAAGTTTGGCGCATTATGGCAAAAAGAAAGCCCCCGGGAAACGGGGGCTTTTACCAAATATCTTGTAGTTAAACTACTACAATGACACTACATTTTGTGTTGCAGCGCAGTATATTTTCAAACACCTGTTTGGCTTTTCGCCATCAAACGGTGCGGTGCGCGGGGTGCAGCATCCCGCCCCAAACGCACCCTCGTCAGGTGCCGACTACACAATTAGTGAATCACCGGCGGTGGCGCGCCTGGGTCCTCCAACAAAGTTTCAATATCCGCTGCGGTGTAGTGATATTTCGTATGACAAAAGTGACATTGGGTATCAATCGCGCCCTGTTCGCGCAAAATATCCCGAAGTTCATCCTTGCCAAGGGTGTAGAGCGCATAACTCATGCGCTCCCGCGAGCAGGTGCATCCAAAGCTCAGCGCTTTGGGGTCGAAGACCCGCACGGTCTCTTCATGATAGAGGCGATACAGCACTTCTCGCTGCTCTAAGCCCAGCAGCTCTTCTTGCTTGATAGTATCGGCTAGGTGAACGCTGCGCTCCCAGGCGTCTACATCCTGGTTTTGCGACGCATCCGGTAAGCGCTGGAGAAGCAGCCCTCCTGCCCGTTCGCCGTCAGCAGCTAGCCAAAGCCGCGTGGGCAGCTGCTCCGACTGGCCGAAGTAGGCTTCCAGACAGCCGCCCAGAGTATCGTGATCCAGCCCGACGATGCCCTGATAGCGATGCCCCTCTTTAGGGTCTAGGGTAATCACGATTTGGCCGTCCCCTACCAGCTCGCGGAAGCTAGCGTGTTCGCTGGGCAGTGCGGCGTCTTCGGCAATACGTGCAATGGCCCGCAGCTCGCCGCCGGGGTTGGACTCTGCCATTAACAGGGCGAGCACTCCCTGGCCGCGCACTTCGATACTGAGCGTACCATCCAGCTTAACGGTATCGGTCAATAGGGCGACCGCCGCTAGCAACTCACCCAGCAGTTGGTTAACTGCGGGTGGGTAGGCGTGGCGGTCGAGCACTTCGTGGTAAGCCGTGCTGAGCGTAACGATCTCGCCACGCACGTTAGTTTGGTCAAACAAAAAGCGTTGAATTTGATCAGACATAAAAAGACCATGGGAGGAGAAGTAGGAGGAGAAGTAATAGGAGAGCACAGCAGGGTAAGCGGCTGCTTACTCCCCTTGCTGGCGCTGGAAGCGCTGGATATCGCGCCGCTGTTTTTTATCAGGGCGTTTAAGCGGGTGCTGCATGGCTTCGTTGGTTAAGCGGCGCGCTTCGGCCTCTTTGGCACGACGTTTAGCGCTATCTTCGGTTTCCGCATAGAGCTTACGCGCTTCCGGTGCGCCTCGACGCTGGTCGGATAGCGCGGTCACTTCCACCTCGAAGATATCCCAGCCTTGCGGCACACGGATCAGCGCACCCAGCTCAACGTTCTTACTGGTTTTTACACGAGCTCCGTCGTAATGGACTTTGCCGCCTTCAATGGCTTTTTTGGCCAGAGCACGGGTTTTAAAAAACCGCGCTGCCCATAACCACTTATCCAAACGAACGCTGTCACTCATTCACGCCCTCCTAATGTATGTGAGGCCAGGTTTATGAACTCAGATGTGTGAGCGTTGCCCTGGCAACTCTGCGGGTAGCAGCCGGGCAAATCGGTCAAGGGCAATAAATTCCTGTAGTTCTTTCTCTGGGCGTTGGCTGTCAGGCTGTTTAATCCCTAACAGATGCTTAATGCCAAATTCGCGAGCGCTCTCTAGCACCCGGGCATTATCATCAATAAACAGGGTGCGGGCGGGGTCGAATGGCTCGCGTTCTTGCAGTGCAAACCAGAAGGCTTGCTCCTCTTTCGCAGCGCCCACGTCTTCTGATGAGATGATGGCGTCTAGGTAGTTTTCCAACCCCGTGAGCGGGAGTTTTAATGCGAGACTTGCGCGGTCGGCATTCGTAGCAAGTACCACTCGGGGGTGAGCTTGCTTGAGCCATGTCAGGAAGTCCAAAGCATCGCTGCGTAGCCCAATCAAGTGCTGCACTTCGCGCTTGAGGGCAACGATATCCACGTTCAGCTCGCGGCTCCAGTAGGCAAGGCTGTACCAGTTCAGTGTGCCCTGCTCACCCATAATGCGTGCTTTGAGCGCATCCTGACTGGCTTGGTCTAGCTGGTGCAGCTCTACGTAGCGCCGCGGCAGGTGCTCAAGCCAAAAGTGGCTGTCGAAGTGAAGGTCTAGCAGCGTGCCGTCCATGTCGAGTAGGACGGTATCGATCTCGCGCCAATCAATCATTGCCGCTCCAGTCTTAAAGAGTAAGCGTGCTATTGTAGCGTAACCCGTTTTTTGCAGCCACGGAGGCATGATGTCACGCGACGACACAACAACAGGCGATACGCTAACCGGCTATCCGCGCAAGCCGCAAATCTTAGGCCGCCAGCGCGTCGCCCAAAGCCGTCTATTTCAAATTGAGTCACTGGATTTGCGCTTCTCTAATGGGGAAGAGCGACAGTTTGAGCGTTTGACGGGGGCTGATCGCGGTGCGGTGATGATTATTGCCATGCCCGACCCGGACCATGTGCTGCTCATTCGGGAGTATGCTGCGGGGTTCGAAGATTATGTGCTGACGCTTCCCAAAGGCTTGGTCGACCCCGGCGAAGACATAGTCACCGCCGCCAACCGCGAGCTGATGGAAGAGTGCGGCTTCGGCGCGCACCGCATGGAACCCTTAGTGGAGCTTTCGCTAGCGCCCAACTACATGCGCCACCGCATGCAGGTGTTGATGGCAACGGACCTCTACCCCAAACGCTTACCGGGTGACGAGCCAGAGCCGCTGATTGTAGAAACCCATGCTATTGAAGAACTGCCTGCACTACTCTTGCGCGAAGACTTCCACGAAGCCCGCGCCATCGCCGCGCTCTATATTGCGCGGGATAAACTACGCGAAGAGAAGCGCCGTGGCGGGATGGATTTGCTCTGATACCTGCCCCTCGTACCGCTTTACTGTAAGAAATACAGCATTATTTCCCATTTACGCTTAGAGCCATCTTCGACACCCCTAACGGGGTGCTTCGCGGGTGCGCTATCGCTTACCACGCGCTACAAGGTGCCTATCTTAAGTACTTGGAGCTCTGTAGCGCGGCGTAACGAATGAGCGAGAGCAACGAGCGAAAGAGGCACCCGCGGGGCGGCGAGTAGCCGCCTGGAAGGTGCCACTGCTGCGTTGCTATAGGTGGTGTTTTAGCGGGATCCAGCGGCGTTGGCGGTGGCTGTCCAGGCCGGCTTCCAGTAGTGCCATACAGCGCAGGGCGTCATCGATGCCTACCGGCAGCGGTGCTTTATCGCGAATGGCAGCAGCTACGCCCTGGTAATAGGCGAGATAGTCGCCCGGCAGTGTGGGGTGTTCGTGGCGTACCAGCGGTGCTCCTTCGCCTTCCCCGTCGCGCAGTGTCAGTGTTCCAGGGGTATCTTCTCCCCAGGCGGGTGCCGGGGTCTCTCCCGCTTTTAGGCGGTCTTCCTGCGGGTCTAAGCCGTATTTAATGTAGCTACCCTTGGTGCCGTGGATGCGGTAGCGCGGCGTGGGTTCCGCCACCAGCGTACCGGCGCTTAGGCTGACGCGGCAGCCGTCGTATTCCAGCAGCGCGAGGAAGTCGTCATCGGCTTTGGCTTCATCGCGCCGCACGCCGAGCTCTAGCAAAATGGCGTTGGGCGTGCCGAATAGCTCGCAGGCCTGATCCAGCAGGTGCGGGCCTAGGTCGTACCAAATACCGCCCCCTGGAGTGGCTTTTTCCCGCCAGCGGTCGCGCACTTCAGGACGAAAGCGATCAAAGCGCGACTCAAAGCCGGTCATCCGCCCCAGCGTGCCTTCCTTTAAGAGCGCCTGAATGGTCAGGAAGTCGCTATCCCAGCGGCGGTTATGAAATACCGAAATCAGCCTTTCCTTATCCACCGCCAGGGCTTTTAGCTGCTTTGCTTCTGAGAGTGTGACGGTAAAGGGCTTATCCACCACTACATGTTTGCCCGCAGCGAGCGCCGCTTTGGCTAAGGGGAAGTGGGTATCGTTTGGCGTGGGAATCACAATGAGATCAAGGTCTGGGCGCTTACATAGCGCCAGCGCTTGGCTCTCTATTTCCACGTTAGGCAGGTCCGCCTTCACTTTGGCCGCATCACTGGAAGAGACAGCCACTAAATCCAGCCCTGCGGTCGCTTGAATCAGCGGGGCGTGAAACGTCTTGCTTGCGAAACCATAGCCAACAAGGCCAACGTTGATGATCGCCTTCATTACAATCCTTAGTCGATGTGACGGTTCAGGTTGGCAAAAAAACAGCCCGCACGAGACGGGCTGTTTGATGGAGAGATTAATCTAGCTTAGAGAGGTCGCGCACCGCGCCTTTATCGGCGGAGGTGGCGAGTAGCGCATAGGCTTTGAGCGCAGGGGTAACCTTACGCGGGCGCTGCTCGACCGGCTTCCAGGCATCTTTGCCTTTGGCATCCATGGCTTCACGGCGTTTAGCCAGCTCGGCATCGCTGAGTTGCACGTTGATGGAGCGGTTGGGGATATCGATCAAGATGGTGTCGCCTTGTTCGACCAAACCAATCGCGCCCCCTGCTGCCGCTTCCGGGGATACATGCCCAATCGACAGGCCTGATGTGCCGCCAGAGAAACGACCATCGGTGAGCAGCGCACAGGCTTTACCCAAGCCTTTCGATTTCAGGTAAGAGGTCGGGTACAGCATCTCCTGCATGCCGGGGCCGCCTTTGGGGCCTTCGTAGCGGATGACGACCACATCGCCCTCTTTTACTTTGCCATCTAACACGTCGGCCACCGCTTGGTCTTGAGACTCCACCACGTGGGCTTTGCCTTCAAATACCAAAATGGAGTCATCAACCCCTGCGGTTTTCACCACGCAGCCATCCAGCGCGATATTGCCGTAAAGCACGGCCAGGCCGCCCTCGCGGGAGAACGCGTGCTCCAAATCGCGTATACAGCCGGTGGCGCGGTCGCCATCCAGGCTTGGCCAGCGGGCGCTTTGGGAGAAAGCGGTTTGAGTCGGTACACCGCCAGGGCCAGCCTTAAAGAACTCAACCACTTCTGAGCTAGGCGAGCGCATGATATCCCACTCTTCCAGCGCGGCCTTTAGGCTATCGCCATAGACAGTGGGCACAGAGGTATCCAGCACGCCTGCCCGGTCCAGCTCACCCAAGATGGCCATAATGCCGCCGGCGCGGTGTACATCTTCGATATGGTACTTCTGGGTATTAGGAGCCACTTTACACAGCTGCGGCACTTCACGAGAAAGGCGGTCGATATCCGCC
>Ga0208433_1000733_pt1 | contig 13116 bp, 23 predicted proteins | sample 3_EtaG_FD_184075 | JGI IMG/M metagenome (GOLD analysis project Ga0208433, IMG submission 184075) | Marine viral communities from the Subarctic Pacific Ocean - 3_ETSP_OMZ_AT15126 metaG (SPAdes) (version 2) | ecosystem: Environmental > Aquatic > Marine > Oceanic | place: Pacific Ocean | collected...
GCGCACCAGTGCCGGCGCGTGCTTCGGTATGGCTAGTTTCCCGGCCCACCGTGCCGCACCGCGGCCCTTGCGCAGGTTTGCGCGGCTGTGCCGGCGCTTGATTTGCGGCGAGCGCGGCGAGATGCAGGGCGTGCACAGCTCCTCGGCGGTGCAAGCGAAAACAGTCGACAGGCGGTGCATGTGACCTGAATGCAGCGTGAGCTTGCCGGTCTCCAGCGCGGACAGCGTCTGCGCGTCGATGCGGCTGACTTGAGCGAGCTGCGCCAGCGACCAGCCGCGCCTGCCGCGCAGCCGCACCACCGAGTTGGGATGCCGCTTGCGTTCACCGGCCACAGCGCAGCTCCACCAGCGGTGCCAGGAAGTCGGCTGTGTCATCGATCGATCGCACGACTCCGACGCGGCAGCCAGTCTCGTGCAACTCGGCGTGAACCGCCGTCTGGCGCGGCGATACACGGCCCGTTTTGCCCTTCACCTCTAGGAAGAGTGGCGACCAAGCCGCGCCCGCGAGCCACCAAGTGGGGGGAATGAAAACTTCGAGGTCGGGCCAGCCGGGCCGCACGCCGAGCTGCTTCTGTCGCACGCGATACTGAACCTTGTGCCGGCCTTCGTTCGGGCTGTGGTGCACGACGCTGCCTGCGGGCAGTGCCAGCGCCAGCCAGGCCACGATCGAGCGATGAATCTCGCTCTCGCTCATGCCAGGTCTGCCGGCGTGACTTCGCCACCAGTCGCTGCCTGGACGCGCAGCGCCACGGCGAGGCTCGGCACCCGCCTGCCGCTGGACAACATCGAGACGTATGCCTTGCTCATGCCGAGCGCGGCGGCCAGCGCAGCTTGCGTGGTGTCGCTCTCGTTGAGCCAGTCGGCGAGGGTCATGGCGTGAGTTGTAGCGTCACTGGCAGTGGAGATCAAGCTCCACGCAGTTTCGTGCTCTATTGACAGCGGCGGCGCTAATGGAGTAAAACGCGCTGGTCTCGCACGATGAGGTGCGTAATGAGTACGAACGACTTCGACGATCTCCCCGCGTGGGCGACGCGCTTCAATTTCAGCGCACATAGCCCAAGCGGCACCTCGCGGCCGAATTGCCGGGAGTTTTTCGAGAAGAGCGTGGCGAGGCCGGCGCGGCTGTATGCGCCGGCCGGCTGCCGCATGACGGCTGGTCTCGTCTGTGAGCGCTTCGCCAAGGCCAGGGTCGTCGCCGGTGACGATCCAGGCGAGGCGTTCCGCCAGGCCGTGTCCGAGTTCGACGAGCATCACGTCCTTGAGCACGATCCAGCCGACGCTGCGCGGTGGTCACTCATTCGCGATCAAATTTACGAAATCCCGCTCACCAGGGCAGAAAAAGACGCTGGCGTCGTACCGATCAGCGGCAGCGTCCTTGAACTGACTTGCCGGCATACAGCCGAAGGGCTGGCCGAAGCGACGCGCGAGGCCAACCAGGTCACTGACGGTCGTTGGGTCAGCGTGCGCCTCGACGGCGTGGACCTCGATTTTATTGGTGAGATCGACGTCGAGGCCCAAGGCGTGGTCGAGATCAAGACACGCTGGCCGACTCTGTCAGCGAAATCAAAGCGCGGCTGGCATGTGAACAGCTTGCCGGCGCGCCCCGATCCGAACCATGTGCGCCAGGTGGCGCTCTACTGGAAATGGCTACGCGAGCAAGCGGAGAACGTGCCGGTCCGGCTCGTCTACGCCAATTGCAAGGGCTGGCGAGTTTTCGACAGCACAGATTGCGAGGAGCTGTCAGTCGCGAGCCTCGAAGCGGCGCTGGAGCATATGCGCGTGGTCGCGCGGGCGAGAGAAAATCTGATGAAAAGCGCGGGCAGCATCGAGGAGCTGTTCTCGATGATCGCGCCCGATTTCTCCCATTTCATGTGGCGAGACGTGCCGCCGGCGTACCGCGCCGCGGCCGAGAAACAGTGGGGTATGTGAGCATGAACGAGAGCTTCACCATCACCGAGCTGCGCGCCGTGGTGCGCTGGCTTGACGCACGCGAGCACTGGCTGCGCACTGAGCGCCTGATCATGGAATGCGGCGACGACTTCGCGATCTCCCGCGGCAAGGGGCCGGCGATCAACAAGCTGGCAGACGAGGAAAGCGCCGCGCGCGTCAGCAAGGTCACTGCGCAGGATCAGCTTGCGCAGGCAGCAGCGAAGGAGCCGCCGTGGCGGACCTGTGAAGGGCGCCGCGCCGGAGACACGCCGTGAGCGTGCGCGCACGCTGGCTAGTCGACCGCGCGTCCTACCCGCTCCCAGGCGCGGCAGCAGGGCGCGAAACCAGCATCGCGGCGGCCGACGCCATCGCCGAGCGCGCGCCGACCCTGCGCGAGCTGACGCTGCGCGCGATCCAGGCCAGCGAGGGCGGACTCACGGCTGACGAGGCGGCGGACGCGCTCGGCATGAGCATCCTGTCGATCAGACCGCGCGTCACCGAACTGGCGCGGCGCGGCTTGGTCGAAGACAGCGGCGAACGTCGCCGCAATCAAAGCGGAAAATCAGCAATTGTTTGGAGAGAGGAAAAATGGAACGAAACAAACGAGCTTTTCGACTGCAAGACCCTGTCGTCGTCGTGCGCGCGGGCGCGCCAACGCCCGGCGTCGTCGTCGGCGTGACGTTCGAGGCTGAGCCGCGCATCGACGTCGCAGTGCTGGATGAGATTCTCACCGACTTGCCGGCAACCGCGGTGCGACCGGCATGAGCATGAACGAGGCGTTAGTCAGTGCGCTAGCAGAGATACGCAATCCGCCGCTCGACGGCACCGCCAACTACGGGCGCTACGCGACCCTGCCGGCGTGCCTCGACGTCGCGCGGCGCACCTTGGCGCGCCACGGCCTGGCCGTCGTGCAAATGACGTGTACAGACCCAGACAGACTGGTGACGCGCGTCCTGCACACGAGCGGCGAGTTCGTTGAAGACGGCGGCGTACCGCTGCTGTGCGAAAACAAGGCGAACCCGCAAAAGATGGGGTCGGCAATCACTTACGCGCGCCGCTACGGCCTGTGTGCCATCCTCGGCATCGTCGGTGAGGAAGACGACGACGGCCAGCGCGCTACGCCGCACGCCGAGCTGCCGCCGGCACGGGCAGCGCCCGTCGTGACCAAGCCACCGCCGACAACGGCCGACGACATTCCCTTTGATGAGTCCGACGTGCAGACCGATTGGGCTGCGTGGTGCGCCGAGCAGATCGCCGGCTTTGCCAAGCACCGCAACGTCGCCGAGCACAAGCTGTGGTCAAGCACCGTGCGCGAGTGGCGCGAGCGGCTGGCGCGGGAAGATGCCGAGCTACACAACTACCTAGCCGGAAAATACGTTGAGCGCCGGCGCGAACTCGAAAACAAAACAGGAGCGTGAAGCTATGCCCACATATGAGAAAGTGAAGAAATTCAATCTGTTCAAGGAAACGAAGGAGCCTGGCAGCCGGCGGCCTGATTACGCCAACGGCAAAGTCATTTTTGAGGTCGCGCTGGAGCCAGGCCGCTATAGCTTCAGCGGCTGGCAATACGAGGACACGGGGAACATCTCGGTCGAGATTCAGCGCGTAACGGAAGACGCGGCCGGCGGGTATCGGCCCGGTGCCGACCAGCAGCTCGCGGAGCTGTCAGGTCTCAGCAGCGGTGGATTCGATGACTGAGCCGTTGCCGCTGCTCATCGACAGCTCGCGAGCGTGCGAGCTGCTGTTCGGCGCTGACAACAGGCGTAACCGCTATCGCCTGTACGGCATGATCTCACGCCGCGAGATCAAGGGCCGGCAGTTCGGCGGCCGCTGGTATATTCCACGCGTCGAGATGGAGAGTCTGCATGACGAGTACGCCAGCTCAAGTCCTCTGTGACGTCGCCGAGCTGATCGAGAAGCGCGGCCACACGCATGGCGACTGGCGTGGAAACATGACCGCAGCCGCCGTGCTCTGGTCGACGTACATCGGCAAGCCGATCGCGGCGCACGACGTCGCCGTCATGCTGGCGCTGCTCAAGATCACGCGCATGACGGCCGGCGAGCATGAGCCAGACGACTACGACGATCTTGTCGGATATGCCGCAATCGCGGCGGCACTGCGGCGACCGCACCATACGGTGCAGCCGCCCTGCGACGTCGAGGAGTGAGCTGCTAGTAGTTCCACAGCTTGGCGCCGAACTTCGCCGCGTCAGCCTCGTCGCGCTCCTCGTCGTCGATCCAGTGTCCGTAAAGCTCGCGCGTGGTGCTGATCGACTTGTGACCCATCAGGGTGGTGATGCGGTGGAAGTCCGCCCCGAACAATTCCAAGCAGATGCTGGCAAAGAAGTGGCGCAGGTCGTGCCAGCGCAGCTCCTCAATGCCGGCAGCGACGCAGGCCGGGTGCAGCACACGCTTGCGCAGATTGTCGCTGGTGACGTGGTGGGTCTGCGCCCGCGTCGGGAAGACCAAGCCCGCGGCCGGCGAGCGTAGCTTCCACTTGCGCAGCTCCGCGACGAGCTGCGGCGTCAGGAAAACGGTGCGAAAGCCGGCGTCGGTCTTGACCACCGGCTGCACCTGGTGCACGCCTTTGGCGACCTCGCGCACGGTCTTGTTGACCGTGACGCGGCTCTTGGCGAAGTCGATGTCGGACCACGCCAGCGCGGCCAGCTCGCCGAACCGCAAACCCGTCTGCGCGGCAAACGACATTGCCAGGCCGTCGCACCAGTCGTCGCTGGCCTCGGCCAGCTCGATCACCCGGCGCACCTCGTCAATCGAAAATCGCGCCAGCTTTTTCTTCGCGGCGGCCTGCGCGTAGCGGACCTCTTCCAGCTTGACCTGCCGAGCCGGATTGACGTGGCTGCACCAGCCCTGCTTATGAGCGAGGTCGAAGAGCTGCTTCAGCGCATCAAGCCGTTCCTTCACGGTCTTGGCTGCGCGATTGATCTGCGGGATCAGCCGGTCCTCGATGTCGGCGGTGCTGACGTCCACGCACTTGACGCCCCCAAAGCGGCGGCCGTCGAGCGACAGCTCCGTCCATGACGAGACGTTGCGCTTGATGTTGCCGCCGCTCCTGAAGGTGATCTTGCCCTGGGCAACGCGCCGGTCGGTCCTGGCATGGAGCAGCACGATCGCGGCATCGATCGTACCCGCCGCTGCGGTGGTGACGACGCCGCCGGTCGTCTGCGCAGCGTTGATCGTCGCAGCGTAGTCCTCGGCTTCCTCGCGGGTGCGGAACTTGCGCTGCTCGCCGACGCCGCCGTGCAGCTTGCGGACGGCGGCAGCGCGGGTATCGACGACCCAACGGTCGGCGCCCTTGCGGTATCGCGGCGTGATCTGAGCGGTCATCTCTCTCTCCTGTTGTTTTCGTTCACCTCCTGTAATGCTAAAGTAACTGGCAGTGAATGACAACCCATGACCGTCAGGTTCTGCAGCGGCTGCGCTTCCACGTCAAGAACTCTGCGCCTTCTTCGAGATCGGCGAATGCCGTGATGCGGCGCACCGGCTCGCCCTCGCTCGGGTCGATGACAAAGAGGATCGTCGAGCCGAACTCATCCTGATGGAAGTTGTGGCGAGTCGCGAACTCGTCGTGCCATTTATAGCCGCGGGCGCGGGCGAGGTGAACGACGCGGCCATCGTCCAGCTCCTCGTGCGCAACGGCCCAAGTGTGGTGATGACCCGCGACGTAGATATCGGCGGCCGCGTCCCACAACGCCGCGCGCTTCTGGCCGTGGAGCCGGTTGTAGATTGATGTGCCTTTATGGTGGTGGGCGGCGTCGACGCGCACCTCGCCGGCGGGGAACGCCAGGCGGAAGCGCGCTCGCCAATCGAGCATCGGAATCTGGGCCACGTTTATGGTCTTCAGATATGTAGCAAATTCGGAGTGCATGGTGTCGTGATTGCCGTGCAGCCAAATCACCCAGGGTATCCCAGCCTCGGCAAGAAACCACCTCGCCAGACGCTGCTCGGTGCGCCTACTCATATCTACATCGGCATACAGATGGACGAGGCGTCCCCAGTTGTCGGCAGAGTCGCCGATGTTCACGGCCATCATGCCGGGAGTACCTGCCAGGATTGCGGCGTCTCGTCGCAACAGCTTGATGTTGCAGTGCGCGCCAAGATGCGGGTCGCCGACCACCGCCAGGCCGACCGGCCTGTCCGACTTGATCGTGATCGGAAACCACTGCTCGGCCGTCTCGCGCGCCTGCTTTTTGTCGAAGCGGCGCTCAAGGTGGTCGAGCATTTCCCCGACGTTGATGTCATCGTCTGGAAACGTCGGCAACTCGACCTCGACCTCGGCCGGCTCCTCGCTGGCAGACAAGCCGAACCGCTGGCGCGCGTTGCGCAGTCGGTGATCAAGAGTCGAGCGGTTGATGTCGAGCGCCAGCGCAGCCGCGGTCACGGTGCCGTGGCGCTCCACCGCGTCGAGTGCCTCGCGCAGCACGGCGTCAGTGAGCTGGGGCGTCGCCAAAAGTGCCGTGCGCCAGTTGCGACGCCAGTCGCCCGGCCCTGTTGGGAACCTGGGTGGCGTACCGGCTGTCGAGCAGTTCCATTGAAGCGAGCTGATAGTCTCGCGCGGCCAGCGCCGCGAGCATTCGCACAAACCCAGAGAGCCGTGTCTGGCCGAGCTGGAAGGCGAGCTGCGCGACGACCGCCTGGCGGGCAGGGTCCAGCTCGTCGAACCAGGGGTAGCGCGCGCACTCGGCGAAAACGCGCGCGACGTCGTTGCGGAGGAGCATCTCGCCCTCGGCTTCGGTGATGCCAAGCCCGCCGTTGCCGTCGATGTTGCGGCCATAGCCGATCGAGTGCGCGCCGGCAGGACACATATAGCAGTATGCTGAAAAGCCCTCTTCGCGCTTCAGTGCGCGGAGCAGAACGTCGGCTGGATAGGCGTCAGTCATCGCAGATAGCTCGCCAGGCAGCGTTGTGTTCTCGGACCTGACGCACGGTTTCGACGCTGTCGACACTGCCCGAAAATGTGATCGGCGAGAATGCCAGGCACGCGCTGTCGACCGTCACGTTTGACGTCGAGGCGCACGCTGCCGTCAGCGCGCCGCACACAACCACCACCGCCGGACTCAGAATCTTGAGCAGAGCATCACTCCCGCCACCACGCCGTCGCTGTTCGTCGCCGAGACGCTGAACGATGCGAGGTCCAGGCACGCGTCAGTCCCTGTTGTCGGAGTCATCGCGCACGCTGACAGCGTCATGGCCAACGCTACGGCGAGCAGCCTGAGCCGCGGCCACCGCTGCCAGCCCGGTCGTAGCTTGTCGAGCAATCGCTTTGGCCGCACCAGCTTCCAGGAGCTGGCGGTCATGCGCGATGCGCGCGAGACTGCGGCCAAGCGACAGTACGCCGCCCAGCAGCGTCAGCCACACTGGTTAGCGCACGCCAGCGCGTAGCCCAGCGAGACCAAGGCCGGTCAAGACAATCTGTGCCTGTTCCCACACGGTGTTCCAGCCAGCGGCATCGCCGGCCAAAGCGTTGACAACGCCCACGGCGATCATTAGCGCGGCAACGATGTATGTTTTGCGTCCTCGCAGCAGTTCCATAGTGTGTCTCCTGTTAGTTCATTGAGGGTGGCGGTAGGTCGCCGAGATCGTCGATGCAGCGGGCGCAACGCGACATCACCATCTGGATCATCGTCGCGTGGCACACGCAGCAAAAGAGCACGGGTATATCGAATGCGAAAAACCCGGCGATGGCGTCGGGATCATCCGGCTCGATCTCGGTCTCGCAGATCGTGCAGACCAGCTCGTCGTCGCTCATGTCGAGGCGCCGGGCAGCTCGAAGAAATGTGGCTTGAAGAATCGCACACTGGTGACGCAGCCGTCGCGGATGATCGCGACCAGCACCGTGGCCGTCGGGTCGGCTTTGCGCGCCGTCAGCACCTCCACGCTGTTGGCGTCATTCATTTTTGTGCGCGCAGCAAAGGCCGCGCGCTCGGCGCTGTCCATGAAGTCGAACTGCACCTCGTCTGTCTCGCGCGCCTCGATATAGGCCATCAGTTCGGCGACTCCACGGCAGACGCCCGCCGTTGCCGGCCGGTTGTTGGCATAAAACGCCAACAAAAAAGCCGCCAGCATGGCGGCTATGACAAAGTGCCAGAATCTGTGAATCATCAGCTCAACTCAACGCAGAAAATATGAAACTAGTCGCCTTATCAAGTCCCGCTCCCGCCAACAGTAGCAGTCCAACGACCACTACCCGTGCTCCAAAAAACGCTCCTCGCCCCCAGGCCGTTTGACGAACAGAATCTGTTGTCAGCTTATCAAGTTGTCCCCCCATTCTTTTCAAGGCTCGCGTATTTTGCTCCATTAAACTTTCTATTACAGCAGTTCGCTCGCGAAGATTACCAAAGTCCGCCAGACACTCCTGATTTTTAATGCACTGATGAGTCATAGTTATTCGCCGCCGGGGTATGCGTTTGTTTCCGTCAACGTCTTTTCTACGTCGTCAATCGTAGCACCCAGAGCAGCATCATAGGCAGTTAAAATCGCATACATTTTACCGTTTTGCGATGTGTGCACTACCGATTGAACATTATCTTCAATTGCCCTTACCAAAATATCTACTACTCGCTTATGCCACTTATTGAAGTTGTCAATGAACGCGCCTGATATCTCTTCTCGCCTCGCATCTGCAATATAATTTGTAACAGTTTCATTTAGGTTGTGAGACAACAAGGTATGCATCTCAGAGTCCGACAAGGCGTTAAAGTCTGTGCTCTTAACCAATTTTTTCAGACTGTCTTGGAAAGCAGCGAACTTAATCGTTAAGAATTTCTTAGCCGTTGCTGTGACATTTAATTGCGGAATAACGAGTTGCAGCCAAGTGTCTGCGTGGGTAAAAAGCGAATGATTTAGTAGCACAGTTTGGTTGATTTCACCTGATGCTAATTCCTGTCGCTCAAGATGATTCTGCACCAGCATGACGCCCATAGGGCTGAAACCGGTGATGGCCGCCACTGCAATCATGGCAACATTTTTTGTTAGAGTCATAACGGCGTAGTCGGCCATGTTACGTCAGCAGGATCAGCGGTGTTTGCTGGAAGATCACGCAAGGCTTGGCGGTAGTCTTTCCACGCCTGATTGCCGCGACCAGCCGGTGCGTCTGCAAGGAACCTGTCGTCACAGTCTTTCAGGAGTTGGTCGCGTGTGTTGCGTAATTGTGCAAGGGCGCGATCATTTGCGCCATCGGCCCATGCTTGTTCTTCAGCATCTCTAGCTGCATTCTCTGCTGCGGTTAGTTCGATTGTTTGTGAGCCGTTTGGCCCTGCTACTATTTTAGTTCGTGCCATTAGCATTATTCCTTTATGCCTTCGCCAGTTTATATAAAGAGAAAGTCCCCGAAGTGATATTTCCACTACTGGATATAATACGCAGCCCTGTCAGAGTAGCTGAGATGCCGTTCAGACGCTGGAACCCTGAGAAGCCACGCTTATCACCACCGCTGTCTTCAGCAGCAGAACGTAAGTAAACGAATTGTTTATAAGTGGTTTCTGCATCGGCGTGGATAATGACATCACCACTCACACCTTTTGACGAACTGTTCCACATACTATTAAACAATGTTGCAGTGGTAGGATTTACAGCAGCATACGAGGTTGAATTTGTAGCCAGATTAGATAAGTGGCCATCGCAGGCCCCGAAGAACGTCGTCCCATTACTGGAGACTTCTATCAACAGATTGGTGGCGGTAGTTGCTGGGATAACTGCGGTGAACTCCAGCAGGAAGACATCATTTGTTGAGGCGTCAATCCCTGACGTAAAGTCTATAGAAGAATTGTCTGATGCGGCTACGGAACTAATCAAAGTCCAAGCACCACCAGCAGCATCTTCAAAAGCACAAACAGCACCCGCTCCAGAACTAGTCAAAACTTGACCATCAGTTCCTGTCGCTACTGCAACTGGATTGCCTGAAGCATCATAGCTAATAATATTCCCATCTGTTCCCGCTGCCATCTTGGCAAGAGTTACAGCATCATCAACAATCTTGTCGGTAGACACACTCGCGTCGGGAGGCGCACCACCTTGTACTAAATATCCCATTAGAGTTTACTCCTCTACTGGCTTCGTGGGCCAAGTTACATCTGCATAGATTGTGTTTGAGGCAGGTATATCTCTTAATAATTGTCGATAGGTTTTCCATGCGTCACTCATAGTAACATCACCAAGAGCCATCCAATCTGTTTCTGCTAATAGATTATCTCTATGTTCTCGGATTGATGTCATCTCTCTGGCTGGCTGCGCGAGTTCTGCTGCCGCTTCTACTGCATCGGCTGCTATTTCTTCCTCTGGTGTAAAGTCTACCTTCACACCGTCAATTAGATGATGTCTCATGCGTTTGCCCTCCGATATAGCTTAAACACTCCTGAAGCGATGTTCCCTGTTTGCATTGAGAACTGAATAGCTGTATGTGCTTCGGCTGATGTATAATGTCCTCCGCCAGAACCAGTCATTTTGGTTGCCCCGTTAGTTCTAAACCATCCATCAAGAAGCCAGTAAGTATCTGTAGCAGCAGCAGGGTCTACTAAGTTAAAGTTGAACATTCCTGACTCGTCTGTGGCAGTTCCAAGACTATCTTCTGTGATGCGTATATATGTTGTGCTTTCGAAACCGCCAGCAGAGCCACTAGCGGATATGGACGCCGCATGACCTAAGTAGTTGCTTGTTCTATAAGTCGGCCCTGTGATACCTAGTAGCGCCTGTAGATATTTATCGTCTGTACCGGGGATAACCCCCGCCATAACTACCCTATAATCATAACCGGTTTCCATACCTGTAAAGGCTACAGTAGCGCTGGCAGAAGCTGTTTGAGTCGATACGAACTCCCATCCACCACCACCAGCAGCAGCCGCTGAAGTCCAATTTGTTCCATCCGAAGTCAGTAGGTTTCCTGATGTGCCGGGAGCTACGCCGTCTGTGCCACCAACACCGCTTGTTACAACTGTTGTGGCCATTAGAGTTTGCTCCTCTCAGCATTTATCAAGGCGTTCTGAGCCATCCACCAGCCGCCTGTTTCTGTGCCATCTAAATGTTCGCGTAGTCTGCGCGGGGTCATTTCGGCTTCTAGGCGATTGATTTCAGCTTGTGCTGCTCTGGAGGTTGCGCCATCGGCCCAAGCCTTCTCTTCGGCGTCCCTAGCAGTTTCTTCTTCTGCAGTAAAAGGGACTTTCACCCCATCAATCATATGATGTCTAGGCATGTGAAATCCCCCACGTAGTCATGCGGCCTGATGTTATATTGCCACTGTTAAATTGGAAATAAACACGATCTACTGTAATCACAGCCAAACGTATTCCACCACCACTATACTGCTTTAGAACAGGGTTATGGGTGTAGCTAACAGATTGGAAAGTGACTAGGGGATATACAGAACTATCCCCCGGCTGGTGCAACACAACCTGCGCCGCCCAACTTTCTCCAGTTCCGGTTCCGGTAATGCCACTTAAATCTATCTGGGCTGCCGTCAGGGCTGCAGAACCTGCAGGAGTAGATGAGTCCGCGGCGTTACCAACAAAGCAATAAGAATAATCACTAGCACCACTATCCACCCCGCTACTATCTCCAAGACGAAAATACGGCTGTACAGCATCATCGGCAGCGATCATGTCTGCAAACTCAATGACGTAAGTGTCATAAGTGCTATCAAGGCCCGTCTGTGTGAGGCTTGCACTTGCTGACGCAACTTGTGTACCAATTAAAGTCCAAGCACCACCACCAGCAGCAGCAGCCTGAAACGTCGGAGCAGTACCGGCACCATTACTCGTTAGGATTTGACCGGAGTCTCCAGTGGCAACCGCCGCAACGTCGCCGTTCGTGTCATAGCTGATCAGATTGCCGTCTGTTCCCGATGCCATCTTGGCCAGGGTTACAGCATCATCAGGCACCGTACCAACTGCATATGTCGAACCGTACTTCGCTTCGATCTTGAGGGTTCCCGTTGGGATGGCAGTGTCAAACGTCACCGTGGTAGCACTGACACTGTATGTGTCGTGGTGCTGCGTTACACCATCAAAGGCGATGACCAGATCATTCTCTGTGCCGGGGTCAGCCGTCAATGTGACTGTCGTGCTGGACCCAGCCGTAAAGTCTACGCCGCTGCCAGCAAACACATCTACTGTGCCGCTAGTCCTAGTCGATAGATCACTACGTCCGGTTAAAAAACTCATGTCTGCACCAGATAACTGATACTCGCTTCAATGCTGGAGGCATTCTCTGCAATGAAGTCGAGAGTGTCGCTGTTGTTGAGGACGATCTTGCCACCGTTCAGCATATCAAGGCTGTCATTGACGGGGATGTTGACTTGGTGTCCGAGCTCGCTATCCACCCCACCGTCGCGGTTAACGTCTACCGTCACCCAACTGTCCACGGTGGCATGTACGTTAGCCACCGACAATCCGATGACTGTAATGATTTCGCTGGCACCAGCCGTCAGGCCAGCCGCCAGGGATGTCGTGACCAAAAAACCTTTGCCTGTTAGTACATCTGCCATGTTGCTATCCTAGTGCTAAGACGAGGCCGAGTCCGACACCGCCGAGATTTGAGAGTGAGGTTGATGCGGAATCTACATCGCTGAGATTGTTGGCGGCGAGCAGATCGCCAGTGCCTGTGCCGTCATCACCAGAAAATGCGAAAGTGACACCGACCACATCGCCATCAGATAGGGTGCCGAAGGTTGCCACATGCGTCACGGCCACGCGGGAATATGTCGAAGCGGAGGTAACGCTTCCTGACACTTTGTAGACGACACCCGCCGTCGCCGTTCCAGCTTCTTGAATGTAGATCGTGGCTGAATTGCTGGCAGTCGGATCGTCCAGACTGTCAATCAGCGCGTTGATGCTGACACTGTTTCGTTCAACGTCATCGAAATATAAAACTGTAGCTGCTGACAAATCGCCAGAATTTGCCCACACCTTCCCGACGCCTTGGTCGGTGTCAGTGGTGGTTGACTCCCAAGTCAAGGAGATGCCGGGAGCTTTGGAGGAACTGTTAATGGCGGTGTCGATCGCTCCTTGCGTCGCCAATAGAGTGGCACTGCCCGTTGAAATGACGCCGTCGTCGATGCCCGTCACCGTAGCACCTGTTGCCAAGGCAAGGTCTTGGCTGGCCACAAGTGAAACACCAGTGACGGTAGTTCCCGTGACAGCGGCGGCGGATGCCCCGCCAATCACGGCTCCATCGACC
>Ga0208433_1000740_pt1 | contig 13014 bp, 17 predicted proteins | sample 3_EtaG_FD_184075 | JGI IMG/M metagenome (GOLD analysis project Ga0208433, IMG submission 184075) | Marine viral communities from the Subarctic Pacific Ocean - 3_ETSP_OMZ_AT15126 metaG (SPAdes) (version 2) | ecosystem: Environmental > Aquatic > Marine > Oceanic | place: Pacific Ocean | collected...
AGGAACTTTAGACAGGAGCAACGGACGTAGGTGAAACACACGCCCAGTAGAAGTAGACAAGTCAGATAGTTCCTCTACAGACTCACCTTCTCTATGTGCCGAGATGATACAGCCGAATGCCTCAGATGTAACCTCATCGTAGCTGATAGGTCTAAGGGATTTATCTTCAGTTGCATGTTCGAGTGACTGAACGAAAGCATCCTTACTTCTATCGTCCAGGAGTGATGCCCTTGACCAGAGGATACGTTCACGTCTCACTCCTCTGTCACTTGTGATATCCATTGAGACTGTGATCTCTGCTGAGATACGTTCCAGTGATTCTGATATCCTCTCTGCCCTGAAGTATAGACCTACATCCACAAAGGATATGTCTATGATAGTTCCCTTTTTATTTATTGTTGGTCTGAACAAGTTACTTCCTCCTCCGTCTACTTCTGCGTCTAGGCTCCACGTCTTCATACTCCACCCTGCTTACCTTCTTAGGCTTATCTTGTTCAGGCATATTAAATTTTAGCTGTTGAACTTCTCTCTTGATCTCACGCACAGCCTCGTCAATCTTCTTCTCTACTTGTTTGCCAGGCGTATACATCATGCAGCATTGGATCGCTGCTACTGGCACGTCCCACTTGCATTCTCCTAGCTGTCTACATACTGGATCGTCATACATCAGAGGTCACCTTCTCTTTCTTTAGAGGGACCCACTTCTTCCTGTCAGACTCCCATGACTTAACAAGTAACTGGTTCTCAGCCATAGCAAAGAACACTTCTTCTTGCCACTCCACATTCTGAGACTCACGCACCTCGAACTTTTCTTCGGCTGTCTTAGGTAGTTTGACTACCATGCATTTGGGTTGAGTGCTGATATCAAGGGCAGACAATATCTGCTTGAGTGCCATACTGTATGCAGAATTTTGTAATGAGTAGGTAGGATAGATCCTTGCGCCACTCTTATAGTCTGCTATTAGTATCCGCTCGTCTTGAGTCATCGCAATCAGGTCTGCTGTTCCGCAGTATCTGACGTGAGTTTCCTCATCATAAAAGTATAGTGGCTGTTCAGTTGCTATGATGGACAGATTGTTTCCTGAGATCCATGTATACCAACTGTCCACCGCATGGGAAAATTCGCTCGGCACAAACACGCTACTGTCATACGAGAGCCTGTCTATCAGGTGATGAATGCGACTGCCCCAATCTGCGGCTGTGTCTCTGATCTTGATACTCGCCTGTTTAGATTCTTCTTTAACAGCGAGTGCCATGTTAACTGTCTCTTCGTATGACATATTAGTTCGCAATCTCCTGCGAAACTCGACAGAGAAATAACTGTCCTCCTGTCGAACCTTCCAGTTTTCCAGTTCACGTTTGGGGATTCCTCTATTGAGAATCGTAGTCACTCGTGTCATAAGTTGAAACTCTTGATCGATCTCTGGATTAGACACCTGGTATCCCTTGCCTGATTCGTGAAGGGATACCTGTGACCTGACGGTATCTAATTTGTTTTTAATTAATTCTATGGAACACTCACTCATCATCTCGCCCTCTACTAGTTGGACGCATTTCATACCTATAAAACTTCAGTTTATATTGGATAGAATGCCCATAATTAAAGATCAGCTTAAGCAGTTCTTGGTTAAGTTCCATAGACCAATGTGTATTCATTACTTCACGTGTTAGTTTCTCAGCTATACCAGTAGTAATATTAAACTTTTTCTGAACTTTCTCTTCAACTCGATAAATATCATACATATCTAGGTGGTCGCAGCTATTCGAGTCGTCTCCTAACAATCCATCAAGTTCTTCAGTGATATATTCTATTATCTCTAAACGATCACGACTGCTAACTCTAGTTACTTTAGTTTCCACTTTCTTCTCCTTTCAATTGCCCACTCCAACTAACCCTGAAAAATTAGGGTAATAAATTTTTAGATTTCACTGAGTCAACAAGAGAGTCAGTGAGTAAAGGTATTACTCTGGCAATGTAAGGCAATGCATCACGCTCAAAGTTTCCCATGAATGCCTCGACTCTTTCAGATCCGTCCAAGTTATCTGAAGGACGACACGCTATAAGGATCTCTTCCATAGCTGAAGCCATGATTTCAGACGCATCATGCTGGCATGAGAGATATGTAATACGTGCCTGAGTTGGGTCCATGCGTGGAGGAGGTGGTGTTTCGTCACGCCTTTCCACATTACTCGGAGGTCTGACGTTTCTCTGTGGATCTGGGGTGCCTTCCTGTGTGGGTGGTACCTCATTTGTAGTCGATTGATCTCCAGATGGTGACTCAAGACCTTCCCACTCTATGATGTTATAGTGGTAATCATTATCGTAGGTGCCTCCCTTGTTATCCCTCACGTTACCCTGTGTAACGTATACATTATAATTACCTGGTTTTGGAGTCATAACACTCTTGTTTATATAGTGTCTATCTGTTGGCCATTTGAGGTCTGGAGAATCCCATTCATAGAATGTCTGGATAGTCCACTGCTCCTCTGGTATGTCATCTCGTGACATTAGTTTGTTTCCTTTTTTATCAACATCTGTGATATGAGGCTGTAAGTTTAGCCATTCTGTCTCTGGCTTGATAGTCATCTCTACCCACGTTCCATTACCTGCTCCTCGTGGAGCTTTAGCTGGTTGCTGTTGTGTCATTAGTCTTTACTCTCTTTCTTCCCTCTGGGGGAGTGAAATTTATTAAGTCAATTTTCCTGAAGTGGTATCCACCATCTGTGTAAAGTGCGGGTATTTTTTTCTGCAACGCATACCTGTTAAGGGAACCAAAGTGTACTGACTTTGGCAAATACTTGACTGCCTCTTTCGTTCCAAGTAACTCTATTGAGTTGCCACAATGCTCGCACTCGACTAGCATCTCTAGATTAGAATCCATGTAGTAACCTCCTTTCTAATCATATAATTCTTTTATTAGTCAATCTCCCAATTGCAGACGTGGTTCTTAATCCATCTTTTTATACGTGTTACTACATTTGAATCTCTTGGTTTGATATAGATTCTGATTGTTTCCACGTCTTTAACCCTCCCGAATCGGTCAGTTTTTCTGGTCATACCGAGTTTATAATCCAAAGTATAGTAATTTTTATTGAGATTTTTTTGGAGGGTCTTTGTTAATGCCCAAGCATAGGGACTATATTTCATCTTAGCCACATATCTCATTAGCCTTCCTCCCGATCTAGGTGTTCACATATACAGACACCTGCCGTACCGCTAAGAGGCATGAACTCGGCACAGGATCGGCAGTAATTGTTATAAAAGTATGAGTGCCATATGCCGTCCCACTTGCAGTAATAGTAGACGTTTCCGTTCTCGCAATCAGGGAGACATTCAAGTGGTTCGGGAGGATCGATTCTCGCCTCCGGAATGTACCAATTCATTGTTACACCTCGCTTTCAAATTTCAAATCATCAATATATTTGATCGCTTGATTGACAGTCTTGTTGTCAATCAAGAGAACGTGTTCGTCTATGTGACGCCAAATTTCCTCTGAGAGTTGCTCAAGTATCGTGCGTATGTATTCTAGTTTGTCGAATTCTTTCATCTAATTCACCTCCTCGTATGGGTTGCAGTTATGGCAACGTGTTGCGTCTGGATTCAAGTCTCTCTCGCATTCAGGACACTGATGCTCGCTACGCATCATGTCTCTGATATAAACTTCACCTGCATCCCAGACGATGGATCTGATTGCGGATTGTTTTTCCTTAAGAAAAGCCTCTGCCTCTTCTCTGCTCCAGGCAGGGAGATCAAGTTCTCTGCGACTCTCCATGATGTGTTCAACTTCCCAAGCAACCTCTGCGTATGTTGGGAACTTCGTAGTCCATGCTGACTCAACAGTCTCTGCTTGATAGTGATCAAACATATCATCAAGATACTGTTCCGCTGTTGAGCTATCGAATGGGAAACTAGACTCGATGTTGTTTCCCAGTAAGTGGTCAGCTTGCCTCATAATTAAACCTCCTTGTGTTTATGATTGTTTGAAACTTTACCTTCAGTGTAAGCCTACACTATAATGATACAGATTGCAACCCTCAGTATCAAAATAGCCTCAGCGTGGTAGGGTAGGGGAGCAGAGGATTTCAGGCGGACGGGCGGACAGGAACTCGCCCTGAAAAACTAGTCACTTTATTTAGTCGATGCAACCTGTGTACTAATGTTTGGATTATATGTTCTATAAATAGGTGCGTAGGTTTAAGCACCTTGTAATTATCTAGCAATAGGATTGTATCAATCGCTATCGTTTCGTTGCTCTACGGGCAAGCAATTTTTACCGTCAAACTCACACGCTCGCAAACATCAAGCCAACACCGCGCCAACGCCACACGCACGCAATCATTAAAACATTGATCTATTGAACTTGATCACCCGTAGCGGTTGCGCTCGTGTTTCGTAGTCCCCTACCCTACTATCAAAACGTACGTAAAAATACCTGGTTTCGTAGTCACCAGGTATCAATACGCTATTTAGTTGTTAAGATCTTAATTAATCACCTCCTTATATAATTAATTCGACTATATTTTTTGCTGGTTTGCTAGTCCCCTGACACAGTAAGCAATCGCGGCATTGAACTTGAGTATTGCCGTCTTTGTCTTTGTTTGGACAACGAATTTCACCAGGTAACAAGTTTTCACCGTTTGAATCCATTCTATAGTATCGAACTTTATCACCATGCAACGCTTGCAGTAGTGGCAAAGTTTTCACGTGGTCGACTGAACTCATCGAATATTTTAAGTGTTCAACGTTAAAGTTCTTATGATCCCATTGGTGAGTATATGACGTATGCTCTAATTTTGTGGATTCCATCACGTTATCAATAAAAGAAAACGGCAACGCGGCAATGTCGCCATATTCGCCCCAACGAATTGGGTAATTGCGATCAGCTAGCAACGCGATCAATTCGGATTCACTAACAACGGGACTGTTACCATTTAAGTATCCACGATATACCGCGCTCGGCCCATGGATCTTAACAACGTAACAAACGTTGTTTCTCAATGCACAATCACCGCATATAGACTTATCAGCTCCACTACTGGCGTTCGACTGTGGCGACAAGCCATTATCTACCAGGATATATACGGTGACCATCGAACCGAGTTTTTTATTCTGTGAATTTTTCTGTAACCCAGTAAACAATGCGACAATCTCTTCCCCGTCCAATTGTGACTTAAATTGCATTGCTACTGTATTAGCCGCTTTAATTTCCGGGCGAAGCTCGCGCGTTTTCAATAGTGTAACCATATTTTTTTACTCCTAGATTTTAGATTTTAGGATTGTTTGAAACTTTCCTAGACTAGGGACTCACGCCCCTAGTTTCGTCCTATCAGGACTCGTCAGTAGGAACCAATTTGTAATCTTCGGATTCATAAGACAAGATAGTGCATTCACCTACTTTGTCCATTGCATCTATCACATAATCAAGCGCGGACATTGTCAGTTTGTGATTTTCTGTATCTTCCATCCCGTAGGTTTCGGTGCTTGTCCATAAAGTAATTTTTTCTAGCTTCATGCGATCACCTCAAAAGTATAATTCTTGATTTGTGATCTATGAAGGGCTTTAGCCCGTTCGACTGTGTCGATTAATTCAGGTAGCAATCTGATCGAAACGCTATCAGCCGCAACAGTTGCCGAGTCATAGTCTTTTTCGACTAATGCCAGCACGAACGCGCCCGGTGGTAGTCTGTGCGTGATGTAGTTATAAGCCTGGTCAAATGTGCGAGCTATTCGCAATTCCCTGGTGTCTCTGTCTACTGTGGAAATATCCATTTTTCTATTCTCCTATTGTTTGAAGTTTCTTAACTAGTTGCCCCATCTTTTTACTTCCCAAAATCCTGGTTCGTAGTATTCTAAGCAATCGGCTATCATGGCACCAATAACACCACCATTTTCAATATTTTCAATTACTTCCGATTGGATGAATTGCTTAACCCCTTCCTTGTGGTAGTCGGTCAAGGATGACCAACTTCCAAACGCACCCAGTCTACTTTTATTATAATAATATTCGTAAAAGTGATCCGCAAATTCGACTTTCATTTTTCATCTCCCTTCGATTGTTTGAAGTTTTGAGACTGACTAAATTATCAATCTCACATAGCCATTATCTCATACTTGCGCACACTTACACAATACATTAATTGACCTAAATGATGCATGAATCCCGCTATTTTGAAGCGCATTTGCTACGATAAACACCGCATCCACGCACACCGTCCACATTCTCAGAGACTCGCTAACGTGCGGACTTTGTGGCGTGGCTTCCTGCGCGGCTTGTGGTAGGCGCGATTCTGACGTCGCACACAAGAAAAAATGAGACAGCGTGCGAGTTACTATGTCTACATCGTCACTCGTGGCTGTATGGCGCTCTGAAGCGCCCTTGTAGCTCGCTTTGAAGCCGAGAAGCCTACCAGACACTTTTCCTACCATTGATCACCGCAGGTAACCGCAACTAGTCACTAGAAACAGATCCAGCCGTTAGACGCCTTTGGCGTTCACACTGACCACCGCAGGTACCCTCACCCCTTAGCCAAAAGTAACATGATAGACAGATACCCGTCTACGATTAGATTCTAGAAAAAGGGTCTCTATGAACGGAGTCAGGAAGCAGAAACAGTTCCTGTAATTACAGTAGGAAGTTTCAAGAAAGTAGACAGAAGCAGTAACTAGTTACTAGTAACAGTTACAGTTACAGTTACTATTACATACTAGATACTTCTTAGTTACTGAGACTAGTTACTAGTTACTAGTAACAGTGTGTTTGGGATTTTGATTTTAAATGTAAAAAAGGGAGTTGTCAAGTGTATCTGAATGAGGGTCGGGCTAGCGATCAGTATTGATTAACCAACCTATATATATAACACTAATTAATAAAAGCGACAGCAACCGCTTATAGCTGATCCGACAAGGTGCAAATTCATCATGGCATTTACCCGACCCTTGGTCGAGAGTATATCACAAAAGAAAGACCTGCCCGTGGTTGCTCCTAAACATTACGACCAAATAATCTTAAGGATCGAGCAGGTTTTCTCTTCAAACAATCCATGTTTTACACTAGGAGAATAGAACATGAATAAGATTAGTTTAGCATGGGTTCTGTGCTGTTGCAAGGAGAAATCCAGCTTAGTGCAGATCAGACGTTTCTGGAGGTTGTCGAAACGGAGACAGGTCCGTAATCTGATTACCTCTCCTTGCGAGGTCATGCTACCATAGGAGTATGCAGATGTTGTCGAAAATTTGTCCGAGATGTGAGAAAAAAGCAAAGAAAAATCCAGACGGCTTTAGTTGTATTACCTGCGGCTGGACTGAGTATATAGTCCCTGAACCCAAGAAACTCACAGGTCATATCCCTTACGCTGATCAGTTCTTTCGTCCTTACCGTGGAGCGAACCCGAAACACAGGGGCGTAAACGGATCAGTGATAACTTTGCTGTGGCAGACTAAGAAGAAACTGGATCGGGTTTTCTATTTCATGGACTGTCCAATTAACGAATGTAACGACAGGACTGTTGGCAGAAGATCGAATCAGTATGCGATGCGTAAAAGAGAGGAACATTTCTATAAGTTTGTTTGCATGGGAAGGCATTTATGGTATCTTGTGGTGTTAAATGGCGAACCGCTACACTGGCTTAGTAATGATATGGAGGTCGATATGCCTAAAGTCGGAAAGAAACATTTCTCATATACTGCTAAAGGCAGAACCGCTGCCAAGAAGTATGCAAAGAAGACCGGCAAGAAGATGACCAATAAGAAGAAGTATTAAATGCCAGCTAGTAATTCACGAGCAAAAGGCACAGAACCAGAAGACGTTATACTGAGGCAGAATATATTCCTGTCACATTATGCGGAACTAGGTAGTATACGGGCTGCCTGTGAGGTAACTGGGTTTTCAAGATCTACTCCACATCAGTGGGTTAGAGACGATATCCACGGGTTTGCTAAGAGATTCGAGGATGCAAAGCACGACTTCAGGGAAATGTTACAAGACCTGGCAGTCAATCGTGTTAAAGATCAGGGACCTAAAGATAATCCGGTATTACTAATTACGTTACTTAATGCACACTGGGCAGAGAAATACAGACCTAAAGAGAGCGGAGTTGACGAAACCGCTAAGGATACACTTAAAGTATTACGAGATAAGTTCAAGGTTGTAAGGCGCACCGAAGAAAAAGAAGAATCGCCAAGGACACCGCAAGAACAAGTAGAAGATATACTTAGGGGCAAGAAATCTGATTAAGAAGTGGCAACACAAACTCCTGTAATAGATGAAATAACTGACTTCGTTTACGAGACGGTAGACTTCTCGCCTACCCTGTTACAAAAACCTATACTCTCTTCCAGGAAAAGATTCATTCTCGTTGCAGGCGGTGAACAAGCCGGTAAGTCGATGGTGGCTTCTAAGTATTTACTCAGTAGGTTTCTTGATAATGATCAGCCCGGACTCTACTGGCTGGTTGCAGCAGACTATGAAAGAACAAAAGCTGAATTTGAATACCTGGTGCAGGACTTCGCTACGTTAGGACTGCTGGATACAGCTACTAAAAGAGTTGATCCGGGGAGAATCGTTCTCGCTGATGGAACCAGAATAGAAACTAAGTCGGCTAAAGATCCAAGAACATTAGCAATGCGTGCGCCAGACGGTATTATAGGGTGCGAGGCGTCACAGCTAGACCTTGAAACCTTTCATAGATTGCGTGGCAGGTGCGCTCCTAAACGTGGATGGATGTTTTTATCAGGAACTTTTGAAGGATCATTAGGCTGGTATCCTCAAATGTTTCAAGCATGGCAGCACTCATCATCAAAAGACGAACAATCGTTCTCTTTACCCAGCTATTCTAATCAGTATCTTTACCCTGGAGGCAGGGAAGACCCTGAAATTTTAGCACTGGAGAAGGCAAGCTCAGATGATTTCTTTATGGAAAGGATCGAGGGAATCCCATCACCACCGAGTGGACTGGTATTCACAGAGATTCGTGCTGATATTCATGTGCAAGACGTTGAGTATGTACCCGATGAACCAGTGCATATTTGGATTGATCCTGGTTACTCAGAAGCATACGCTTGTGAAATAGTTCAGATAATAAATGATCAGATAAGAGTTATAGATGAAATATATGAACGGGATCTTGTTACAGATGACATGATAGATATAGCTCAGTCTCGTCCATGGTGGAGGGACGCACGCTTTGGGGTGATTGATGTCGCTGGATTCCAGCATCAGGCAATGGCTGCGCCAGCAGAAGTCTGGATGGATCGAACTGGTATTTATTTTGATTCACAGAAAATAAGAATTAATGAAGGAACTGAAAGATTGAAGTCTTTTTTAAAGACTGATCCGGTAGATCAGAGAGAACCACGCATTGTTTTTAACCCAAAGTGTAAAGGCATCCTTTCTGAGTTCGGTGTACAGCCAAATCCCTTCGATGGACAAACGAGGGCATACAGGTGGAAACACGATCGAGATGGGAATGTAGTTGGCGAAACGCCTCAAGATCAGTATAATCATGGCGTTAAAGCTGTGATCTATGGACTTATAAATCGTTACGGTTACGGCTACGTTACTGAAGGTAGCACAATTAAAGTAAGGCGTTGGTAATGGCAAACTATACACCAGAAGAAATAATTAGTCTTGTTGATAACCACTACGATCTCACGGAACCGCTACGCACTCGTATGGACGATGATCACAAGATCTATCGCCTGGAAGAATACGATGCAGGTGAAGGGTTCCAGAGTTATACATCTAATGAACCACAGGTCTATGCAGATAAACTTATTACATGGATGACCACCGCAGAGATGGTGATCAGGGTTCCGTATAATAACTCGCAGAGAGAAGAACGGGAAAACAATGACGCAAAGGAAAGATTCCTTATTGGAGTCTTAAAGGCAGCAGATGACAGGTTGACTTCAAGGTTTCAACCCATAGTCAGGCAGCAGCTTGCGTGGTTTACCTGTTTACGTGGATGGTACGCAGGTCGTGCATTATTAGTAAAAGACGAAGACGGTGAGACTTACGTAGACATTCAGCCTTGGGACCCACTACATACTTACTGGGGAGAAGGTAAGCACGGGCTTGGTTGGGCTTGCTATAAAACCATGAAGACTCCGGCAGAGATTAAAGCTATGTGGGGAGTTGACTTAAAAGGCGAAGGCGAAGACTCAGGCACAGAAGATGCGGTAGCAGTTTATGACTTCTATGATTCAGAAGATAATATAGTCTGCACCGGTGAGGAAGTTTTAAAACGTGCAACTAAGCACGGATCGGAAAAGGTTCCCGTGTTCATCGGACCAGTTGGCGCAAACCCTCTGATCCAGGCAATTTCTGACACAGGAAACTTAGATACCATAGAAGACTACGGTGAGTCCTGCTTTAAATCTTCAAGAGATTTGTATGAGAAACATAACCTTATGATGTCGGTAATGCTTGAACTTACCGCTCGCTCCCGTAAACAAGGGCTTAAGGTTAAGTCACGAGACGGCACTAAGACATTAGAGGAAGATCCATACAAGGAAGGTTCCGAGATTGCACTCGGTCAGGGTGAGGATGTTGAGCCGCTTGGCTTGCTGGAAATGGCACGAGAGTCAGGCGCATTCATGGGACTAGTCTCCGGTGAGATGCAGCGAGGCGGATTGCCTCATTCGATTTACGGACAATTAGAATTTCAATTATCTGGTTTTGCTATTAACACTCTCAGACAGGGAGTCGAGAGTATGCTTATTCCAAGGCTGCATGCAATGGAACGGGCTTACCGAAGTATATTCCATTTATTGTGTGACCAGTATATTACAGGCGCATTCAAGGCTATGGAACTATCAGGGCAAGATCAGAATAGAATGTACTTCAGGGAAGAGATTACACCGGATATGATTAAAGACTCCGGTGACGTTGAAGTTGTCTTGATTGGTCAACTGCCACAAGACGATATGAGCAAGATGAGTATGGCACAGATCGCAAGAGAAGGACCTACTCCTCTACTTCCTGATATGTATATTAGAGATAACATTCTTGGCTTACAGTCTGCTGATGCAATGGAAGATGCTATTAAGATGCAGATTGCGGAGAAAGCATTACCCGAAGCACAGATTTGGGAACTGTTACAATCAGCAATTAGGCAGGGAAGGCAAGACTTAGCCGACTTCTATCAGGGAGAACTCTCCCGTATTTACATGATGAAAGCTATGGAACAGGCGCAGATGATGGGTGGTCCACCTCCGGGACAGGGCGGAATGCCTCCGGGTCAGGGTGGTATGCCTCCTGAAATGATGGGTGGTCCTCCTATGGGTCCACCTCCAGGTATGGGTGGTCCTCCGGGATTGCCACCACAAGTAATGCCAAACGCAGCATTAGGCGTTCCACCGCCTATGCCAAACCAGGTTCCCGGTCCTTCAGTTCCACCAGGAACTCCAAGACCAGGAGCGCAAAGTACAGAAAATAGATTGGCGAGTATCGGAATGATACCGTCTACAGGAGGTTAACAATGTCACATATAGATCCGCTCAGACCCTGGATAGGACACGAAACTGTCTTCAGAGACCCATCTACATTATTGGATGGACGAGTGACTGGTTCAGGTGAGAGAACGTATACGGGACCAATGCGACCCGCAGACTTTGCCGCATTAGGTGAAGACTGGGGTACTACTGGAGCAATTTTGCCGACCCTTGAAGAGCAACAACTGGCAAGAATGTTTGCAACTCGTGGAGATCAAGCTGGCTATGGTCAATTACAATTTGGAGCATTGGGGCAAAGTGGATCAGCAATCAGGCAGAAGGGACATCCTCAGGTATTGAGGCATGGAGGATCTGGTGCGAGAGTTGTAGCCCCTCCTCCACCGGCAACACCTGTTGTCCAGCCTGATCCGACTGCGAATTTAGAGGCTCCTTTTTCTGTAGACGGAGAAGACCTTACCAACGAGCAATGGACTCGTACCAATAAAAAGGCTTCTGTTGGAGGTTCAGGTAGAGGACCTGGATCGAAGATAATAGTGTTGGAGAATAATAAAGGAAGAAATGTAGAGGCTTCAGAAAGTTCGCACTTAAATGCTCAGATTAAATTTGCAGAGAAGACCCAGGCAAAAGCTATAGCAGAGGCAGTCCCTTGGACTGGGTCTGTTGATCAAAAGGGTATTGGTCAAAGAAACTATTGGTCTGTTGATCAAGGAGAAGAAGAAGGATACGATGCTTTTGGTTATGGAACAGGTGGACTTCCGGGTCAAGGCTTTGACGCAGGTGCGGCAGCATCTGCATTTAGGCAATTCGGAGATGCTACTCCGGGACAAGTTGCTCGTTCCGCAGGGTTTGTTGACCCAAATATGGGTTTAGTTGCAGATCCAAGATTCACAGAGTGGAAACCGCCAGTTGAGTCAGCATCAACGGCAGCACCAGCAGCAGCAACGGTAGACCCTGCATCGCAAGGCATGTTGTATAACTTAGGGGGAGGGCTTCATCAATTACCAGGATCTGTTGTAACACCAGCACCTGGAACTGTAACGCCATTCCAGGCTGCACCAGCATCTGCCGAGTTTGCGGCATTGCAAGCCAGACAAGAACTAGGCACTGAGCCGGGGGCGGAGGTTATCGCGAAGGTAGGTGGCACGGATGGCGAAGGAGTAATAACCGAAGATCCCGATGCTGCTGATCGAGTATTATGGAATAGTTATAAGGCTGCGGGTGGAGGACTTAGCTTCCTGAACTGGAGATCAGCAGGTAAACCTACGGGACCTCCGGATGACGAAAAAGTCACGACTACTGATGATACGACTACTGATGATACGACTACTGAAGGCGGTAGACAACAACAAGCCACTGGGCAGCCGCAGACATTCCAGCAGTTCTTAGAGGAACAGTTCCAAGGAGTATATAATCCGCCTTATGGGTTTAATCCTAATAAAGAGTTGATACTTGATGCGTGGACGAATGCTGGAGGCACGGTTACTCCAGAGATAGATGCACTATACGATCAAAGCAGAGGGACCTTCATGGATCGGTACCCGCAATTAATAAGTGATTCGGTT
>Ga0208433_1000745_pt1 | contig 12962 bp, 15 predicted proteins | sample 3_EtaG_FD_184075 | JGI IMG/M metagenome (GOLD analysis project Ga0208433, IMG submission 184075) | Marine viral communities from the Subarctic Pacific Ocean - 3_ETSP_OMZ_AT15126 metaG (SPAdes) (version 2) | ecosystem: Environmental > Aquatic > Marine > Oceanic | place: Pacific Ocean | collected...
ACATATTATTGATGACTCGAGGGAAGGATGGGTCAACTCGGTACACATGCTTTTAGATGGCTTCTTCTTTGGGGACAATGTACCCAAGTTTGACTATTCGGCTATTCGCGCAGAGGGCGCCCCAATCTACGGATTTGGAGGCACCTCTAGTGGTTACAAGCCATTGAAAGAGTTACATGATGATTTAACGGAACTATTCTCCAAGAAAATTGGAGAAGACATCACTTCAGTTGACATCGTCGACACTGAGAACCTTATTGGTCGATGTGTGGTAGCCGGAAATGTGCGACGCTCCGCGGCACTAGCGATGGGTAGTCACACCGATATGCATTACCTTCAAATGAAGAATGATCAAGAAAAGCTTTACCATCACCGATGGGGTTCGAATAACTCTATGTTGGCAGAGGTGGGGATGGACTATACTTGGGCCGCCACTCAGTGTCAAAAGAATGGTGAGCCGGGTACTATTTGGTTGAACAATGCCCGTACTCGCGGCCGTTTTAAAGATGGACCTCGAGACGACGATCTACATGTGATGGGTTTTAACCCTTGCGTGGAACAACAATTAGAAGACGCTGAGTTGTGTTGCTTGGTCGAGACCTTTCCAGCAAAGCATGATGATCTCGAAGATTATCTGCGTACGCTTAAGATCGCTTACCTGTATGGAAAAACTATCACTCTTTCTAACACACACTGGCCCGAGACCAACGCCAAGATGTTGAAAAACCGACGCATAGGCCTTTCACAGTCGGGTGTCGTACAAGCGTTTAATAAGTTTGGCCGTCGCACGATGTACGAGTGGTGTGATAAAGCATATGACTTTGTTGCAGAGTTAGACGCGGAGTTTTCCAATTGGTTGTGTATCCCACGCTCGGTGCGCACCACTTCTATTAAGCCGTCAGGCACTGTTTCGTTATTGAATGGTTCAACTCCGGGCATTCATTTCCCTGAGAGTGAGTACTACATTCGCCGCATTCGTTTCTCTAGCGATTCTAATATGATTGAGCCCCTCAAGAAGGCGGGTTATCGTGTGGAGGATGATGAATACTCCCCCAATACGCTGGTGGTAGAATTTCCGGTCCATGAACCTTATTTCTTGAAAGGAAAGTGCGACGTGAGCATGTGGGAGCAGCTTGAGATAGCTGCCCAGTATCAGCATTATTGGGCAGATAACTCTGTGTCCGTCACTGTGACTTTTCAACCTTCCGAGGCTCCCCAGATAAAGAACGCTTTGGAAATGTACGAAACTCGCTTGAAGGCGGTTTCCTTTTTGAAATATGAAGAAACAGGTTATAAACAGGCGCCCTATGAGGCTATTACAAAGGAAGAATATGAAAAAGCCATTAAAAGAATTAAACCGCTTCAACGAGTCAAAGACGATGAAGGTGGTACAGGAACAAAGTTTTGCACAAACGACACTTGCACAATTTAGGAGGATAAGTGACACCAGTTAATCGTTATATTATTGTTGAAATTATAGAACCCAAGAGCCCAGGGATTGAAAGCGGCATAGTTCTGCCGGCAGACTTTAAGCCAGCTGAGGAGCGCTATGTAAGTGCTAAAGTGGTAGGGTGGGCAGAAGATGTAAGGTTTGCCAAAGAACTTAACGCAGGGGGTACGCTTTTGATTGATCGATCCATGGCCGAAAAAATAAAACTCGACGGGGACGCCATACATATCATCTTGGATAATTATGTAATTGGTATTCTCAGTTAAAGCTATTTAATGTATGGACAAAAACTTCTACAATCAAGCATCTGCCGCTAAATTAGGATGGGATCCAAACTGGTTTGGAGAAAAGTGTTTTGATGAAAAACTCGTAAGAGCCATCAAAAAATGGCAGCGAGTTCGTCAACTCGTAGCTGATGGCTTATGTGGGCCCATGACGTTTCGACGTTTATGGACGGAAAGGCAAGCTAAGCTAGCGGAAAACGCAGTTGGAAAGCCTTTTTATTCACACCATATTGTTAACAACGGCAAACTCGTGCCTATTGCATGGGATAAGGTGGTTTTGTGGACAGACGAAGGCGGCATCGCTGCCCGAGAGGGAACTTATTATAGCTATGCTGGTAGATCCCAACGTAAGATTCGTTATTTTGTTAATCACTGGGACGTCTGCCTGTCTTCACACATGTGCGCTACAGTTTTAGATAAGCGCGGTATTTCTGTCCACTTTTTGATTGATAACGACGGCACCATTTACCAAACTTTAGATATGCAACATGCGGCGTGGCATGCCGGTAGTTCACGAACTAATCGTGCCTCCGTCGGGGTGGAAATAACAAATGCCTATTATCCTAAATATCAAGATACTTACGTCGAGAGGGGCTTTGGAGAGCGCCCCGTAGTAGACGACGCTTGGGTGCATGGAAACAAGCTAGACCCCTTTCTAGGCTTTTATCCACAACAGTTGGAGGCTTTAAAGGCTTTGTGGCAGGCTATTCACGCTACAACCGGAATTCCTTACGAAACACCGGAAAGTCAGTCCGGTGAAATGTCCACGGTGTACGAGCAAAATGTGGTGTACGGTGATTTTACTGGTTTTGTTAGCCACTATCATCTTACCAAAAGAAAGATCGATTGCGCCGGCTTGGACTTGAAGAAGCTTTTAGAAGAGGTGAAAGATGATTAGCTATGTATGCGTCATAATATGTATGTTATATTTTGCTGGCAGCATGAGTATGAATGATAATAAAAAATGATGAAATAGTCATCGGCAGTTCGCTCAGAGCGGTTTTATATGCATTTAGTAACGAGTTGCCCATTTTCTTTGCAGAGGAACGAAGACCTTTCAGATTTGATTATCTCGATCCCGAGTTGGACTTATCATTTCTTAAGCTGTCAGCTCAGACAAAAAGTTTAACGACATTCGGAGAAGATAAAATAGTAGGCACGCAGAAGGTTCTGTTATGGGAGCGACTCTTATTTTTGTTGGGGCTCTCCGGTAAAGCACCATTAAGTGATCGCTGCACCACCATGCGCATAGATAAACGATCACTTATTTGTTCTAATGAGTATGCTAAGATCGCGGAAATAGAATTTAAAACAGCATATTTCTTTGGCGACGATAAATGTTTTGGACTCTCAGCCCAAAAAGAGGTTGCAAACGATGGTGTGATATGTTATGATTGGATAGCATTTCATCGAGGAGGCAAGCACGAGATCGATTACATCGAGACAGAAGACTCACTAGTGAAAGAGATATGGTTCTATTCATCAGATCGGATTGATGGCGCCACCAAAGTCAAGGACGCCTGCGTGGTGTCCCACTTGACAGAGGAACAGCTAGCTAGTTTTGACTATTCTGAAACGATGGCTCGATTTAAAGCTGTCTCCGAAATGGAAAGCAGGGGAATGAAAGGAGTTTTTAATGGATATTCACCCACGGGAAGACCGAAGTATTATAAGTTCAGAACGTCTAACATCGCTCGCGAGAAACGTGCGCAGTTTGATACGCCATGGCAAGCAGAGGATAACGTCCAAACACCACGAGTTACGGAATCGTTTTTACTCGAGGCTTTGCAAGGGACATATGGATCGTACGATAGACTTTTGAGGAATTTGTGAGTGGTCACACGCACTTAGCCGGCGTTATTCCGGTTGCAAACTTGGATACGGACTTTGATTTGAACGTGCCGCCCTTCCTATTACCAATAGATAAGGGCTTTACGGCTATTCAGAAGGCTGTGTTTGAGTGCGCCATGGCAGGCTGTCAAACGATATGGATTGCGGCGAATGATGATTTGGCGCCTATTGTACGAAAGCATATTGGAGAGTGGGTATACGACCCAGTATATTACAAGCGTGATTTAACTAAATTTTATAGTGAAGTAAGAAAAGAAATACCTATTTATTATGCGCCCATCCACCCGAAAGACCGTGACCGGCGAGATTCTTATGGATGGTCAGTATTATATGGGATGTATTCTGCTTGGTTAGTATCTTACAAAATTTCCAAATGGCTGATTCCCGATAAATATTTTATTTCATTTCCTATGGGAATGTATGATATTTATAATTTAAGAGGACATAGAAAAGAGATATTAAGCCAGAAAAGTAATTTCTTCTTGACACACGATGGAAAGAGTGTTAAGGATAATGAGCATCTGGCTTTTACTATGTTCGGAGAGGATTTTAAAAAGTGCCGAAGAGCAGTAAACAGAAAAACAACAAGGGAGTATTTACCCCCTGGACCCGACGAAGAAATACCTTCAAGAAAACGCCCCATCGAAGAAAGGTGGTCGGCCCGTTTTTTTGGTTTTAATGATATTTTTGAAGAAATAGACGAAACTAATGCTTCAAAAGTTGAAGTAGAATGGTACCACAATATCTCTACTTGGGAGGGATATCGCACCTATTTAGGGTCAGAACATGTTATCGAAAAGCCATATAAAAGGTTGACAGGGCCCCATCAACATGCTAAGATGTGTATGGAGGTTGAGGAAGAATGAGTCGCAAGACATCTGCAATTAAATTCGTGGGACTGCATGCCCACAGTGTAGCGGGATCTATTTTTGATGCTATCGGTTATCCACAGGATCATATGGATTTTGCCTATGAGAATGGTATGGGCGCATTGGCGCTCACGGACCATGGCAACATGAATGGCTTGCCCTATCAAGTGCTACATGCTAAGCGCATGAAAGAGGAGGGCAAGGAGTTCAAGCCGATTTTCGGGTGTGAGGCTTATTTCATCCCTTCGCTTGAGACTTGGCATGAAGAATACACCAAGGCGATGGAAGACAAGAAGCGCGCTCGCTCCATCAAGAAAGACGAGCAGTCGGGCGCAACCGTGGAGGATGAAGGCGACAGCAAGCGCACACAAAACATTCTTCGGAGTCGTCGTCATCTCGTCTTGTTAGCTCAGAATCAGACCGGCCTCAACAACCTTTTCAAGTTAGTCTCGGAAAGCTATCAGCCGGAGAACTTTTACCGTTACCCGCGCATTGATTACGCACTGCTCGAGAAGTATAATGAAGGTATCATTGCTTCATCTGCTTGTCTCGGAGGAGTATATGCGGGCAACTATTGGGAGAATCGCGAAGAAGGCCCAGAAGCGGTAGTGAGCGCAATGCGCGAGACGACAGAAAGAATGATGGAAATCTTTGGAGACCGTTGGTATGCAGAACTGCAGTGGAACAATGTCCCGGAGCAGCATGAACTCAACACTTATATCATTGAAGTAGCGCGCGAATTTGACGTTAAACTAATTTCCACAGCTGACAGTCATTACTACAATCGCGAAGCGTGGAAGGACCGCGAACTTTATGTGCGTCTGGGGTGGCTGGGAAAGGGCAGACCCTCCTGGGCGGAAGACAGTCAGTTGCCTATCGACGTTGATGAGATTGGATACGAGCTATATCCCAAGAATGGCGATGAAATGTGGGAGGCATATAAGAAGTATGCCGAAAACACCGAAATTGAATACGACGATCAATTAGTACTTCAAAGTATTGAAGAAACACATCATATTGCCTTCAATAGAATAGAAAACTTTTTACCAGACAATACTGTTCGGCTTCCATCGTTTGTTGTTCCCGCCGGCGAGACAGCTACTTCAGCCCTCGTGAGCTTTGCTTTTGATGGCTTGCGCAGACACAACCTCAATCAAAAGCCAGAGTATATTCAGCGATTGCAGCGGGAGTTGGATGTTATTAATGATCGCGGCTTCTCAAAATATTTCTTAACAATGAAAGCCATTGCCGATGCGGCCAACACCATGATGTTATCTAGTCCCGGCAGAGGATCGGCCGCAGGTTCATTGGTTGCATACGTACTTGGCATTACACAGATCGATCCCATCAAGCATGGTCTTTTGTTCTCGCGTTTTCTGCGCGCAGACGCAACTGACTACCCTGACATTGATTACGATGTGAGTGATAGCATGCTCCTGAAAGAGAAGCTTATGGAGATGTGGGGGAAGGATACCGTGGCTCCTATTTCAAACTGGAACACGCTGCAGCTACGCTCTCTTATCAAAGATATTTCAAAAACATATGAAATTCCTTTCACCGAAGCAAACACTGTCACCAGCGTGATGCTTCGCGAAGCAATGCCGATGGCGAAAGAAAAACACGGTATCAAGGCGGGCGTTTATAATCCCACATGGGAAGAAGTGATGGAGTTTTCAACGTCGCTTCAAGCATATCTGGCTAAGTATCCTCAAGTGAAGGCTCACGTTGAGGGCCTCGTCGGGCAGGTGCGCTCGTGCTCCCGCCATGCGGGGGGTGTTGTAGTGGCAGAAGAATTAGATAGACACATGCCACTCATTAACTCTGGGGGTGTGCGCCAGACGCCCTGGTCCGAGGGTCAGAACGTACGCCACCTTGAGCCTCTGGGTTTTATTAAGTTCGATCTCCTGGGGCTTTCGACATTGAAGATGATGGAGGGTGCGATTGAACATATCCTTCGGCGCCATCATAACATCGAGAAACCGACGTTTAATGATATTAAGCAGTATTATGACGAGAACCTGCATCCAGATTGCATAGACACAAATGATCAGAAGGTTTACGAAAATGTCTTTCACAAAGGGAAGTGGGCCGGCATTTTTCAGTTTACAGAAACCGGTTCACAGAACTTTTGTAAGAGAGTAAAGCCTCGCAACCTTATCGACATTTCGGCGGTTACTTCAATTTATCGCCCGGGCCCCCTATCTGCCGGTGTTCATGATGAGTTTATGGAAGCGAAGGAAAACCCTCAATACATCCAATATTTGACAGATGAAGTTCAAGATATTACACAAGAAACATTTGGTTTCTTAATCTTCCAAGAACAGATTGCGCTCATCGCACACACTCTTGGAAAAGATTTAACCCTCGACGAGGGCAACCTGCTCCGAAAGGTTCTCACAAAGAAAGGAACTGGGAAGAGCGACAAAACAAAGAAGGTGATTTATGACAAGTTCATTGCGGGGTGCTCGGAGAAGGGCATCAATCTCGACAGCGCGCAAACTCTATGGAATAATTTTGAATACTTTTCAGGTTACGGTTTTAATAAGTCTCATGCTGTTTCCTATAGTATGTTGTCTTATCAGTGTGCTTGGTTATTTACATATTATCCCGTAGAGTGGATGGCTGCATTCCTTGACAAGGAGCCAGAGAGCAGAAAAGAAAAAGCCATCAACATTGCCAAGCAGTTTGGGTACATTATTGAACCACTTGACATTAATAAATCGGGAGTTGTTTGGGAAATTAGCGAAGACGGAAAGACACTCATCCAGCCGTTAACTTCTATTAAAGGACTGGGTATGGCAGCTATTGAGCAGATTTTAAATAATCGGCCCTTTAAGGATGTCGAGGATTTACTCTTTAAAGAAGAGATAGCTTATAGCAAGCTAAATAAGAAGTCGCTTGACGCTCTATGGAGGGCTGGCGCGGTTGATAATCTGATGGATGATCGTTTCACAGGACGCAAGCACTTTTGGAGTGCATGTGTGGTAGAGCGCCCAAAGAACTTAAAAAGATTTAATGAGAATCTAGAACTTTATCGACCAGAGGGAGACTTTACCGAAGAGGAAATCATTCAGTTTAAAACAGAATTAACCGGGGTATTTCCTATTAACTTAGTCATCAGCACTGAGACGGTGGAGAAACTTCAAGAAAAGTTTGTTCCGCCTATTTCTGAGTACGACCCGGGTCTTCAAGTATGTTGGTTTATTCCACGCAAAGTGATACCCAAAAAGACCAAGAACGGAAAGCTGTATTGGATTGTTGAAACGATTGATAGCAATAATGAATCCACAAAGATTAGGTGCTGGGGTATTAAGCCAGAGAAAGATAAGATTTTTCTTAACCGCCCTTACATGGCTCGCTTGAAATTCGACGAGCAGTGGGGATTCTCCACGTATGCCATTGGAAAGACATTTAGATTATTAGGATAAACAATGAACGTAATTAGATATTTTAGCCCCCTATTGAAAGAACCCAAACTTGCAGATGACTTGCCTATTGTTGTGCGCGTGAGAAAATTTGATGAAGCTGCAGCTAAAACATTTTCTGAAACAATGGCAAAGGCCCAAAATAGTGGACAGCCTATTGTGCCCGTTATTATCGATAGTTATGGAGGACAGGTGTACAGTTTAATGTCCATGATATCCGACATCAAACACTCTAAGATTCCCGTAGCAACTATTGTTCAAGGAAAGGCTATGTCCTGCGGCGCTATACTATTTAGTTTTGGCACCGAAGGACATCGGTATATGGACCCCGACGCCACTTTAATGATACACGATGTTAGTTCGATGGGGTGGGGGAAAGTGGAAGAGATTAAAGCGTCCGCAGTCGAAATTGAGAGGCTAAATCAAAAGGTCTATCGGATGATGGCTATTAATTGTCGACAGCCAGAAGAATACTTCTTAAACATTGTGCACGACAAGAGTCATGCCGATTGGTTTTTAGATGCGGAAGAATGCAAGAGCGTCCGGTTGGCCAATCACCTACATGTTCCAGAACTAAAAATAAGAGCTACCATTAATTTTGATTTCAAGTAGAAAGTAGTTGACACTCTTGAGCAAATTTGTTATAGTAGTAACACCACTAAGGAGGTAAATGTGGCAAACACATATGAAGAGAAGAAGCGCTATGTGAAGGAATACATCCGGTCACTTAACGCCATTGAAGATGCAATGGAACCCTACAAGGAGCAGAAGCGCGACTTGCGTTCCGAGTTCAAGGAAAACGGATGGCTAAGCACTGACGAGATTCGTGCGGCAGTGAAGGCATTCCGCTTATATAAGGGCAAGTACAACATTGATGAAGTTGTCGATAACTTTAATATGATTACGGGAAAGACTGAACAGTGATCGTTGAATATGCTTTGTGTCGTCCGATGGCCAAGCCCCCCGAAAGGGCTAACCCATCGGATGCGGGACTAGATGTATTTTATTCTCCCCGGGAGAAAAACTTGGCTAAGAAGCTAACTCTCCATCCTGGGGAGGGCGCTGTCATCCCAACAGGTTTGCGTTTTGGTGTACCACACGGTTACATGCTCGAAGTCAAGAATCGTTCCAGCGTGGCTGCAAAGCGCAGTCTCATTGTGGGAGCGTGTGTGGTCGACTCTGGTTATGATGGAGAAGTGTTTGTGAACTTACACAACATTGGCAAGCAACTTCAGATCATTAAGCCTTACGAAAAGATCGCACAACTAGTTATGATTCCCGTTGTGCATTTTCGGGCGGTTGAGAATATTGTGGGCCACTTGTATGGACACCCAATGACTATTAGTGCCCGCGGCGCCGGCGCGTTGGGGAGCACGGACGAGGCGGCAGAAGTAGTAGAATGAATCGAGAGCAGCGTAGAGCACAAAAAAAGAAGATGTCGAAGGATGAGCAAAAAATCTCCGATAAAATTTTTCTATTCAATCAACTCCCAGATGAATGCAACACATGCGAAAAAGCATTTGACAAGAAAGATAAGGCCATGGTACAATCATGGTCAGTCGTCGTAAGAGACACAAAGGGCACAGTTTCACTATTTTGCCCCGAGTGTATAGAGAAAACACAAACATTTATGGAGGAAAATAAATGAAAGTAAAACGTTTATCGAAGTCTTCCCTCCAGAACATCTTAAATGGAAAGATTAAAGAGGAAGCAACTTGTGTCATTAAATTTTATTCTAATGGATGCCATTTTTGTCACAAGCTTAAGGGCCGCTATGAACAAGTGTCGGAGGATTTTCCCGACGTACACTTCTTTGCTTTTAATATTGGGGATTATCCTCAAATACAAAAGCAATTGGAATTTAGAGGAGTGCCCACCATCTCGTTGGTTAATGCGGGCCCAGCTAAACCGGCCGTTAAAATGATGCCGGAACCCAAAAAGCCCGATAAGACTACATGGTACACTCTTGATAACATAAAGAACTTTATTGAAAAGGAAAGGAAATAAACAATGTCAAAAAATTTATACGATGCCGCGGTATTGCAACTGCGGGGGCGGGCCTTAGAGGCCTTGGCGACCGTAGAACTGTTGCTAAAAAATCCGACGGCTGTGCCGGACCACTCTAACTGGGTGGATGAAATTATCAAACATACGAAAGTGTTAGCTGAAAATGAAAACACAATGATAACACTGCAGCAATACTTTGGGAAGCAGTTTGCGCCGCCGCCAACCGGACCTACTCCACCATTGGCCGGCCCCAGTCCTACTCCACCCCCAGAGTCGCCTGGAGAGCCTCTAACTATAACTCCGGAGCGCTCACCCACTTTGCGAAAAGAACTAACTCGGCAAAAGAGACTACAAGCCATGAAGGCGCGCCAAGCCATGGCCAAGAAAGAATTGTATCCCCCGGCGGATGAAGAGTCAGGGCTGAAGGAAGAGGCGCCTAAGAAGAAGGTTTCGAAAAAGTCGCGGAAGAAGAATGAAGAATAACTCGTTATCTTATGATGACGTATTATTGATACCACAATATTCCGAAATTCGTTCACGAGCCGATGTGGACATCGCTAGTGATTTAGGAAAGGGATGTGCTTTAAGGCTTCCCATTATTTCTTCGCCAATGGATACCGTATCTGAAAGTGCCATGGCGGCCGCCATTGGTCGTTATGGTGGCGGTTCCATCATCCATCGCTATAATAGCATTGAGGAACAAGTCCGCCAAATTAAAATGGTGTGGGCCTTAAACGAGGGCAAAAACCCTTGTGTAGGAGCAGCAGTTAGTGCATCGGGAGACGTTTTAAAGCGCGCACGAGCATTGATAAATGCTGGAGTGGGGTTTTTATGTATAGACGTGGCTCACGGTCATCATATTATGATGAAAGAAGCATTGCGCGCCCTGCGTAGTATATTAGGAGAACACGTTCATATTATGGCTGGGAACGTTGCCACTCTGGATGGCATCAATGATTTGGCGGACTGGGGCGCCGATTCGGTGCGCTGCAATATTGGAGGGGGATCTATTTGTTCGACACGCATTCAAACGGGACACGGCCTCCCCGGCCTTCAAACGATCTTAGACTGCGCGCAGACTGACCGAGATGTAAAAATTATTGCGGACGGGGGAATCAAAAACTCAGGGGATATCGTTAAAGCCATGGCAGCCGGCGCCGATGCAGTAATGTGTGGGTCCTTATTTGCGGGAACCGATGAGACACCAGGAAAAATATTTGAAGACATGGATGGAACTCGATGGAAGTCTTATAGGGGGATGGCCAGCAAGGAAGCACAAGTTAATTGGAGGGGACGCTATACTTCGTTTGAAGGAGTTGCAACGCGTGTTCCTTACCGTGGGTCCGTAAAAAATATTCTTGAAGATTTGGAGCGGGGCATAAGGTCAGGCTTTTCATACAGCGGCGCCGAAAATCTAGCAGCGCTTCATACCAAAGCAAAGTTTATCGGCCAGACGCCATCTGGATTATTCGAAAGCGGCGCTCATATCTCGCGCAGGAAGTGGTAATGAGTACCAAAATAGATTATGGTAACTTGACAAAACAAATTGCTTTTTGGGATAATGATCATCGACAGGCGCAGTTAATACTACGATGCAGACATGACGGACTTACACAGGCAGACTTTTTTCGTCATATGGTGACCGGCTACATTAGTGGAGATGATCATATTCATAGTTACATTGATGAAGTAAAAAAAATGGGGGAGAAACGTAAACAAAAATCACGCACATTGAAGAAAAAAGGAGATGATATGGTAAAAGATTTTGCATTAACAGATGGAGAAGTTGAGAATATTTTTGATTTACTGGAAGAGGAGTTCCAGGACTATGAGTGACGGGCTATTAACGTGCGCAAAAGAGTGCATGAAAACAAAGAAGAATTGCGATGTGGCCGACTGTCGTTTATGGGTGGAGTTTGATGAAGACCATAACTGTTGTTTAATCTCTATTCATGAACATGGTGCTATGACGTTGAGAGAGGTGGCGAAGCGCTTAGGTATCTCCTTTGCGAGAGTTAAGCAAATAGAAACAAAAGCACTTAAACGCTTAAAAGACAACCCGGATGCCACTACTTTGTTTTTTTAAGGTATTTATCAAATAAAGTAACTATTTACCTTTGAGATTTACCATTTTAAGGAGATATACAATGGCTCGCAAGACTCTACTAACTGAAGGCGAAGTTCGTCGCTTCATGAAACTAGCTAAGATGGCGCCGGCGCCTAATCAACGAATACACGAGATGGGATACGGCCTTCCCGGCGCCCGAGACGACGAAGAGGAGCTAGGCGCAGAACTCGGTGCTACCGAAGACGAGTTGGGTGCTGAAGATGAATTCGCAGATGAAGAAGGAGAGGAATTAGAGATGGACGACGAAGAGGCCGGCCCCGAAGACGAAGAGCTTTTGGCTCGCGTTGTTCGCGCCGTGGCCGATGAGCTTGGCGTTGAAGCCACCATCGAAGGCGAAGGCGAGGAAGAGGTTGAAGTCGAAGATGAGTTAGAGATGGACGTTGAAGAGCCCGGCGGCGAAGAGCTAGATCTAGGCGTTGAAGCCGAAGAGGAAGTACCCGAGCCGATGATGGAGCTAGCCCGCGCCATGACACGCGTGCTGCGTGAAACCGGCGCTGAAGACACTGGAGCTTCTGCTGGTGATGAATCCGAGACAGACGAGGGCGAAGAAGATTATACCACCAAGAAGGGAAAGAAAAAGAAGGGTGATGAAGCTTTTGTTAACGAGGACGCCGTTGTCAATGAGGTTGCGCGCCGCGTAGCTGCTCGGCTAGCCAAGCAAGATCAGAAGGATGCAATGGCTGATCAACTAGCCGAAAGGATTATGGCTCGACTGGTGAAATAGTAGTTGACAAAAGACTCTATAACTGTTATAGTTAACCACCAGTAGTAGCTGGTGGTTATTTTTTTGAGGGTATTCGATGGATTGGTTTTTCTACTTACTGGTGTACATGTTTGGATACATAACGTGCAAGACGTTTTATTTTATGAACTCTGCGCGCATAAGTATTAATATGTTAAAAAGTGCACAACTTACAGCGTTGCTTGTATTGGCTCGTTCAATGGAGC
>Ga0208433_1000751_pt1 | contig 12901 bp, 5 predicted proteins | sample 3_EtaG_FD_184075 | JGI IMG/M metagenome (GOLD analysis project Ga0208433, IMG submission 184075) | Marine viral communities from the Subarctic Pacific Ocean - 3_ETSP_OMZ_AT15126 metaG (SPAdes) (version 2) | ecosystem: Environmental > Aquatic > Marine > Oceanic | place: Pacific Ocean | collected...
TTCCATAGGATTTAATCGCATAGTGGGTTGGGGCGCCGGTAGTGGAATCAACCCTTGCAGCAACAGTAATGTTTTCAGGATCAGCAAAATTAATATTTTCAGTTAACACGAATCCTAAACCGGTGTCGCTTGAAATAGTGGTGCCCCTCTTTAATGTTGGGATATAATTGCTATCTGGGCCAATACCGGTCGCAGATGCCGGCACCATGATAAAGAAAGCTACCTGGCCATATGTAGATGGGCGCCCAGGAAATTTATATCCCAGAGCGCGACCATGGCGCACAACATTCGTATACTGATATGCTGTGTCTAGAAATGCTTCATTAACATTATAGTCTAAGTAAAAGGACAGCTGATCGCCAACATAGGCAACCGCATCCAACATCATAGAACCGAAGGACGCTTCACTAAAATCTTGAAAGCTATCCGGATAAAATCTTTCTGCAATCTGCGTTAAATCGTTGCGAATCGACTCATACTCACGATGAGTATAGTCGATGTGCATTATCTTTCCTTGTTGATCTGCCATTAAAAAACCCTTATTTTAAATAGTAAATTGTAGTAAATCTTTGGTATTTAAACCTGGAACCGAATACGTAATTCTGGCTAATAGTTTATTAGAATCAGCTTCTGACGCGTCAAATTGTATTTCTAATATTCGAATGGCCGGCATGTATGCCGCCACTTGATCGCCTATTCTTGACTCTATTAAGTTAAAAGTAGTCTGATCAAAATTGCTAAACAAAAACCTATTCATTCCAACACCAAAATCCGGATCCATTACTCTTTCACCCGGATTAGTAAGCAAAAGCATTTTAAGATTCTGCTTTATCAACGTCTTATAGCTAGTGATCATTGCGAAGCCGTTGATCGAATCTCTCGTAAGTGGTAATTTAACCGCTATGGATGCCATTTTTTATATGCCTCAATATAAGTACTACCTAATCTTTTTTATCGCACAATTCACCTTCAGCATTAAATGGGTTAGATCTAAGTCTGTTCTTCTTCCACCATGGTAAGAATCTGGCGCCAGGTGAAAGCTTGAACCTCTCTCTAAGTTGCTCTAGCCATTGCTGGGCCCCATTGGCATCGCCGGCGCCGGGATCGAATTTTCTTGCATGGTAATAAACGTGAAACATTTTCTTCATTAAGCGCACCGATCTTCTAAGCACATGCTGATCCCATTCATCGTAATCCAAGACAAAGATACTCTTGGCGCCTCGATCTTCCGTTGCAACCCAGCCGCGGGCGCCGGCGAACGTTTCTACGTAGTCGACAACCTGAATAGTGCCGCCGTCGCCATCAGAGACATCCATTGGAACTACATTTACATACATTCCCGGCTTGGGGCCGACATGGGGTGCGGAGGGCCACGTTGCGACACCAATGTCAGACTTGTGTAAATCTCCACGAGCCACGGTATATTCGCCAATCGACGGGAGGAATCCCATATCGTTATAAATTGCAGTTATTCCCAATACCTTCTTTAGCGAGAATATATATTGGGTCACAAGTCTGTATTTTTGATCTTCTTTTAGCTTATTAAGCAAACACAAAAGCAGTTTGCCATCGCTTTCAATGCCAGTAAAGGCGGTCACGGGAATATCTAATGCATCAATCTCAACAGAAGTTATCTCCTTGGCCGGCCCGTCGCCGACTCTCATTTTAAAGGATAGTCCATATCGTACACCAAACTCTCCATCAACTCCTATAGGTGACTGAGAGCGATCTTTTGGCTTTCCGGTTGTTGGGTTTACAGTAGCCGTAGACATAGCAACTTCGGCGCCAGTGGCGGCGGTGCTGGTTGAGTCGGTGGCCGTTGGCGGAGGATATACAAGGCGCATTGTGCCTGGAAGATGGTCTGAAATAAGGCCTGTTCCCAAGGCTCTTATTGTGCCGACGGCTTCGGATGGACTCTTGGGGGCGCCATTGATGGCGATATATTTTTCTATTATAAACGGCTTGTCTTCGGTGCCTGTGCCACCACGGCCATATTCCGGCACATCTCCAATTCCTTGAAAACCATCGCTGCCGGTGATGCCCATGATAGTTTTATATGCGAAAGGCCTTAATAGTAAATTCTTATCCAGATCCTCGACAGAGCCCGTTGTGGCCATAACATCGCCCGACATGTAGACTATGCTGCCAGATGTTGTGTCTATGTGTCCGTGATAATATCCAACATATGTATTATTATCAACGGTTGTAAATTCGTTCCCGTGCGAATAAAATGGGCCGGGCCAGTCATATCCCTGTTCAGCGGGGTCTGGATCCTCGGGTGTTGGCAAGCCGGCAGGTTTTTCTATTATTTCTCCATCCAAAGCCAAAGTAGATCCATCACAGAACTCACTCATATAATAATAATCTAAATCGACGGCCGTCGGCTTCATTCCAAGTGGCTTTAGATTCTTAATAAATCTTTCTCCAGTTTCTTGTAATTGTTCCAGAACAAGCTGTTGTAATATAATCTTTGCATCATCGGCGGTTTCAAAAATGGCCTCTAAGTTTTTGTCTTCGCGGTAATGTTCTAGAGTATTAAAGATGCTAGACACTCCACGGCCGCGGGAGATCGCGGCCGAGATCTCGCGGCCGCGGGAGAGCATAAGATCCTCATAAAATGGATAATCATAGTCTTCTTGTAGATCATCTAGTCTAGCTAATGCTTCGTCCACTGCCACCGGAACGTCTTCCACTGGAATGTCGCCGTTTGGGCCCGTTCGATATGCATATAATTGAACTGATTGTTCCAAAAATGCAAACCAAAATTCTGTGTCCTTAAAGGGACTCAAGAAATTTGCGCCGGCGTCCTTGAATGATTCTTCCATTCTTGCAATAATATAGGCCGCATATACGTTGCTATAGTTGTTTGGGAATTTAGGTGCAAATTTTGTAAAGGTTGCCAAAGATTTTAGGAAATGTACGCTGACAAACATTTTTATGGCAGACATAATAACACCCATTAAGCCAGCACGGGAAGCTCTTTCTAGAATTCTATTATATGGAACCTCCACCACACAGTCGGGATCTGACTTAAGACGAGAGTCTTCCGGAATAGTCGGGTACATTTGGTCAATCTTGTCTTGAATTTCTCCAAAATCAACCAAATCGGTGAATGCCGGCTTACATGGCGCCATCTCGGGGAATAGTAGATCAACAACTCCAGACCAACCAGAGCCGGTCAACGGTCTAACGTATAGCGGTGGGTTCATATATGTACCACCATACTTTCCTGGATCTAGATATATTACACGAGCGCTCTCTCCATCAATGTTCTGGGCGCGGCTTTCCCCCAATATTGCGTCATCCTCTGTGACTGGCCGGTTGGTGCCTGTGTATTTTCCATCGCTGTCGTAATGTTTGACCTCTGCTTTGGATATCAGATCGCCGGATGAGGCGCCCTGAAACAAGGATGTTGCTGATTTCGGCACCACATAATCAAAATCAGCAAATCCTAGATCATCATATTCGGCGCCGTATAACCACGCCTGCTCGTTGGCGCCAACTTCGGCTGCCACCTTCCTAAACTGTGCACTCATAAATGAGTCATATGCTTCTTTGATGGTGGTTCGATCTATTTCGCCATTAAACAAATCATACAACGCCAATACTTGCGGTGGGTTTGGCACATATCTTTCAAAAGACTCAGCGAGATGTGGAAAATCGACCAACCCTAATTCATTTTTATCAGTATCAGGACGAAAAATAGAATCTAAACCATCATCAATCGACATAAATTCATATTTTCTATATTTTAATTCTCCGTTGTTTTTGCCTTCTGCTTGGCGCTTCTTGGCATCCACTTCTGGATCTTCGGCAAGAAGCTTTTGCTTATCATCCGAGACTTCTGCGTCCAAATTGATCATCTCATTGATGTACATTCTTATATTATCGCTTTTGTGGTTGACCATGCTGCCGGCCGTAGGATCGCTATCGGAACCAATCTTGACCAAATCAGAAAAATAGCATCTTAAATCAAACCCATATGCCCAGACTGATTGGCCTCCATTCGGACCCAAGCGCATCCCCTTGGCATTATCCCTAAAACTTAAAACAATGTCTGCCGCATCATGTTCTTTTCTAGGAGCCTTGGAGAATACCATCTGTTCATTTTCCATATCAGGTATAACATCCACATTATACCCGGGATCCGGCACAAGTGTCATATCGACAGAGCCGAGATCTATATTCATTCTATCAAATGATCTTCTGTAAACCTTTTCCTGCTGATAAAGATTCGTGCTACTAAACGTCATTGAATCTCTTAAATCCAAAATTGTGGCGGTCTCGGGGGCGGCTGCAGTACCACCAGCATTCTGGAATTGATACATCAGATATTCTGCTACATATTCCGGGTAGGCGCCTTCCTGATCCGCTAGGGACGCAAATTTGCTTCCGAGGGCGGGAATGTTGACACCGGCGATGGCTGTAGTAAAGGGGACATTTACGTAAAAATCAACATTTTCCTTGCTTGAAAACACTTTTCTTTGGTGTGTCGTAAACGGTTGCGCCATTGTATCCGACATAACCATGTTAATGAAGCCCCACTTTGTTTTACCGGGACCGTTTTCAAGCATATCACTTGAAAATTCCACCTTTAACTTATCCATATCTTTCTTTAGCACGGAAGTGGCGGTTGTAGCTTGTATCTCTGATTCGAGCGGAAGTAATCCGTTCTCGCAACCCGGATCAGAGAATAGCGGAGGCATTTGATCGGCAATATATGGGCCGATACCCTTGTTGACTATATCGGCCATTTCGCCCAAATCATCCAGCATTGTTCCGCGCCACTTGTCAAACATCACCTCACATTGCTCCTGGCTGGCGCGCCCAGCGAGCATCTGACAACGCATATTTTTGAATTCTTCAATCTTCTCCGGGGTTGCACAAAGAGTTGGGTTCGCCGGGAGATCTTGAAGGGGAGGGCCAAGTCTTATTGAGTCCTTCAACTCTTTCCGGAATTGTGCCGGCATTAAGAATCCCACATTTTTGAAGAATGCCGCAATTGCTTCACCATTCGGAAGAGCATCTTCATAATCTGGGTATTCGTTCTCGACTACTTGTTGTGCGAGGTCCATCCACTCTTGTGAAGGCGCACCCAATATTGCATTTACCAATTCGTTTTGTGTTGAGATGGCGGACAAATCCTCTGCAAATGTTAGGGCGCGGGCAGGGTTCGCAAGTGCGGCGCCGCCCGGGCCCAAATCTGCCATCAGTTGAGTGACCGTATTATCAACCATACTATTATCTGCATCGGGGCCACAGATAGAGTCTCTAATAACATCAGAGAACTTCTGGCGGCCGCCAATAACGGCCGGGAGAGATCCTACAATATCTCCCGTTAGTTCTAGGGCCTTGCATATAGCATCCCCTATCAACTCACATATTTTTACCAAGACACGAACAATAATTTTAATAACCAATTGTATTACAAGTCTCTTGAGCATTTCAAAAATTGCTGCAAGAATATCTTTTAGTTTTGGAATATATCCAAATGGATTTTCCCATCGAGGTAATACGATCTCCTGTTTACCGCGACAAAACGGCAACCCTATACTTTTAACAAAGTCCATAACCCCCGGATTAAAGAGCGGAGGCCGAGGGCACTCTATAGTGGAAATTAATACACCAATAATCTGGGCGCCCGGGAGTGAGTTTAGTTTATCTAAAAGTGACAAAAAGTCATCTTGATAATACTCTAGCAGTGCCATAATATATGCATCCATTATTAGATTTGGATCTAAATCGTTGTTGGCGGCTTCTGTATCCGCAAACGCAAGTTTTTGACGAAGAGTGCGTCGGACAACGGTTGGGTCGTCATTGAAACCTGGGGCCTTAGTTGGGACCATGTTGCCGTTATTCTCTCGCATGGTGGATTTTTGTTTTGCTACTATTTCTTCATCCTCCCAGGGCTTAGAAATGGTAAATTTACCAAAGAATGCCTCGGGGTTATCATTAAATACGCCGCTCTCATTACTCGAATAAGGTTCAGATTGGACCCGGGATAACCCTGGCACAGCTTGATTGCCAGGAGGGTTTGCCAAATTCTTATGAACCAGTTCATCCAATTTTTCTTGTTCGTCTGGAGGGAGTCCAACAAAAATCTCGCCAAAGTCATCCCAGGCCATGGCTTTGAGTGCGCTCAGCAGCATTTTACGTAAAGCTTCGTCGAGCGTTAGGCCGCCCAACAAACAATCCATAACTTGCATTAAAAGATCAAGCAACCCGCACACTTTGATTCTATCAAAACCAAAAGCCCATAGATTGTCTATCATCTGAACGGGGCTGCCCGAACCGGCGCCCATGGGAGGGCAGCCTTCGCCGGCGCCCGAAAAGGAAAGTAGCCTAAGACAAAAGTGAGCAAACACCTGATCTCTAGGATCGATCTCTTTATAAGCTTGCATTGTGGCCGCGGCAAAGATATTCGGGCCCGAGGTTTCTTCTGGTGCAATTCCAAACGGCATGCCTATATCGAGATTGTCTTTGTGCACTTCGTCGGGATTGTGTCGACAAAGATTTTTATGAAATGCGTATGCGATTGCATCACCTATACTAAACACATCATCTAAAATATCTTGACCGAGTTGTTTGGCTTCATTTTCTAATACCTCAGCGATACACCCAGGAATGTCCCTTTTCTCATCAACGTCTTGGTGGCCGGCGTGCAAGGTTGAATGAATTACTGGGTATGTGTATGTTTTAAGTACTTCAAGCCACGGCTGTTCCACGCGCGCAGACATCTCAGATTCTAATTCATCTAATTGAGCAAAATATGCAACAGCGGTCTTGTCGCGCCATGATCTTCTGGCGTTCAAATCTGCTAGATGTGCCTTGCTATAATATTTTGGAACCTCACCGCAATCATCGGTCCATACCTTCATCTTTTTTAATTTATATTTTGGATCAAACGTAAATTCTATTTTAGAAACCTTGTCTTTAAAAAAAGTTATTTGACCCGTGTTGGGAATGTTAAATCCTTTGACATTTAACCATGCATCCAACTCGCCTAAAATACCCGCGAGTAATGAATTAGAGCCCCAAAGGCCCGAATCTCCGTAGTCTGTCAAGTCGAAAATTTTACCAGTATCAGAAAAAACCAAATTGGCGTTTTCCATGGCTGTAAATACTTTATAATAACGGTTGTAGAGGCTCAGGCCCTTTCTAACTCTTATGCTCTTAACAAGCATATCATGAGCATCGTAAGTTACTGTTTTGTCTCCGGGCTCATCCGCCTCTTCTTCTTCCTCGACCGCCTCTGGCAGATCATCAATTATATCAAAATCAACGGAGTAGAGAAGCCTGACATATGATCCGGTGCGTGGCGAGAGCCAATATTCGGTATATTCAAGATCTACTTTAACTTGGTCAATTGTTTCCTGAGAATAATCTTTTCCTGTTGCTATCAATATCCTCTTAATAGCTCCCTGGCGTTCTTTGCCGGCCGTATCTTCCCATGGAAGCGCATATTTTTCCCAGTGAGAATCAATGGCACCTCCCAAAACTTTTTCTTGGGTGCGATATGTTACTTGATATTTACAGAGCTTTTCATTTAAAAAGGGAGTTTTTTGCGATCTTTTCCTCCAACTTGGAACTGTTGCTAGCGGATTGGGCGAGCACTTTAAACATATATCTTGCGCTGGTTCAGTTTCCGGACAAACATCCGGCAACATATCTCCATTTTGATCTTGAAATGGTAAAAATTTTGACTCAGCCATATCTGGTTTTTTCTCGTTTTAGGTGGTTTTAACGTTTGTACTACAGATAAACTTGTACCCGAAAGCATTTAGATAGTTAAAATTAAATAACATTAAATTGACCTTTAGAAGCCAGGCGCTCATATTCACAAACCCAATCTCCATCGCGTTTGCTGAAACAGAAGCGGGTGCTATCCACGAGCGCAGCGGATCTATGCCTAAAATGCTATTAAAAAATTCTTGTATTACGGCCAACTGCAATACAATCGACAATATCTGATCAACAACTTCGGCAATTTCTGCAAAAGCATCACGTGTAACATATCCCAAACAAAGCGGTTGAAGGCCTTTGATGGTCTCACGCGGATTAAACAAGCCGCCCCAGGTAACGCGATCTTCTGTGCTATTGCCGGCAATAAACGCTATTTCTGGAGAAGGCTGATGGATCTTTGCGCCCTGAGAGTTGGTTTCGCCGGCGTTTCCATATGTGTTTTGGCCTCCACCGCTCACTATTTTGACCCCCTCTCTACCAATTACTCTAACGGCATCAGCTTTGATGCCAATTGCAGAGCGAGCAACCGCATTTGGTTGTGTGGTTGGCGGAATGTCAAAATGATGATCAACGTCGGTCAATTGACTAATATGAATTCTAGCGGCATCGGCCGAGAAACTATTATCAACCCAAGCCGGCGTGTCTGGGCCTTTTCCGCCTTGGGCCGCGGCCATGCGCCCTACCACAAGATCAATTGAAGCTGCTTTGTCAGCCCCCCAGGCGCCATATCCATCACGGTCTGACGCGGGGCGGTCTGTACCCAGCACAATATATGCGCCGGCGTTTTTCATTACCTTTTCGTTCTGGGCTCTTTTGAAGTATGTCTCAGCGTCTTCGGCTAAATTAACCGTATGGTAAAGGCCGCTCTTAGGTGGCAACTGAGATGGTTTGGGGCCACCCTCAATGCCGGCGTTAATTTGTTTCGATAATGGGGTACTATCTGATTCTGCCATATTTATTTCTCTTTATCAATTTTAAACCCATATGGGTTGTTTTGTGTATTAATAATTAGCATTTTGTTAATAATGTCTAAAATAATATTGATTTTTTATTCATCGAGGACCAGCGGTGGTCCGCTGGAGAACACCCAGTCTGGAATAGGATCCCCCGGTCTCCAGAAGGCGTACGACCGGTCGTCCTCGATGACGACAATGGCGCGGGTACGCGCGAAGTGAACATTCCCATCGGCGCCGGCTATTAGAGGGGCGCCAAAATCGCTGTCCTTGGCCGCTTTTGCAGTCCTGGCCTCTTCCAGGTCAGCGGCCATGACGCTCTCCCGTATCACCCAGGTTTTATATTCTTCCTTGGTGTGACCGATCTCCTCCAACCAATCTTCGATGGTGCCGCCGCCGCCGTCCGCGCCCCAGCCCTCATCGGGATCCTCCCACCCGACCGGCGGTATAAAGCATTTCTCTGGATAATCCGGATTCGATTCTTTATCGCACGGATCTCCAATCGATCTGGCGTTCTGAATTTCATCTAGGTTATGAACCCACTCTGCAAACCATAGAAGATCGCTGACGGCCTGATCCATTTTTCCGATGCCTGTGTAGCCCCACCCGCCGATGCCAAGCAGGTGGGCGATGTCCAGAATCCTAAACAAAATGGAGTCTTTGCTGGTGAGCTTCTCGTAGTACTTCGGCGGATCGCAGCCGGCCTGGCCTGCGCTTCTCCGGTACATGCAGCCGGAGCCGGGAGGTCCGGAGGGCATCATAAACAATTTAGCAACCCACCGCGGGGGTATTATTCCAAATAAGGCTTTCGTACCCTTGTATGCTGTGTAGGCGCCTTCGACACCCTCGTAATAATTGATCATTTTCCCGGCACTGCGGCTAGCCTTGATGGCGCGAGAGATCGCTGAGGCCGCGCGGGCCCCCTTGAGGCCAAGAGAGCCCGCCTTTGCTGCTTTTCCGTATACTGGAATCAGCGCGATCAAGTCGACCAGTGCATTAAAGATATCACCTCGATACAGGTTTAAGCATAAACTAATTACCGTTGCCGGCGTTGCAACTACTTCGCCGACACCACACAGACCAAGAAGACCAATAACATCTAATACGATGCCTATGGCATCAAGGGACGTCTCCAGCAGCCTGTTGTTTTCTTTGCTCAGAGCTTGCAGCTCTTTGGCAAGCGCTTCGTTTTCATGCCTTATCTTATTAAGTTCGGCTTTACGTTTGTAGAAATCCCAATTGGCGGCCTGTGATTCGGTGATGAGGGCATAGGTGTCTGGACTACTTGGTTTCTGCTCTTCGGGCACATCGGCGCATTTTCCGTCGCGACGTGTACAAATAGGATCCGTTTTCGGCACAAGGGACATAGGTATGGCAGTTTCAAGCGACAATTGTGATAATTTTAAAGCAAAACACTGTCCAGATGTCTCTGGAGCTTCCGAGCTTAATAGTCTTAAGAATGTGCCTTTGTCGAGATTATATGAATTATCGCTTTTCTCTAGTTCCACATAAACAATATCACCTCTCGTTATGCGCGGTGATTCGGCCTGATCGGATGTTATAAACAACGTATGCATGGCAATAACTCTTTGCGTAAACTGTTTGGTACCGCTCCAAGCTGGATCGCATGGGTCTGGCAGAAATGCGTGTGGTGAGTTTTCGTCTATTATTCGCGCGCGGAATGCATGGCTTTCTCCGTGCCCACCGCCGGTATTGCTTGCGTTAATCCCGCGGGACTGTAGTGCACTCAGTGTCATTTGATCATCAAGTGCGCGGGCGCGGAATCTTGTTTTTCCATTAAAGAAGTCGCTGGTTAGTGATTTGCGAATTGTTTTACCGAGCAAATCCATGGCATTCTCTCCGGCTGTAAAAGTTGACCAATCATATAAATCTAAATTTGACATAATACCTACTCCTTTACCTTACCTGTTTTTACGAGATAGTCCCATGTAGGGCCCACACCGCAGGCCGGGTACCATCCTCCGGAGAAGACCTCATCTTCGTCCATCCACGCCCAATGGTAATTGAGGCCTTCTTTGCCGCTCTTCACCTTTCTGTGGCCGGCGTCTATATACTTACAACTGCTGGGGGCGCCTGCGCCTGCGCATGCGCCAGTGCCGACTCTCTGGCCTATGATGGCGTGACCCGGATCCGGCTGGATATTAGTAAGATCGAGGGTTGGGCAACCCTTATGGGTGATTTGGCTTTTTTTGCACAGGCCACATTCTGGGTGGCATTTGCAGAATTCTCGTACAGGGTAAAAGCCCTCCAAATACCAGACAAAGCCGCTCTGGGGTCTTTTACACACGACGTTTTTCCACTGATTGTAGCCAATTGTATATTCCCACAACTTTTCCTTGTCGCCGCCTTTTTTTTGCGCAACCGCATACCCTGTTCTATCTGCACCGTGGGTGCAGTGAACCAGGGCGTTTTTCATGTCAAAAACCTTATTAATCTTCGCGATGCTGCCGGCGTAGCCGCGGCCAACTTTGCAGCCGAGGGCAGCGTCGATGATATGAAGCTCCATGCCATAGGCATCGCAAGCTGCTTGTTCGAGATCGTGACCGATACAAAGACCGGTTGAAGGATCATAGCTATAGGACAAGTCGCCGCCGGAAGAGCCGTTAAGCTTAATGATGTGTTTAACACCTTTACTGGCAACATGTCTTAGGGTACTCAACGTCGGCTGTGAACATCTCCAAAGATTATCACCTCCATCAAACTGTTTGCATCTTTTGGCTTCTATTTTGGGCTCAATCTTCATCAATTCCGCTCTCGATATCGCGCGGGACTCGCGAGTGCACTTCACTGACGCATATTTCTTACCCTTTTCTCTAACCTCTGGATCATACTGGGGCTTTGATCTCTTGCCCCCGTCGCTGGCGGAGCCAACGACTGGGTTGTCTGGGGCGGTCCAATCAAAATCGGACATAGTGATGCACTCTGAGCCGGCTGTGGGGGGTGCTTCTTCGCTCAAAAGCGATAAAAACAAACCATGTTCCAAGTTATACGAATTATTGCTTCTTTCCAATTCTACATATACAAGATCGCCCACAGATACCGTTGATACATCTTGTTCTGTCGAAACAAGAAAAAGCGTATGCATAGATCTGGCTCGATGTGCAAAATCTTTGTTGGTTGCAAAGGCGGCATCACACGGATCCGGCAAAAATGCATGGGGAGAGTTTTCGCCTAATATGCGGGCCCTAAAGGCATAGCTTTCTGATACGGCTGCGGCCCCTCCTGTGCCGGTAATACCGCGGGCCTGTAGAGCACTCAGTGTCATGACGGGAGTAAGCACTTGGGCGCGAAATTTTGTTCTTCCCGCAAAGGAATCGGAGGACAATGATTGGCGAAGTGCGTGGCCAAACAAATCCATGGCATTCTCTCCCGCTGTAAAAGTTGACCAATCATATAAATCTCTGTTTGCCATATTACACTATGCACTCCCAATCCCACGTGCCGTCGGGAAGTTCATCAGTCCACTGGAAATCCGTGCCTGCAACGCCGCCGTCGTTGGGGCCCTTACAGGCTGGGGGAGCCGGGGTTACCTTGGCTACTGTCGGCGGAGCGGGGTCGCACTCGGCAACTTTGCTAACAAACTCTTGTGCCTTTCTCTCTCTAATATCATCTCGCACCATGTTTTCGAAATTTTCCTGAAACCACAAAGCCCAAGATCCGCTTCTGCCGTTCTTGCCCTTATCCGGGGCGTGGGGGCGCTGCAGGGCGGCCGCGGAGGCCTTTAATGGAAGTTGGTTATCCCTCACAAATTCCAATTGCGCTATAGGATCATTAAGCAGTTGCTTGGCTCTGATGGGATCTCCGGGGGCTTTCTTGGCATCGCTCCAGACTTTGTGGTGTACTAAAAATTGACCACCCATAAAGCTTTTGCCACAAACGTTCATTTGGAACAGACCATGCGAACAATGTTCGTATATGGGGTTGTCGGTGGCGTGGCACTTCCACGCTCCGGTGGATGTGGTGCAGCCAATGGCGTCTAGACCTTTCCCTGTGGATTTTGTCAGATCGCCGCCGATATTTGGTTGAAATCCGGCGGACTCGACGTCCATATTAGCCATTAAAGCAAGTACTAAATTAGGATGATATTGGGGAGACGGATATAACTCCTTCATCATCTGGTATACCTCGCAAAGAGATAAGTACTTCTTGGCTGTGAGAGAGCCACCTTGCTGGCCGTATACTCC
>Ga0208433_1000753_pt1 | contig 12875 bp, 13 predicted proteins | sample 3_EtaG_FD_184075 | JGI IMG/M metagenome (GOLD analysis project Ga0208433, IMG submission 184075) | Marine viral communities from the Subarctic Pacific Ocean - 3_ETSP_OMZ_AT15126 metaG (SPAdes) (version 2) | ecosystem: Environmental > Aquatic > Marine > Oceanic | place: Pacific Ocean | collected...
GCGTAATGATAATGATACCACTTGGACAGATAGAAGCACTAATTCCAATGATGGCACAGTATCTGGCTCACCCGATTCTATCGTATTAACAGAAGGTCTTACAAGTGGACGTGATTCGCAAGGATTTTATCTTACAGACACTACCGAGAATTGTCTTACTCTGAATGGTGCTGAATATGTGGAAGTAGATTCAATACTCACAACAATAGGAACAGATACAAGCGGTACTGTTGAAATGTGGGTTAGACCAGATGACGGACAACCAGCAAGTGCTGGATTAATATTTGCCATGGGTGATACAAACGCAAATGAAACATTTTCAATCTACAATAGAACTAACGGCACACTTCAATTTTATTTGACCGATGCTGGAACAGCCCAATGGGATTTAAGGTCATCATCAGCGGTATGGGCTGACGGAGAATCTACGTGGAAACATATTGTATTAACCCAGAATGGAACAGAGCCTGTATTATATGTTAATGGTTCGGCTGTCACTCAAAGTTTTACAACAAGCACCGATAAAACGGTATGGCTATCAGATTTGTCGGGGTTAGATAATATAAGGATTGGCTGTAGAAACTATAATTCGGGTGGAAACACATCTTTCTTTTCAGGCAAAATTGACGATGTCAGAATATACTCACAAGCACTCTCATCCGATGAAGTCACTAAAAATTATAACGCTGGAAAAAGCAAACATTAAGGAACATTATGAAAGGTCAATACACGCATTATTTAATCATACCAAAAGATGCTACAACTCGCATTAGTTCGAGATACGATTGGCAGACATTTACATACAAGGATGTTGAGAAAACAGGCACTCGTGATGTGAATGTGACTCTACCTACCGAAGATGATTTAAAGTCCGATATTCAAGCATTTATGGACACTTACAGTATAGATGGAAGTGGTACTAAAGCAGAACTGCTCGAAGCTATTGATGAATGGTTAATGGAGAATGGTCATCCAACTGAAAGTGAGTCATATACTTACACGGCTTCTGTGGTGGACGAAACTACCGACCACGAATCAACGGTTGATGATATGGTGGAAAGACATCCTTTATACTTTTCCAAACGTGAAGCACCAGATGGTTCTGAATACTGCATCAAATCAGATTTAACATTCACAGAATTAAAAGCTCTACCAAGTTCTATTAAGATATTCACCAATGAAGAAGTGAAGGCATATATCAGCGAGAATTGGGATGAAGAATAGATAAATTTCCCAATAATGGGAACTAACCAAACAAGGAGTCAAACAATGGCTAAAGATAAAAAAGAAAAGCCAGTCTTGAATCTTGATGATAAAGAGTACATTATCGAAAATATGACTGACGAACAGAAAATGATGGTAAATCACATTAAAGATTTGCAGAACAAACAGAATACGAATCAGTTTATGGCTGACCAGTTAGCTGTTGGTAAAGAAGCGTTCATTAATATGCTAAGTTCATCTCTTGAACCTAAAGTAATTGAGGCTGAAGTAGAGTAATGATTATAAGAAGGTGCAGTCATGGTAGGTTGATAGTAGGATGTCATCATAACATTGAAACAAGTAACACAAAAAATATAAGAAAATAAATTATGGAATATATAGAATTATATGCAGAATATGGTGCGGTAGGAGTTGTAATAATTTTATTCGCTATCACATTTATGAAACAAAGTAAAGTGACTGAGACACAGGCGCAAGCATTAAATTCATTGCAAATAGAAAATGAAGGTCAATCTAAAAACATTGAAAACATTGAGTCTATTCTGCTTAAATTTCTAGACCGTTGGAATAGGTCTGACGATGTAAGAGACAGAAGACATGAAGATTTAGTAAAGGAAGTTAACGACATGAGCGATGTTTTAATGGAAGTTAAAGGTTCTGTCAGCAGAATCAATGGAGTAAGATAATGGACAGTTTAAAAGTTAGTGGTATCAGCACAAGTTTAGGAATAGTTTACTATACAGATATAATATCAGGAATATTAATGTGTGTAATGTTTGCAATCAATATTTATTATCTGGTTTTAAAATCCAAGAAAATGAAGGAGTCTTAAATGGATATTAAAGGAATAGTTCTTCAAGAAATAACAAAACAAGTAGAAGCATCTGTGCCTCAATTACAAGCTGGCATTGAATCTTTTATTATTGAAAAAATTCAATCAGAAGAATTTGAAAAAGAATGGGCAACCGCCATTAACGACAAAGTTAATTTGCCAGTTTTAAATGAAGAACAAGAACAGAAAGTTTTTGAAGAATTAGTTGATAAGGGGACAGACCTTGTTGCTGTTGTTTTATCCAGACTTTTAAAAGGTAAATAAATTTTATGAATCAAAGACAGATATATAAATTAATAGATGATGTCCTTTGGAAAATGGGGATGCATTCAGATGAGGCTGTTGAATTAGTCTTTTTGACTGGTCTTGTTGAGTCTGGTTATAAGTATATCTCACAAATAGGTTCTGGAATAGCGAGAAGTTTTTGGCAAGTAGAGAGTTTTACGGCAAAAGATTGTGTAGATAATTATCTTTCTTTTCGTGAAAGCTCATTAAAAAAATGTTGCAGCGCAATGCAGAGGAAACCACAAACAATTCTCGATATGAGTCAAGACGAATTGCAAGAATTGCTTTGGCATGATATGGCAGCAGGAGTGGTTTTCTGTCGATTAAAATACAGAAGAGACCCAAACCCGATACCAACAGAAATAAATGAAATCGCACATTATTGGAAAAACGTATATAATACAAAATCTGGAGCTGGGACAGTAAATCATTTTTTATCAATGATAGAGAAGAGGAAAGACAAATGAAAATAGGTTTATTAGACAGAGAAACCGTGCCAAATGCACCAACATCTAAGTTTCTGACTAAAGATGAGATACAGAAGTTTGATTCAGAATGGATATGGAATCGTCAGAGTTTCATTTTTAAATACAATATACCTTTGATGGTTGAAAGAAATGCAGCAGAAGTTCTTGTCGATAAATATGAATCGGTGCATTTTTATGATAAAAAAGATGATTACAATAAAATCAAATATAATGATTTAAAGAAGCTCGCAAAATCTAAGGGACTCCCTTATAAAGAGACTTTTATTAAAAAAGAATTATTAATAGAAAAAATCGTAGAGTTAGATGGCTGATAAAACAATAAGATATTATGACGCTGTTCAGGAGATACTCAAAAGAGTAAACGATGCAGATGGTGACATATATATTGATAGGGCGAAAGAGCTTGTGTATGAAGGCATATCTTCTTTAGCGGTCAGCGAAGGAACTTCCCGTGATGATATAAGAGGTATCTTAAAATCCGAAGTTATTGATGTTACAAATATTAGCCCTCGTTGGAAGTTGAAAGTAAAGGGTAGTGGGTCTTTATTGAGTGGTGGGAGAGTATTAGATAATAACCCAGCTAAAATTATCAGTATTACGGATGACCTCACAGTTGCAGATGTAATTATACTGGAGGGAATCACAGAACATCGGTATATAGAATTATCATTGGATGAAGTCAATCGTCTTAATGACCCAGATTATTCACCATTTAATGATGAAATATTCTATTACCAAAGGGGCGATTATATTTATTTTTATCCACAAGAAAGAATGATTACTCAAAAATTAGTCATAACTTATATCGCAGAGCCAGATTTATACACATATAGTAGTTTATATGGCGAGGAAGGGACTGGCTCTACTCCACTTGAAAGGGATTTCTCATTAAATTTTTTATACAAAGTAATTGATTATGGTGTCGGCAGGATAAGGGAACAGCAAAGCGGAGAATAGATGGTTTACAGGGACATACAAAGAGAAATTGGTAAAAGGCTTGGAGACCCAGACCTTAAAAGATTTCGTGGGCTTATAAGCCAATGTTTTGTTGATAGTATGTGTTCGGTTCTCGCTAAGGAAGAAGGTTACAATATGGTTGAGATACCAGATTTAATACAAGAGATAGAACACACATTAGCCCTTGAAAATTCTCAATATACAGTATCGTTGCCGTCACTTGCTGCATCGGGTAGTGTAATAAGGTTTTTAGATGTATTTCAAAAACCAGACGAAAATTTCACATCTGCCTTAACGCTGAAAGAAATACCGAAAGAAGAATACAAACGTATGGCTCTTGAAGTGGCATTTAGACCAACATCTGAAGAAGTATTCTATTTCAGGCGTGGAAATAATATCTATTTTGTTTCTGGTCAAATAGCGGATGATGAGGTAGGGATTAGTGTTGTATTCCAATTTATTGAAAACCCAAATCCAGATGATTGGGATGGTAATACAGATTTGATTACTGATTTGAATTATTCAAGGAATTTTATTTACAGAATAATATCTGAAACAGTGGTTAACATATCCAATTTACCGGCATATGCTGGTCAGCCAGCTAAAGAAGGGGCTTATAGTTAATGGGTTTATTTCCAGAACAACCGACACAAACAACGACCCCAGCCGTAGACCATCCAGTTCATCTTGCGAATATTGAGGAAGGTAAAGCCACACAGATAATTCCATTATTATTTTATGATGTATATCAAGATATTGCTTTAGAACTGCCTGAGCAGCCGAATATCTCAATTGTCAAGGCAGAAGTAAACAAAGTAATCAGAAGAGTTAACGATGAAATCGGATTGTGGAGACAGTTAATCACGGTTTCTCCATCGACTTTTTCAACTTCAATCGATTCAATGGCAACAACTGTGATTCAATCAGAAACAACTGATGAAATAGAAGATTATGGCAGATTTAATCATGGTTGGGACTATATTTCTACTGATAATAGATTACGCCTTGATGACACAGTTATAGAAGTGGAAGAAGTATATCTTGATAATGAAGAATGGGAACAAGTTACATACGCTAAAGTTAAAGATAGTAATAATTCAACAGAAAAATATTGGGCGCAAATCGGTCGATTTATTTTCTTTCCAAAAGACTTATCTACATCATCAGAAATCATTAGATTACGAGTAAAAAAATCGTATTCTTTTATTGAAAATGTAGTAGGAAAGGATGCCATAATAGATTTGCCAGAAAGTTATAGGCAATTATTAATATCTGGAGTTTTATATTCATTGACGGCAAGACCGAAATATAAAGACCCAGATATATTTGGAGTAAATAAAGAGATTTTCGATATGGAATTAAGTTCATTAAAGAGGCAATATGCAAACTTAGAGGCAACATATATGTCAAGAGACATGACATACAAATATTAGTAGGGGTTAAATATGACTGATTTTCTAAAAGGTAACACACCAGCGACAATCTACCAACAATTATTGGGTGTAGGTGGAGCAGCAGACCATGCTGGGTTAACAGCATCATTAAAGTCTGTATTTACAGATGATGGAGCCGGAAGTAGCAACGCTTCGTCAGTAAAAATATCTACAACTGCATTAAGGGTTGAATCATCAAACCAGTTACGATTCCGTGATGATGCTATATATATATATAGTTCTGGGGACACAATTATGAATCTTGTTTCTGACGGAGAGATTGATTTAGCGACAGCAACTGTTGATATAAATGCAACTACCGCCTGTACTATTGACAATACCAATACTTCAAATGGTGTTCAAATTGGTACTGGTGTCAGTGGGATGCCCATTACACTTGGTCATTCAACGTCGGAAACCACTGTAGCTGATAATTTAACCGTCACGGGTACGACTGCACACACGGGAGTTGTAACGATGGCAAGTGGTGTTAAGATGCAATTCGTTGATGGAAATGAATATTTATCTGGTGATAGTTCTAATTTAACTCTTGGTTCATCTGCCGACATCAATTTAACAGCAACATCAGATGTAAACATTCCTGTTAACGTAGGAATTACCTTTGGTGATGATGGAGAAAAGATTGAAGGTGATGGTACAAATTTAGCCGTCGCAAGTAGTGGAGCATTGAATCTTACTGGTGCAGCCGCATCAACATGGAAAACAACCGCTGGATTAATTAATATAGATTCAGAAGCATCAACCGTTGAAATAGATGGTCATAGTGGTGTCAATATCGTAGGAAATGCTGCAGAAGTTGATATTACGACATCGGGTGCAGTAGACATCAATTCTGGTGCATTTACATTGGATGGCAGCACCTTTTCTATTGATGCCACTGATGATTCAAATGTGACTGTGACAGGCAGTAATAAGGATTTAGATTTACAATGTGTTGGTGGTGGCAGTACACAAACATTGGCAATAACATCTGCTGGGACGGGAACGACAGCAATCAATATTAATGCATCTGCTGGTGGTATAGACATATCATCAGGTGGTGGTGGCGATATAGACATTCTTAATTCTGCTAAATCCGTCAATATACAAGCAGATGAAAATGCCGCAGATGCGGTAACTATTATTGCTTCTCAGGGAGGTATAGATATTGCCGCTGTTGGGTCTTCAGGTGAAGACATTGATATTACAGCCACGGGTTCTTCTGTTAATTTAACCTCAACAGAAAATTCTGCAAATGCCATTTACTTGAGAGCAAATGGTGGCACAAGTGAAACAATTAAAATATATTCAGACCAAGGGACTGGAGCATCTTCTATACATTTATTATCTGATGTTGGTGGAATTACGATTGATGGAGATACAGACCACGGTGTTAAGATAGGAACGAATGTAAGTGGACATCCAATTTCAATCGGTCATAGCACATCTGAGGTGACAATAGGTGATAATTGCACGGTGACTGGTGATTTAACTGTATCTGGTTCAATAAGTTATGCCGCATTAGCTGTATCGGCTGGTACAATATCAAGAATAACATTAAGTAATACTGATGAACAAAATACGGCTGGTGGTCGTGACTCTGAATTATTATTTAAAGGTGAACTTGGGGCTGGCACAGTACATGAGTTGGGTGCTATAACAGTATCTCATCAAGGCAGTTCTGCCGATATGCATGGTCAGATGCATTTTAGGCTTAATGACTCATCTGCAGGTGCTTCTCTGGCTGCTATTGGTGGCGCAGATGATGTATTAACTCTTACCTACGATAAAACAGCGACATTTGGTGGTGCAATTGCGGCTGGTACAAATGCTATTACCTGTGGTCAGCTCAATGCAGACAATCTAAGGCTTGATGGTAATGTGCTTAGTTCAACAGATAGTAATGGAGACATTACTTTAACAGCTAATGGTACTGGTGGGATAGTGATGTTGAACACCAACGCTCCCGGTCGTTATGCTACGTCAATCGGTAATGGGGCGCAGGCAGATGGAGATTATGCATTTGGCGCAGGTAGAAGTGCAAGGGCGCAGGGAAATGATAGTGTTTCTCTTGGTGATACAAACACCGCTTCAGGTGCAAATAGCGTTGCAATTGGTGATACAAACACTGCTTCATCCACAAATAGTGTTGCAATTGGGCATTCAAATACTTCATCAGCAAAGGGGAGCATAGCGTTAGGGTATCGTTCAAAGGCAGACAGAGACCATGAAATTAGTTATGCGTCAGGTTATGCATCTGCCGCTGGTGACACAAGGGCTGCAATGTTCCATGATTATGACCGCCATGCAATATCAAGTTCGTGGCAAAATATAGATTCTTTGCAGGGTGGTATTACACTTCCTTCAGACGGGGTGGCTATGGGTACAACACTAATTGTTGGTTCATCTACGGGTGCAGCCTTGACAATTGGATTTAAAATTGATTGGTTGGCAGAAAACGATGGTGGCACATATGCGATTGTTCAACAAGCCTTAACATCTTTGGACAGCGAAGATACATCTATAAATGCTCAGATGGCTATAAGTTCCGATAAGATTGTAGCTCAAGTTACAGACGCTGACATAACAACCATGATGCAATGGTCAGTAAGCACTACATTAGTTCAACATAACTGGTAACAGGAGTAGGTAAATGGCTAAAAGGGCATTACCTCTCCTTACGGGTGGGCTTAACGACGTAGCCCGTTCTGACCTGATAGACAATAGTCAACTTCAGGAATGTCTGAATTACGAGATTTCTGGTGATGGTGTGCTGAAAAGACGGACAGAACAAGAGACGTTTGATGGTTATTTAAATATTAAACTTTCTGAGTTATTTGACAATGTAAAAGTCATTTCAGAACCATATTATTTTGTAACCGATATTGACCTCACTAACTCCAACGGATATACATTAAACTCTGATTTTATTTTACTTGCATTTGGTATTGCAAATGATGGTACATACGAGATGCATACATTATATAAAGTTGGTGAAGATTGGACTAATGCAGCTCAATATGCTGTAGACGGTGCAGAAACAAATTTAAATACCTTATTGACCGAAGCTGGCATTGCATATACTTCTGACTCTGATGTCCAATTCGTTGTGTCGGATGATAGAATAATTATTACTGACAATGTTAATAATGCTCATTTTGTAACGATAGATATAGATGGTTTATTCAGGGCTGGGAAATTAGGGATGCCAGCTCCTAAAAATAAGGCAAGGGTCGAGCATATCACTGAGTGGGATTCTTCTTTATTTGAAGAAACATCCACAGATGCAAGGTTATCACAGATTGGTTTATTCCAATGCACATATACTGCCGTCACAAAATCTGGTGATGAGAGTAATCCATCTCCCTTATCTGATACACTGGATATGCAATTTTTTAAGATTGATGCTAATGGTGCAGATGAAAGGTGGATTGATAAAGTATCTATTACTGGTTTATCAGTACCAGACATTTCTGAAAATGATTTAGAAGATTTAAAATATTTTAAAGTTTATATGCGTGTTATGCGTTATTCCGAAGGGGACACGATACAGACATTAGACCTTACGGAACAATTTGAGATAATAGATATATCAAGTAAAGATGGGACTACTGGTAATAGTTATACATTAACTGTTGAAGTATCAGCAGGTAATACCGTCAATTACGAGAATGATGTTGCGCCAATAGCAAGAACAGCAGCATCACTTGGTGGTATTACAATGGTGGGTAATGTCCAGTCAAAGATTAAATTTCCCCACGAGTTCAAATACTATCATCCAATAACTATTAGCAATAAAGATAATAAACATTATGTAGATGCGGTTGTTAAGATACGCCTATGGGGTGAAGATTCAGACAATGCTGATGCGATTAAATATTTTGCTATCGATGATTTTTTTGAATCAGGGGAAGGGTTTTCGATAGGAGACGATAATATGCTAAACTATACACAGCATATGAGGTTTTACGATGAAGATACAACTACCCCGATAATGGTTGCTTGGAAACAGGGTGAAGCATTTGCTAATTATTATGTTGATTTGTATATAAAGGTTCCGTTATTGGTCGCTGGTTCTTCTCATGTGGTTTATCTATGTTGGACAGATGAAGCCAATATGGAATCTTACGATGGTGTGCCAGATGTATACAATAATTTAGTTACTAATGATATTTCTTGGGATGGGAATATTGGAATCCACTATGGTCTGGTTATGCAATTAGGATACCAGAATTTTAATAGACAACAAGTATGGAATAATAGTCGAGTCCGTGATACATCATTTATAGTGTCTCCACAAGAATTTAGTAATGATAGTGGTGCATTAAATAAAGCGAATACGAATATCAATGGTGAATTGACTGATTTCTATTCAAGCACGGGTGGATTATCATCTATACCACAATTAGAGTCGTTTGCCGATTATAAAATGGGTAGTAGTAGTTATGCGGCAAATAACAATACTGGTAATATAAAATATGATTTGAAATACACGGATTCGTCATCTCAAGAATCAAGTGATATTGATTTTACGAAGGGGTTTATATCCACTACCATTAGTATAGATAAGTCGAACTTTAACGGGAAAGAACATATTTATTTATTTAATTTATTTGATACAGAATTAAGTGGAACTAATCCGTATAATGGAGGTTCTTTATCGCTTGTATTATTCGAAATTCCGGATTCAGGTAATTTATCGTGGGCTATATATGAATCAGAAGGTAGCTCAGGATGGACAGTTATACCAAATATGCCAACTTACGCCAATTCGGGAAATAGTGGATTTGTTTATTATAATTTATTTTGGACATGGGATTTTGATGCAGGGACAACAATGCTTGTATTATATGATTGGGGTCAAGAGTTTTCATATGAGGGTGGTGTTGATAGTGGTACTGTTAAACTTGACAGCAACGCACATGATTTTATGAAAGGAGCAGTTACTGATAGAATTGATATAGGCAATGGTTCTACTAATAGTGATTATGGTATTCCTTTTTATATTGATAATATTATTGTTGAAAAAGGGACTTATGTTGAGACTACACAGGAAATATTTCAATTGTGGAATTTCCAACCAATGTATGATGATATGATTGGTGAAGGTTGGCTTGATAATACATACAACAACAATATTGATTTTGATGAAACAAAGGAAATAAAATACAAATCAAACAGAAACATGGTTAAATGGACAGATGTGAATGCTAAGTCATTCCCTGATTTGTTTTTCAAAAAAGTAAGAGAACCAGTCATAAAGATAATGCCAGCACCATCATTCTTGCAGTTTGAATATCAAAACACATTTATTATCTTTACGAGAAATAGTATCAATAGGTTCGTGCTGCAAGGTTCGGCAAGTGGTTGGAGTGGTTCTTCAAATTCTTTGATAGAAGAAAAACAACAATATGGTCTTTTGTCTGAAAAATCATTAGTAAGAGCTGGAGATGCATTATTTTGGTTAAGTGAAGTAGGTGTTGTAAAATGGGATGGAAATCAAGGGTTACAGCTTATAACTAAGAATATAGTCGATGTTCCAATAAAGTCCTCGTTATTCGGCTATTATGTGCCTTTAAACAACCAATATGTATTACATGACACCTCTGGTGCTATTAGTTATGTATATCAAATTGATAGAAATGCCTGGACTAAGTTCAGTGGATTGGATGTGAAACAATCTGTTACACTCACAGGTGGCAGTCAATTGGAGAACATCAATTTATATTTGAAAGAAAATTCACCTTCTATAGATTCTTACCCAACAGACACATTTACTACAAGTAATTCAAATATCAAAACAAAAAATATGTTTTTTGAGAAAGGAACGCTAAAAAGAATGAAAGCTGATTATACTGGTGACAGCAACAAAGAACTACAATCCATAGTCGAAAATATGGTTGGTGCAGAGAAAACACATTCAGTAAGTTCTGCATCAGAGGAATGGAGAGGTGTTCCATTGGGCAAGAATAGAGGTAAATCAGTTAGTTTTAATATCAACAACGCAGATACCATTTCAGCAATCATGTATGAATTGGACATCGAATCAGAGGTAAAAGTATAATGCCTTGGCAATTATTAGCAGCAGCATTACCAGCAGCAGCAAAGATAGCAGGGACTGCACTTTCGAAACCACGACAAGAAGATTATGCTCCCCAGACCGATTATATGAAGAAATATTTGAGTTACATTCGTGGTCGCTCTTCTGATAGAGAAGTAATGCATCAGGCTATGCAGCCAGCGTTAAGAGTAGCAGGGAAACAAGGACGACAAATGCAGCGACAGGTTGGCTACGATGTCGCAAAATCGGGTCTTGGTGGAAGTGGCATAGAAGCTCAAATGAGATTATCTGCCGGTCAACAGACCCAAGAAGCACTTGCGACGGCTACTGATAAAGCGGTGGCTGCACAGACTGCTGAAACTGCACGGATAGGTCAACAGGCGGCTGGTATAACGGCACAAATAGGAGCAGAAGAAGCACGGGCAGACCAAGCGTTCAAATCTGCTGAGTCTCAGTGGAAACGTCAGTTAGCAGGTGATGTAATTGGGGCTGGTGCATCTTTAGCGTCTGCTGGTATAACACAAGCAGGTCAACTTAATGAAGCGAAATTAATGGCAGAGCGTTCTGGTTATTTTGGAAGTGCTGAAGATGTGCAGAAAATGATAGACCAAGGTTGGACACCACAAATGTTGCAACAGGAAAGCGCAAGAGTAGACGGGCAGGTAAATACTTTATTAGGTAGTGGTGTAGAATTAAGTGATATTCATGCAGAGCTTGGCTTAGGTGCTGGTTATACAGGGAATGCTGTTGCACCTGTGGTGCAAGATACTACCGAAACTGTAGAAGAAACAGTCGTTACGGAAGGTGGTGATGATATTGTAGATACAGCAGAAATAGAAAAGCCAGATATGGAAGCCATTGAAAAGGATAGGCTTGCTGCTGTACAGGCAGAAAAAGAAAGATACGGTAAAATAAAAAAAGCTGCTACAGGTGGCACGGCAGACGGAACTTCAGTAGAATTACCAGAAGGATTTGTAAAAGGTGATTATAGTACATATCCAGTTAAAGAAATAGAAGGTGTGACTTATCATGTTAACCCTGAAACTGGTGAACCTATTATGAGTACAGAAATCAAAATACCAAAAAGGAAAACGGGTTATGATTGGTATGCTGAAAGTATGCGTAAATCTGGTAGAGAGCCACTATCCAAAGAAGAGTGGGGGGCGATTGGTAATAAACATAAAGAAAAGCACAGGAAAGTAAAAAAACCAGCTACAAAAGCTGAAACTTTGACAATTTCCCGTGGGACTGTAAAAGGTGAAAAAGTACCTGATATTAGCATACCAAAGGGTAAGACACCTGAAGAGATTGCTGAATTATTATCATATGATAAAGACCTACTAAAATCATTTGCACCAATGCGAGACTACTACGGTTTAAGTGATGAAGATTGGAAGAAATTAAAAAATATAATAGAAAGTGGTAAAACACTCGCAAGTGCAGGATAACAATGGCTAACGGACAACAAGAACAACAAGTGGCTGGTCAACAACAAGCCTTGACTCAAACACAAAATACAGAACAAGATGTTTTGCAAGGTATTCAGAAACAACAACCACAGCAAATACAGCAGCCTGCTAATCTATATCAGGCAT
>Ga0208433_1000755_pt1 | contig 12848 bp, 15 predicted proteins | sample 3_EtaG_FD_184075 | JGI IMG/M metagenome (GOLD analysis project Ga0208433, IMG submission 184075) | Marine viral communities from the Subarctic Pacific Ocean - 3_ETSP_OMZ_AT15126 metaG (SPAdes) (version 2) | ecosystem: Environmental > Aquatic > Marine > Oceanic | place: Pacific Ocean | collected...
TTCTAAAATTTCAAGATCATGTTCTGTGATTTCTTTCTTCGGCTTCATAATGAAACCCCCTTAGAATTATTAAGGTTTTGGATACTTGTCTTTGACTATTTTAATTTGTACCTTCCAAGCATCAAGACCATTGTGATAAATATAATCTAATTGATCATAAACATCACCAAGTAAAGATATATAAGCATCTTTTCTTATTTGCTTATAATCAGCATGAGTACCACCATCATTAACTATAGTGTCTTTTGCCTGTTGGTTTGTCATATTAGTTGCCCACTCTTCTATCTGAGCTTCATATTCTGAATCAGTTAATTGAACACGAACCCCATTAACACTCTTGTATAATTCTGAGTCTGCATTTTTTAATGTTGTTTTATTCTCTTCTAAAGTTGCCATAATTTCTCCTTATTTTTTAACTCCATAAACACATACTTCCCCACTTGCTATATTTCCACTACTTGCATATATTGAAAATCCATCATATGTTGTGGCATCATCTAATTGACCCCAAAGTTGATTGAAATAAGTTTCAGAATTATCAATAACAAATAAACTATCATTAAAATTATATTTAATATTTGCACTTCTTGGAAATAAATACATTACTGAATTTAAAGCATCTCTTGTTGCATCTGTTCCAAAATCATAATTGGTAATAGCATTGTAATCAGTAAAACTTTCATTAGTTCCATAACTCGCAGCATCTTCTGTAATACCCCTGCCCAAATAACTTGCATAATAAGTACCTGTTATATCACTTCCACTATTTCTCCACTTAAATAATACCTGCTCTCCACTTGCAGCACTTAAAGTCACATCATATAAAGTTACCCAATACTCACTAAAGGTATCATCAAAAATACCATCAAATGTTATAGATGATACTGCTGATGGGATAGAATCTTTCCCTAATAATACAGGATTTCCTTTTTGTTCTGCTCCTATATATACACTCTTCACGATTGCCTTCCATATATTCTTACAGTTCCACTTTCAAAGTTGCCACTACTCCAATAGAATCTAATTCCATTGTAAGCAGTAGTCTTTGTTGTGTAATCAGATATACTATGCCATGTTCTTGTTCTTGAATCATTGTCTGATGACATCTGCCCTATCCCTTTCCCTATTAATGATTTCGCATTTGTTGATTGTGGATTACAATGAAATATACTTGTTGCACTTTCCCTTGTATCTGTTCCTGTATTATTAGTTAATATTGCTATACTTTGGTCACCAACTTGACCACTACCACTTTCTCCTAATCCATCTTGATACCAATATGCAGTATTATAAGTCCCTGTCTGTGGAGTTGAGTCAACTAACCAATAAAAGTAAAGATTCTTTTTATCTGTTGAAGGTCGCATATCTTCTGCAACAATTCTATATAAATCATGTTTACTACTAAAACAGTTTTGAAATTCCATGCTAGATGCTCCATCACTAGCAGTAGCTTCAGTAATTAGTACCCAACCTTGTCCGTCTGTTTTGTTTGAATTTCCTATGTAATTGGACTCAACAAAATTAGTTTTCCTGTTAGCTTGATTTATAGATTTTAAATTATTAAGCCTTTTTCCTAATCCATAAATTCTGAACTCCCCACTCATATTTCCACTATCAGTTTTAAAATCTAACCCATTACATAAAGTTGCTGATTCCAATGTCATACCTTGTATGTTATGTTGTATTATCCCACCTGCGTCCATACCTGCCACTTCTAATCCCATCATTTTATTATTTGCAGTTTGTGGTACAATCCAACCAAATAGCCAAACACCTTCCCCACTTGCATTACCAACATTACCTGTTCCACTTATTTCAGCAACAGTATCATTCCAAGTTGGGAGATATGCAAAATCATATTCAGAATATTGGTAAAAACCACCCCTGTTAATAGTTCCACTTATAACAGAACCATCAGCAGTAAAGTCAAAGAATAAACTATTTCCATCTATTCCCTGTTCGTAATCATATATTTCAAAAAAATATATATCGTATTCAGATGAAAATACATTATCAAAAGCAACAGAAGTTACTCCACTTATAGTGGAATTTGCAAGAAGAACCAAGCCTTCTTGTGGTCTTGTTCCTAAATATTCCATTTAATCACTTATCGCTACATATGATGCTATTACATCTAGCTTGTCATTCGTAGAAGCTAATCCTCTTAACAAATCAGTTTCCTCTAAATGAATAGGGCCTTCTATACGAAGAGTGGTTGCTGCAGGAACATTAACTGCTTTAGCTATATAATACAAAGCACTTCCCCCTGCATCATCATCAATGTAAAGTGTAACTGCATAATCAGTAGAAGCATCTGTGTTTGCTACCATAATTGAATCTACTTTTACAACATCATCACTTGCTACAGTAATTATAGTTTCAGCAGAAGCATTAAGTCCTGAAATAAAAGCTACCTTTACTTCAATGTCGTCTGTATTTGTAATGTTTGGTACTGCCATATTATCCTCTCTTTAAAATATCATTGATAAGGCTATTGATTTTCCTACACTTATACCACCTGCTGCTGCTGTTGCCCAAACAGCATCCCCACTTGAGTCTGTAGTTAAAACTTGATCTTCGCTTCCTACTGTTAATTCAGCAGTTGCAGCACTAGCATTTCCTACGATAATACTCCCTCTAGCTAAATCAAATATCTTTGCTGCAGTAACATTATTATCTGCAATGTGTGCTGTATCAACTGCTCCTGCTGCTAACTCATCTGAGTCTACAGCATCATCTGCAAGATGAGCATTATCTATACTTCCATCTACATAATGTTCACTATCAATAACATCATCTGCTATCTTAGCTGCTGTTATAGCATCTGCTGCTATCATTGCTGTTTCTACAGATCCACTAGCTATTGTAACAGCTCCATCATTTGCCATTGTTACATCTCCACTAACTGCTACAGGGTTATAATTTGTACCATCTGCAACAAGAACATACCCACTTGTGTTAGTTCCCATAACTAAGTCATCACCTGTTATAGTCAGATCTCCTGCTACAGCTACACTAGATCCTGTAAAAGTAAGAGCTGTTGTAGTACCTGATTTAATTATTAGGTTACCACTATTGTTAGTAGCTGAACCAAATGTAGTACCACCATCTTTAAAAAATATATCTCCCCCATCAGCATCTAAAGTTAAATCCCCTGACACATCTAAATTCATATCAGTTCCTGCTGATTCACTAGAAGTTATGGTAAATACATTTGTCATAGTACCATCAACACTAACACCAAATTTTATTTGCCCATCTTCTTCATCATCAGTAACATCTGCGGCAATTGCTGTTATACGAGCAAACTCTTCAATTTCTCCTGCTGAATTATTCATTTCAAAAGACAAATATATTTCGTCATTATCTGCTCTTGTACTATTTCTTCCTGCAAATGTTGCTACTTTATTACTAGCATCGTTAGTTGTATTAGCTACAAGTAATCCACCTTGTCCGTTACCTGTGTCATTTCGTATATCTAATTCTTCTATTTGTAATCTGTCATTACCTCTTCTGTACCTAACGGAAGACCCTGAAGTTATCTTTGCATCATATCCTGAGGCATGTTCCGTTGTTGTACTTAAAGTCCAATATCCTGCTGCACTTGTAGTAGTAGAACTTTCTACAGTAGTAGTAGTATCTGCCTGATATAACTGAACTGTTGCTCCTTCTACAGCAGTGCCATCATCTTTAAATACATAGCCTGATTGGTATATAGTTGCCATTTATCGCCCTCCTGCTCCCAATCGGGAGTGATCTTTATAATTTAATGCCTCCCTGACATAATAGTCAACATCATTTAGTATATCATTTTCATCTATAAATATTAAATTGATTCCATCTCCTGCCATTTGTTGCCTAATAAGTATCTCGTTTTGCATCACAGTTGCCCCCTTTCCATAATGATAATACTCACCCTGTACATTAATTGCAAGATCAGGTGGGTTGTTAAATAAAAAGTCTAATATCACTCCACCTTTAAACAATCTTCCTCCTAATAAAGAAGATTGATAAGTGAAGTCTACTCCTTCAATCTTTCCAAAAGATTCAGTTAAAGACCTATATACTAAATATTCAGGTAAGCTTCCTTCCCATCCGGGTGGTGCACTTAACTGATTTTGTTGTGTAGTCATTTACGGCTCCGTTAATAATAATTGAGTTGTTCCTCTTTCATCATATGCTGTTTCTTCTAATCCCTGAGCATTGGTAATATCAACATAATAGTTTCTATTAGTAGACGAGTCATCTCTGTAAGTAAATTCAAGTAATGTATTACTCTGAATTGCTGACAGGATATTAGACCTCATTGCCTTAGAAGAACTTCCTTTATATGTTTTATTAATATCAATATTTACAGACCATCCAAACTTTGTATCTAATTTCTTTCTATATTCTAAAGTTAAACTAATCATATCGGGTGAAGTTATTTTGGTATTAGTAGCAAGGGTTATCTTGAATTGTATAGATCTAAATGTTGTTCCTAAACTACTTCCAAATGTATAGGTTGTTATTCCATTTGAAGTTATTGTTCCCATAGTTGTATAAGATTCTGTGTAATCAGTACCATATTCAATCTTAACAGTTTGATTTGCATTGCAATCTGCTGTTTCTACTTTAAGCTTTAATGCTAGTTTATCCACTTCTACCTGATCTGCACTAAACCAAGGAGTGTAATGTATTCCGTCTACATTATCTTCGTAATTATAATTAACTACCTGTGTAGGATTGATAACATCAGATTGAAGTTGTTGATAATACAAAGATCCATCAAATCCCCAATATAATCTGTAAGGATTAGTTGCTGTTAGTGTGCCACCTACATCTGAAACAAATCCTGCTGTTATTTTCTTTCCCTGATCTGTTCCTGAAGAAGCCCATTTAACTTCCCATCCCGATTCGTTATATCCTAATACAGTACTATAACCTGTAGTATCATCTACAACTGCAGATTCTCCTGTAGCAAACATATCAACTACAGAAGGAGTAAGTGTTCCATCAATCAAAGCTATTAAATCATTATGTGTTCCTAGTAATTTAGATATGCTCCCTCTGTAATCTGAAGGTAATCCATGATCTTTATCAGGCCCCATCACAGAAACTACAGCAGAATTAGTACCATTAATATATTTATATATGCCTAATCCTGCAGGGATATATACTGAATCTCTCCATCTGATTGTCCCCTTACCATTTTCATTATGAAATGGTAAAGCTAATTGTGTTTCAACCCATAAAGCATTAGTTGAATCATGTGCATATAATCCTTCTTTAGTCATAGCATATAAAACGGGATTACCACTAGCATTTCTAGCAACAAATAAATCAGTTACATGCCCATCAGGCAATGGTAACTTAGCATCATTTACTTCAGTTCCTATAGATGATGCGTACCAAAGTTGTCCTGTATTACTTATTCCCCACAATTTATCATTCCAAAAAGCAAGAAATTTTGTATCTGTCGTATCGTCTGTGAAGCTACTAGCATCTGAGGTATAAGTATATCCTCCTGTATGAGCTATAACTAAATATAATGTGCCTCCCATTCTTACTTCTAAAGCATCTGTAGCTACATCAGGTAAAGTATCTAATGCAGAACCAAAGGAATCTGATCCCGATTCATATTTGTATACTTTTTGATTAGACCATATTCCATATAATGCTCCGTTAAATTCCTGCAATATATCTAAAGTTTCCCCTGTAGCATCTGAGTTGCTTACAGAAGTAGTTTTTGCAGGTAATACTAGGTGCCTTTTGTAGCGAAGGCTACATGTGCTGAACCAAGAACGATCTACATCTGTAGCTCCTTCCATCCTCTCCACACCTATACCACCCCTGAAATCAGACCAAGATATTACACTTGTTCTAGCCTGCGAGTCACGAGTGGTATCACCAATAGTAACCTTTGCAGGGTAAATGGAGGCAAGTACCTGCTGCACAGGTCTAGTTATTGGATAATAATTTCCATTAAGATAAACTTCATTTTTTTTTACTACCTTGTTAGCCATTACCTTACTGTTCTTACGTTAGTTAAAAATGGTAAAGCATTTCTTGCCTGTTCTGATTTAGCAAACCAAAATCCTGCTATATTTCTCATGGCATCAACATCAATGTCAGGCCTTACAGAGCCTGCCTGTGCTGCCAAAGCAGTTGCATAAGCTACTACATACCTCTCAGGTACTTCAGTTGTGCTAGAGTCTGCACTTAGTTCTGCAGGAACATCTCCTCCTGATAGTTTAATTAATCTGTAAGAAGCTAATGCTCTTCCTCTGTCTGATAAGACTAAGTCAGCAGTACTAGCTCCCTGTGTTGTACCTTCTTTATCTATTCTCCAAGTATCTCTTGGTAATTTTTCCCATACTGCAGTATCATTCTTAACTACTTTAATATCATCTAAATGAACTACACACTCTCCTAAATCAGAATCATATTCAAATCTTACCTGTGTAATAGCTGTATTATCATAAGGAGCAACCAATGCTACTCTACAATATTTCCATATATTTGCAGTTAATGCAGGAACATCTAATGATTCTTCAATTCCTCCTGAATCTACTAGATGTATTTTTAAATTACCTGATGATGTAGCAACTGAAGATTTAATCCAAAACTCTATATAATCATACTTTTCTATGTTTACAGAGGTGATGGTATCTGAAGCTGTATCTCCTGCCGAAGCACCTGCTGCAATAACTATCTTATTAGAAGCAGATCCTGTTTTGTAATCTTCTGTATTTGCTGTTATAGTAAAATCAGAATCAACACTATCATCAAATGCTGTGTTGCAATTATGTAATTGCTTTACAGTAAACTTATCTCTGTAATAAATATCCTGTATCATGTTTATACCACTAGGTATTTCCCATCTAGCATTAATTCTATCTGTATGTATATCAAGGTTTTCTACAGGGTCATAAATTCTTCCTGTTATTTCCCACATAGATTGATTAATATATTCATCTATAACCTGTGGATCAAATCCATCACTCCATAATTCATATCCAACTCCTACTGTAACTGTCCCTGTTACTGCAGCAAATGTCATAGTGCCTGAAGAAGATGTATAATCAGTTATTCGTGTTGTTTCTCCATCATTAGTTCCTGAAGTAAAACGAATATAACTTCCATTGTATTCGTCATCTCCACCAAATAACTTAGTATCTAAAGCTGTAGTAGAAGAACCTCCTCCTGATGTAACTCCCGTTATCATCTTGCCTAGGTTTCTACCTACTGCTTTTCTTAAATCTTCTAATGTTTTACCTTGTGTTACAGCCATTAATATCCTTTACGCATTTTCTTGCCTGTTCGCTTCGCAGCTTTCTTAGCTGCAGACTTTCCCTTTTTAGTATAAGGAAATTTCTTTTTACCTACTCTTGGCATTTGTTCCCTTCTTTGCTTTATTAACTCCTGCTTCCCCCATAATTCTTATCTGCTCTTTTAACTTTTTATTTTCTCTGCTAAGAGCTTTGTTTATAACTTTAAGTTTAAACAAAGGATCTTCGTTCATAGCTTCTGCTATATCAATTTGTTGTACAACAACATTATCGTCGATTTGCTCTTGCTTTCCGTTTAAATTTTCTGTTAAGTTTCTTTCTGTCAATTTTTGTTCCTCCAAAATAAAGTTTTCCTGTAGAACTTTCATCTCTTTTTAATTTACTAATTCTTATTTCATCTAATACTTTACCTGCATCCTGTCTTTCCTGTACTGTCATTTCAGGTTTCTTACCTTGTTCTCTTACTTGTGTAACCCAAGTTTCGTGAGCCTCACCTATCATAGTTTCAATGCCATTATAAGAATAAGGATCACTAGGAGTAAAAGGTACATGATGCAATATTGATATTCTTTGTGTAACTGAATCATAAAACCTGAACGACAATGATTTAATACTACCTGTCCCATACTCTCCTAAAAGAGTAACTCCGACAGGTAGTATTAATCTTCTATCGTAAGTTTGTTCTCCTACGACCTGCATAATTTAATACAGATTCGTTAACATAACTGTATGATATTCATCATCCACACCGACTACACCATGAACTCTGCCGATAGCAGAAGTAACATCTGCCCCTACAGCCTTCATTGAGCCTGCATGAGTATTACTAGTTCCAACTACTGTTCCCATAGCAGGAGTTCCATCCATTGTAGCTACAGCTAATCCTGCAACCTGCACCCAACCATAATAGTCAGCAGCAATTTGACAAGGTGTAACCCCGACATATCGCCCTACTATAGCACCGGGAGCTACTACAACATCCTTATAAGGACTTTTAATTAAACCTGCTGTTTCTGTGCCGTTAGTAACTGCAATAACTGTTCCATCATCTTCATCAAGAGTTAATTCTAATGTAGCAGCAGATGCTGCATAAGGATGACTTCTGATTTTGTAAAAGACTCTTGAACCTGCTGTTGAAAGTGTTGGTTGGTTAAAAAAGAGATACCCTTCTGCATAGAGATTTATAGCTGCTGCTGCACTACCAAGTGTAACAGTAACTGTTTTAGATCCTGCAGCAGTTGTTGCTACTGCTAGAGTAGTGTCATGCTGTGCTTCAGGAGCCTCACTTGTTATAACCTTCCCTTCTTCAAGGGCAGTACCTCCATTTTCTACATAACGGTATTTTCTACCATCTGCAAAAGCCATTTCAGTACCTAATGGAAGTCTTTGTTTGGCAGTTGTTTGTTTCTCCCAACCATAACTTCCTCCAATTGTTTTTGGAAAAGACATTATCTTTCCTCCTTATTTATTTTACGGGTTTCTTATACACCCCGCCTTCAACCGATTGTTAAAAAGTCGTATAAGCTCGGTCAAAGATTACACTTATACTAAAGAAGGAGAGGTTAGATAGAGGATTTCTTCTCTACCTTGACCTCTTCCTTTACTTTTTCTTGTTTAGGATTACATGCACACTTGTCACCTTTGGCTTCAAGTCTGCATTTACCATCCCATGCAATAGGAAATATACCATATTTCCCTCTTCTTAATTGTGTTTGAGAATCACTTGGCTGATTAGGATATTCAGAACCACAAGGAAAAGGAACTGATCCGTCAGGATTAACTCTAGGCAGATGTCCATAGTAAGTTACCTTAGATGGCCAACTATCTAGCAATGTAGCTTCATTTAGTCTACCTTTTAAACCTGCTTTGTTTCTTTGACTATTTATTTCTGTCAAATTCTTTTTTCCTTCTAGTCCATAATTATGACTAACCATTTAATCTATCCTCCATTATTTATTAAGAAGTTGCAGCATGAGTTTGAATAGCAGCATCATATGTGACACTAGTACCCTTACTATCATCTAATTCAAAGACACCATAATCTGAGGTAATCACGACCTCTGTCGCTCTCATAGAGGCATCTCTCTGCCTCTCTGTTCTAGTTTCTACTGAATTAAGAACTGCCATAGCTGATTTGTCAGCAATAACACCAACAGCATCATCTGTTGAAGCATCAACAGCTAAGTTGCCATCTTCAAAGATAGATACACCATTTATAGGTTTTATTCCACTATAGAAATTCTTTAATAAGTCTACTGACCATCCATCTGTAAGTGGATAAGTCCCTCCAACATTAGCTGCTTCTCCTGCTAAATCTGCTACAGCATTAGGATGATGTAGCATATAAACTTGATTACCAAATTTATTAGCTTTAGCAAAAGCTATAGCTGCCACAACATTAGATGTGTTCATTATTGCTGCTGCACCACCTAGTGCAGTTGGAGTTAAACTTGCTCCTAAAGTAGCATATAATGAATGAACATCTGTGTCCTTCTTTCTTGCCATTGCATCACCTAACTGTTTACCAATCATTGTGAATACATTGTTTTGTTGTTCACGAACAAGTTTATCAGTTAAGATAACTTTAGCTCCGACTTCTGCTGATGTTAAGTCAACAGTTGTCATGCCAATTTCTTCTTCGTCAACAATGTCCCTTCCATCTTGTAAGTCACTAACTGTCATCTGTCCAACTTTTGGAACAGTAACCTGTTTAGCTCCCTTCGGAAGGCTGAAGCTCTCTATTAGAGCCATAGCAGGAGCATTGTGCTCCTCGGTATACCTAGCTGCTGCGATAATTATCTTACTCGCATTTTCTAGATTACCTGTTGTCGCTGTCTGTGCCATTTCGACATCTCCTTATTTTAAGGGTAAATAAATTTAACCGATGCCTGCTGCTCTACGAGCTGCTGCTTCGGTATCAGGATTGCGAACTCCTGAGTTGTAAAGATCCAATAATCTTTCCTCACTAGAACTAGCATTTGCAGGAGCTGTGTTATTATCATAGCTCTGTGCAGGGACTTGTCCTTTTTTAAGTTTAGCATTTTCTTCTTTCAATGCTCTAACTTCAGACATATGTCTTGCAGCTTGTTCCATTTCCTGAGGAGTTTGGTACTTTAAAAGTACTTCAGGATCTATATTAAATTGTTTACCAAATTGTAAGGATGCTTTAAATTGCCCTTCTTTAAACTGAATACTTTTTTGATAATTCTGTTCTGTTTCTATTTGCTGAGTTCTACTCTGATAATAAGTATCTGCAGCATGTTGTATTTGATCACCACTATAACCTTGTTGTGCTAACTGTTGTTTATAATTTTCAGTTTCATACAATAATTGGTTTTGCTGATTTTGTTGTTCAACTTGTGCCAATCTTTGTTGTGTTTGCTGAAGTGTTTGTTGCACATTGTTTTCAGGCTCTGTGGAACTAGGATAAGTTCCTACAGGCTCTTCAGCTTTAGGAGCTGAAGTTTCTGTTATAGTAGTTTCTGATGCAGTAACTTCTGAAGTAGGTTCTGCAGGAGCTTCCGTTGGAGCTTCTGTAACAGGTTCTGTCTGAGGTTCAGCTACGGGAGCTGCAGGCTCTTCAGAACTCAAGTTTAATTCAGGTTGTGTTATTTCATTTTCGTTTACCATTTGTCCTCCTATATATAAAATAAATGTTTATCTAGTTTTTGTCAATCCTCTCTCATTAAATAAACATCTCTTGATTTAGATGCTAAATCTTCTCTTCCCTGAGCAATGAAATATTGCTCTCTTAATCCTTGTGCCTTCATAATTCTTTTGTATTCTCTTGCTTCACCAAGATATTTTATCCTTTCTAAGAATTGATATGGTATAGGAAGTCTTGATGTATTTCTAGCAACAACTAATTGTTGATCTAAAGATAAAGAGTTCATTAACTTTTCATATTCTAATTCCCATAAATCCCAATTTATTAATTGAGTTCCTGCAATTCTTACTGAGTCAAACATCTTGTAATATTTATTTAAAGTATTTTTACTTTTCACATCTGATAACTCAGGTTCATCAAACTCTACATCATATCCTATTTCATGTAATTGTCCTCTTCTATAACTTTTTAACTGTCTGTATCTGTCATACATATTCCTATTTCCTTCAGGAGTATTAGGGTACATGGCTGTCATTTCAATTAACTCTGATTGAAAGTCTTTATTAATTCTATCTACATCATTAAAATAAATAGCAAAATCATTCTTACCTCTTTTAACTTGTTGTTCCTGTATTGGAGATAATTGTTCCATAAGGCTATGTCTTAATATATCTTTTTGAAATGGTTCTAAATTAGCATAAGGTGCGTTCATAATATCAAATGATGCCTCTCTTAATATTGCAGAAGCTCCCTGTGGGTAAGATCTTAATCCTGTAAACTCTGAAAGTCCTCTAGTAGCTCCTCCTGTAATTCTATCTCCCCAATCTAAGTTTCCATGAGCATTATCAAATGCTACAGAAGATAACCAAAGTGGAGTAACCATATCTGTAAAAGGCTGAACAAAGTTTGTTATAGTATCTATATCTGAATCCCCTTTCCTAAATGCAGGATCTCCCATATAGTCAGCTCCTGTAAAGAAATCCCAAGCAGTAGAAGGAGCATAAGCTAATTGACTTCGCACCCATCTTAATCCCGGATTATCTTCACTTAAAGATACAAAGTTTTCCCATTCTTCCATATCTTCTCTAGTCCCTGCCTTGTAAAAGAAGTTCATTGCCTTGGAAAGTATTCGTGCATCTGATACAAATTTAGACCCCGGCCCAACTTTTTGTCCATTCATATCAAATAAAAGAAAATCACTTGTAGAAGGATCTAATATTCTATCTAACTTGGCTTGCAATTCTTCAGGCTCATCTTCTCCTATTGCTGATGCAGCAATCTGTAAAAGAACTGTAGTTAAAGCTAATCCTGTAGCTGTATTAATCAAAGCTTTCTGAGCAAGATATCTTCTTAATGGATCTCCCTGAAGAGCCTGAACAAATAAAGCTCCTATTGCTCTTCTGTATCGTGGAGCTAATAAGAAAATTGATTCCCATAAACTTTGATTAGGATTTATTCCTAACATCCCTGAACTAAATAATCCTCTCATTGAGTTTACATATTCAGCAATAATTTTTCTTTGAGATGATTGAGTAGCAGCATCAGCAGTTACATCAACTAAATGATCTAATCCTTTAGCTAATTCAATTCCTGCTATATCTAATGTATGATTAAAAGCATTTTCAAAAGATGCCCCAAGATTACCTGTTATTTTATTTGATCTAAATGCTTCTCCTAATGCTGTATTTTTTAATATTTCAAACACCTCATTGCTTTCTGACATTAATATTTGGTTTTCATATAATCCCATTATTTTTACATTTTCAAGTTTAGCTCTGTAATTTTGAACAAATATATCACCTGCCTGTTTATCTTTCATAGTTTTATAAAATGCTTCTACAAAGCCTTTAGCTCCAATTGTATTTACTTCAGGATGATTAAACAATACAGGTAATAAATGTATGTTAAATATAGAGGCATCGAAACCTAAAGCAACCATTCTTTGCAAAGCATTAGCTTGTGACCACCAT
>Ga0208433_1000756_pt1 | contig 12837 bp, 17 predicted proteins | sample 3_EtaG_FD_184075 | JGI IMG/M metagenome (GOLD analysis project Ga0208433, IMG submission 184075) | Marine viral communities from the Subarctic Pacific Ocean - 3_ETSP_OMZ_AT15126 metaG (SPAdes) (version 2) | ecosystem: Environmental > Aquatic > Marine > Oceanic | place: Pacific Ocean | collected...
CAGCGTCGTCGCAGAGAGCGAGGTGGTCCCATCGACCACGATGCTCCCCAGGAACTTCCGATCCTCAAGTACGGGCAGGCTCATAGCCGGCTCCCTCCTTCGCCGTTAGGCGACGACCGAGCTGAACAGATAGCCCAACGCGGGCGTGGGCACGGTGAACTGTTCGGCGTAGACCGCGTCGATCTGCTCCTGGTAGCCACCGGGGAGGGCATACCGACGGATCTCCGGGTCGCCGGCTCCGCGGAAGCGGAAACGCTGAATGCAGCTCTGCGGCGTGTAGGGCGTCGGGCTCTGCGCGATGTGCGCGAACAGACAGAACTTGCCCCAGATGAACGACAGGCTCTCGGTGAGGCCCTCGGCGGCCGTGTTGCTCGAGGCGCTGCCGACGATGATCCGATCCACGTCGAGGGCCGCCGCGATGGCGTCATCAGGGACGATCCCGCCCGAGGAGCCTGTGCGGCTCCACAGCTCGAGGATCCGGTCGTTGCTGCGGACGCTGCGGTAGACCTCGTGCCCCATGATGGCGACATTCGGCTTGCGGCCGGCGTTGCTCAGGATCGAGTCCTGCGCAGTCATCGCGTCGGCGGTCGGGTCCGAGCCGGCCACGTCCCACCCGGTGCCCACGGCGGCGGTGTAGCCGGAGAAGGTGGTCGCGTTGAACACGAGGGCCGCCAGGACGCGCTCACGCACGATCCGGGTGTGCGCCATCAGGTGCGCGGTCTTGGCGCGGCGCAAGTCGTTGCCGTTGCCCTCCGCGAACTGCTGGCTCTGCCTGTTGACGTTGACGCCAAGGCCGTGCTGCTGGATCGTCCACCCCGACGTCTTGCTGATCGTGGTCGGGATGATGTTCGGCTTGTCCATGCCGTCGGTCAGCACCATGTCATCGAAGGGGCTCTCGGCCGCGAAGCCGCCGCCCACGGTGACGAAGTTGCCGGTCATCGTGTCCACGTCGAGGACGGGACAGGCCAGCGGGTTGTACGCGATGTACGCGCCGTCGTCGGGCGTGAGCATCTGCGCGTAGCGCTGGAGGAATTTGTCCTGCGTGTATGTGCTTCGGTTTGCCATCTGTTAGCCCTCTTCGTAGTAGAAAACGCCGTAGCGCACGGCGACCAGTTCGCCGTCGGCGGCGTCGTGCAGAGCCTGGCCCAAGGCCCACTTCCCGGTAGTGACCGGGATCGCTTCGCCGCTGCCGTCGCTCATTACGAACGCGCCGTCGGTGATGGTGTTGCCCGCGATGACCTTGATGATTCCGCCGATCTGAACGTCCAGATACTTGGTGTCAGTGTTTGACGCTCCCACGCCGTTCGTCAGCGCGCCGAGCGGGGCGCTATCGGCGTCGGTTGTCACGTCCATGTCGGCGCCGCCGTCGGCAAGCGCCACGATGAACCACGCTTTCGCGCTCATGTTCGCGTTCGTCTTGAAACTCTGGCAGTCCGGGTTCCACTTCTGGCCCATGGTGCTCTATGCCTCCGCGGCGTGGGTGTAGTTGATGAGGGCGGCCTTGGCCGGGTCCTTCTCGATCTCGTTGCTGGCCTGGACCCACGCCGAGGCGGCGGGCACGGCATCGTCGGCCTGGATCTTCTCCGCGAGCGCGGCGACCTCGGCCAACACGCTATCGGCGGTCAGGGCGCCAGCATCGACCGGGGCGCCAGTGGCGGCGACGGTGGGCGCGGTGGGCACCGCGGACGCGGGGAAGATGGCGTGCGCCTCATCCTCGCCCAGCGCGGCGAGCACCTTGAGGTAACGCGGACCCTGCGCGAGTCCGATCCGGCCCTCGTGGACCGCCTGACGCACGGTCAGCGCCTCCGAGCGCTCGAACAGGGCGACGAACTCGGCCTTGGCCTCGTCCCGCTGCCCGGTCATGGCGACCAGCTCGGAGGCCAGGACGTCGGCCTTGGCGGCCCTCTCGGTGAGCGCATGCAGCGCGGCCAGGGCCTCGCCCTCGGTCGCGGTATCGGACAGCGACAGGGCGCCGCTCAGGAGCTTGATGTCCATCTGTGGGACCTCCGTTGTGGGGGATGGGGTGCGCTCGGTCGCGGCCACGGGGGCCATCGACTGAACGAAGGGTGTGTTGGTCAAGGTGCCGCCGAATGGCACCCACTCGGCGATGGGCTCGCCGCCGATGGTCTGCATGAGGCCAGGCGGCGCGATGTCGATGGAGTAGCCGCGGAAGCCGCCGGCCCGGACCCGGGCGCGGCCTGCGTCGGTGTAGTGGTGCAGGCCCATCAGGCTGAACCCGCCCGCGTCGTTGGCCTCGACCCGGACGTCCGAGACCCAGGCCGCCGCCGCGAAGACCTCGCCCTCGTCGGGCTCCTCGCCCCGCACCATCCGCAGCGCGGCGCCGAACTCGGCGTGGTCGTAGCCGACCGGGGCCCGACCGTCGAGCAGGTAGCCCTCGGCCTTGATGAGCGCGAACCCGCGGGCGGCGCTCTCGAGGTCGGCCCTCGTGAACTCGGCCACGTCGTGCCCGCTCAGGCTGGCGCCGCCGACGAACCGCGACTTGTGGACGCCGGACCGCAGCATCTCGACCCAGCGCGGGCCGTCGTCGGCAGCATCGGCCGCGAGCGCGTGGGGGGCCGTGATGATGGCGATCGGGGAGGTCACGCGAAAAGCGTGCGCCCGGGCTCGGCTCGCTGTCATCGCAAGAAAACAGGCGCGGGATCGGCGGATACGCTAGTTTGGGCGTGCTACCGCGTGGTGCGGCGGCGAACGCCTGGAGTGGACATGACAGAGGTCTCCGGCTGGCTACGAGCGCCCGTTGTGGCGAAACACCTGAACGTGAGCACGGACCAGATGCGGGTTCTCATGCTCCGAACGCCTGACGGAGTGGACCGCCCATGGGTCAACATCTCAACAGGTCGGCAAGCCCGATACCGCTGGCGATCCCTTCGCGCTGCCGATGAGTGGTTGGTCCTGACGTGCCGGGCGATCAATCAGAACGACTAGAAGCCGTCGCCCCACTCGGCCAGCCCGAGGTCATCCGGGCGCACGTCCCTCTCGCGGAGCCAGCGCGCCCGCCACTTCGGATCGGCTGGCGGGATGGCGTTCGCGTTTCTGAGGTGCTGGATCGCCTGCCGGCTCACACCCTCCCGCAGCGCGACGACGTGGTCCGGGTCCTTGCCGATGCCCTTGGGCAAGTCGAGGCGCTTCGGTCGGCCCATCAGCGGGTCGTCGGGGGCAGCGGGTTCACGTTCATCCCGTCCAACTGCCCCGGCGGCAGCGCCAGCACGAGGCAGTTACATCGGTCCCCGCCCTCACAGTCCCTATAGGGCGTCGAGTACGTCGGCAGCTCGGACGCACCGAAGACGGCGCCGTCTACAGCCTCGCATTGGGCGCACGTCTCCGACTCCATCAGGTTCGAGAACATGAAGCGGGCCACGCCCTCGGCCTGCTGCTGCTGGGCTCGTGCGAGCCCGAACGTGGTGTTGACGTCGCCCTGCGCCTGGTTGCGCTCGACGCCGGGAGACAGGTCTAAGATCCCCTGAGTGACGAGCCCGACGAGGCCCGCGGGCAGCATGCCGCCCACGCCTTGAGCCTGGACCGTGGCGGCGGCCGACGCGCGGAGCCGGCCCGCCATCGTCGCGGCCGTCGTTCTGGCTATGGCGTCGATAGCCTCCTCGGGCTCGATGGCGTCAAACAGGCCCTGCTGTGCGTCCGGGCTCGGAGCGGGGGCCTTGACCCTGCGCTTGCCCTTGGGCGCTGCATAGGCGCCGGGCGCGGATGCCATCAGCCCCAACAGCGAGCCGTGGTCGCACATGCGAGCAGGCGGCGCGATGTCGACGCCGACCTCGGCGGTCCCGTCAGCGATCCGACGCGCGAGCGCGGGATCTGCCTCGATCCGCTCCAGCTCTGCGACGACGGACAGCCCGCCCGCCCGGTACACCCGCCGCAGCGCCGGGCGGATACTCTCGACCAGCTCGGCCTGACCAGGGACCGGGATGGTAGCCACGTCCCCCAGGTCGACGGCCTCGGCGTCGATGACCTCGGCGTATTCCTGCGCGATGTCCTCCCGCCAGCGTGTCAGGACCCGCGCGAGTTCGTCCTTGCCGGCGTTCGTCGCGCCGCGGGTCTCGGACAGGCGCACGGCCTCCTCGAGCGGACGCACCGCACGGCCGCGAGGACCGGCGAGCATGCGATCCGCCCGCGTCCGCTCTGGCCCCAGCTCGGACGCAGCCACAGGGGTCACCTCGCCCTCGTCCTCGGCGTCGTCCGCACCCTCGCCGCCCTCGTCCACGACCGGGGCGCCGCCCCCACCGCTCGGAGGCGTCGGTTCGTCGTCGTCGTCGGGGCTGTTGACCTCTGGCGGCGCCTCGTTCTCCAGCCTCGCCCGCCACTGCTCGCGGGTCTCCTGCGGCATCTCGGCCAGCGACAGAGCAGCGCGAACCCGGTCCTCGATCCCGCCGTCCAGCGTCAGCGCGCCGCCGGCCGAGGCGTCGGTGATGGCCTTGACCAGCTCGGACGGGTCGGCGACGGGCATCGGCCCGAAGGCCAGCGTTGGATATTGGTCGATGCCGTCGAAGTTCAGCGACAGCAGGCGCTTGAGCGGCGCCGTGGCGACCGGCCCGCTGCTCAGGGTCTGCACGATCTGCCGCGCCACGACCTCGGCCAACTGGTGGAACTCGGCCTTTTGGCTGCCGTGCAGCGCCTGGGTGCCGTTCGCAGAGCCGGTCGCGACGTGCTGCGCGAACATGCCCGCGAGCGCGTCCATCTTCAGCTGTTGCTTGGTGGCGTCGATGTCGCCGGCCCGGAACGGCACCTCGTGCCACCGCAGCGAGTAGCCGGGCGGCAGCGAGAACCGCACCGACGCACCGACGCGCAGGTTGCTGACGATGCTGTTCACGGCCGCCAGCTCGGCCGGGTTCGCCTCCGGGCCGATGACGATCTCGGGCACGCCGAACGCGGCCTTTTGCCAGCCGTTGACCTGGAGCTTGCTCAACGTGCGCCACTGTTGCCACAAGATCCAGGCGGGCCGCAGCAGGCCATAGGGCGCCGGATCGTCACCGTTCGGCATGAAGCGAGCATGTACGAGCTGCTCCGGGCGAAGCTTTACGTTCTCGGGCCTCGCGCCCGGCTCATCGCTCCCGACGTCGTACACCTCGACGCCCCAGCGCTGCGATCCGTCGCGGGCGGTGTGCGGGATCCATCCGTAGACGTTCTGGCTCGGGATAGGGGCGATCTGAAGGACGTGCGCGCCCTCGAGCACCACCCTCCCGTCCTCGTCGCGCACGGTCAGGGACGGGTCCACCGGATAGTAGGGCTGGCCGAGGATGAAGCCGCGGATCGGCAACGGTGCGAACTGCGACAGCAGGCCCAGCATCCCGCCGCCGCCGCCGCTGTAGTGGCTCTCGATGGCGACCCGCAAGAACTCGGCGTGGGTCAGCGCGTTCTTGTCGCCGCCCTTCGCCGGGTCGATCATCCACGGGCGGCTGAGCGTGGTCAGGGTCCAGGCGAGCCGGCCGGCCTGGAGGATGCTCCACTCGCGCATCATCACGTCGAGCGCGCCGAGGTCGCCATAGCTCCCGAACCAGGCCGACTGGTCGAGCCGCGGGTTCGGCTCTGTCTGGACCTCGCCGCCGGAGACATACGCGGTCGGCGGTGTGTAGTCGCGCTTGGGCACGCCGCCGGGCATCGCCTCAACGAACGCAGCGGCCTCGGATGCGATGACGCTCTGCGGCTTGCCCGAGCGCCTCGCGGCCTCGACGGTGGACGCAGGCACGGACAGGGACCAGGACAGGTTCGACATGCCGCCACGGTACGCGCCGAGTGTGGTATGGCGCAACGTGTTAGGCGTCAGGCCCCGCACCTCGCGCGGACCCAAGCAGCAGCGGTCAGCCCATCGGCCTTCGCCTGCGCCTTGACGCGCGCCCACTCCGCATCGCTGAACCCGCCTCGCGGCTTGCGCTTGTCCTCGAGGCGCGGGCGGCCGGGCTTGCGCTTGTCGGTCATCGGCCACGCTCCAAGCAGGCCGCGGCCATGGCTGCGTCGTCGTCTGCGTATCGGCTGCCGTATCCCGGCGCGAGGTCACACCGGACGCCGCTGGCGATGTCTGCTCGGACCCGCGCGACGAGATCCGCTGCGACGTCCGGGTGCGGCGCGCACAGGGGGCAGACGTGGTCGGCGGCGGCCCACTCCGCGTCAGTGTAGTGCTGGCCGCACTGCGAGCACTCCTCCGACTCGGCGACAGCCGAGCACGACGCGCACAGGGCGCCGGCAGCAGCAGGGCTCTGGATCCCGTGGCAGTCGCAGGCGCGGCACAGGTCGCCGTCGATGTAGACCAGGGACGGGTCCTCGGACGCGACGAGAAGGGCGTGGTCTACCGTACAGCCGCTCACACCGTCACAGGTCGGGTCGGCGTAGGTGGACAGGCGGAACCCCTGCGCGTCGGCGTGGCGGATCGCCTCTGCGTCGGTGTCGAGTTCGGCGAGGTCGGCGTAGGTGTCGAGCGTGATGGTCATGTCGTGCTCCTTGGTGTCGTCTAGTTGGCGAGCGCTTCGGCCTGCTGCTTGGCTGCGCGGAGGCTGTCGGCGGCGATGTCGATGGGGTTGCCGAAGTCGATGCTGACGCTGTACTCCCAGGCGGCGCCGTGGTCTTCAACCATCCCGCGGCGGGCGCCGGCGGCGTATCGGCTCGGGCGCTCGCGCGTCAGGGCGACGTCTTGGCCGGCGACCTCTGCGGCCCACTCGTTGACGTCGTACTTGGCCCAGGTCGCGGTGCTGCTGCTCATCGTGTCCTCCAGTGAGGAGATAATGACACGGGGCGTTTATCCGCGCAAGGGGAAAACACACCCCGCGGAAACTAGAACCCGTCCGACTCGCCCTCCCACATGTCGCCGACAAACCAGGCCGTGTCCGCCGGGGGCATCCTCGGCGTGGTACGTGTGCGTGCGGATGCGACGACGGGGCGGATCTTGCTCGCCGGGCCGTACCGGATCGCATCGACCTTGTCTTTGTGCGGGCTGGCGTTCCCGCCGTCCCAGCGCTGACACGCGCGCACCAGCTCGGAGGCACCCCGGCAGAGCCACAGCGCCGACCGCGCGAAGGCGTCGTTCATCACGCGCACGCCCAGGCCCACCGAGCCCGCGCCCTTGTCCGCTGCGACCATGCGGAGCCTCGAGCCCAGGGCGCCGAACGCGGCCGTGAATGCGTCGTTGACCGTCCTCGAGGTGACGTCGCCCTTGCCGCTGCTGTTCGTGTCGCCCTTCGCCTCGTCGATGCTGTCGAGCGTCAGGCCCCAGCGGGCCAGCATCTGCACCACGGCCTCTGCATCCTGGGCCACCGACGTCTGACCCGGCGAGAGGTAGCAGTCGAGGACCCACACCCGCACGTCCGCATGCGTGCCGACCCAGGCGTACAGGACGATGACCTCTTTGTTGGCGCGCTCGCCGTGGTCCGCGCTGATACCGAACCGCAGCGACGAGGCCGAGGCGGCGCCCGGCAGCGCGTCCCAATCGCCGGGCCTAGCCTCGAACGTGTTGCCGGGCCCGAAGGCGCTCAGGGTGCGCTCAGGCGCTGGGCCTTCCCACTCTGCATCCCGCCTCTGCGCGACCTCCCAGGGAGTCATGTTGGCGATCTGGTCCTCGACCTCGGAGCGCCGACGATGGGGCACGTTCTCGGGCGCGAGCCGCACGACGTGCTGTGACCAGAGCGGCTGGCCGTCCGCACCCATCGGCGTATCACCGCCGGGCACGCCCTCCACGATGTCGCGGAGCCAGAGCAGGTCGCGGGATCCGTGGCTGTCCATCGGGGTAAAGCCGACCACGACCGGAGCCCGCGTCAGGGCTGCCGCCCGCATGATCTCGCCCCACCGCGCTCGGATGGGCGGCTCGTTGATGACCACGAGGTCTGCCCAGATCCCCGCGATGGCCTGCCCGTCCTGTGTGCCCGATCGGAACATTATCTCCGACCCGTCGTGCCAGAGCAGGGACCGGGAGCCGCTGACGCTGTAGCCGCGGATCTCGTCGTATCGCGTGCGCTCGTGCAGCTTCGCCGGGGGCATCACCTCGGCCAGCGTGCGGCAGACGTCCGATGCATAGGCGTTTTTGAGGTCGGCGACGACGTACAGGATCCGAGCTGGCCGATCGGCGGGCCTGTGACGCGTCGGGTGCTTGGCGTCGAGGAACAGCGCGCACTCCTCGGCGAGAAGCAGCGACTTGCCGACCTTGTTCCCGCCCCGGACCAATATCCGGTTGGCCGGGTCGTTGAGCACGGCCCGCTGCCAGTCGGCGGCGCCCCACATGCCGAGGCCGGGCGCGCGGCGCATGAAGGCGAGGTGCGGGTCGCGCTGGCGCAACTTCTCTCGGAGCGCGTTCCGGTCGCCCTTGACGCCCAGGGCGGCGGCGCTCGCTAGGTCAGGCATTGCCCCTGTCCGATCGGATAGGTTCGCCTTCGTCGCCGTGCCTGTACCCTTGCCGGTGCGTTCGCGCCGGCTTGGAGAACGCTAGTGCTCGCGCACAGGCTGCCGGACTTACGCCCGGATCCGCCATCACTCCACGTCCCCCAGCGCCTCGGCCAGGGCGGCGGCCTGCTCGTCGCTCAGGCCGGAGAAGCTGACGCCGCCCGTGTGCTTGACCTCGGACTTGGCCGGCGCCTCGAGCCCTGTCACCTTCGCCCGGAGCGCAAGGCCCGAGAGCACTGACGAGTGTGCGCCGTCTGCCCGAGCCTCCGCGATGGCCGTGTCGACCTCGGCACGCCACTCCCTGAGCCGCACTGGCGTCGGGATGTCCTCCTCGGTCGCCCACTGCGCGCGGATGGCCTTCTGGTCTGCCCAGATGGTCTTCGGGCTCACCCCGTGCTCTTTCGCCAGTGCATCGACGTTGTGGAACGAGACGCCGCCAGGCTTCGCCATCGCCCTTGCTACGGCCCGCTGCCGCTCCACGATCTGTGCTGCTTTAGCCATGGTCTTGGAATCCGTTACCGCGTGGGTGATCAGGCGCCATCACCGGCACTTCAATCACCCGGAAGCGCTCGTACACGTACTCATAGCCCTGCGCCGTCAGCCACTCATCGACCTCGCGCTCGTTCGCCTTTTCTGCCTCCGACCCGTGCGGCACGTCCAGCCACATACCCTCACGCTCGGCGAAGAGCGCGACGATCTTCTCGCCCTCCTCTGTCGCGGCGGCTTCGTCGGAGAAGCAGCCCACTAGGCCGTGAGCGTGCGGCTGGCAGTTGCAGCAGCCGCGGGTGTGTCCCTCCAGAATCCACGCAGTCGCCATCACGCACCCCCGCCCGTGCTCGGCGTGTCTTCGCATGGCCGCTTCAGGTCGTGTCGCATGTCCGCTCCCTTCGGCGCTAGCCTACACCGCGCCTCCATCATCTCAGGTCCCATGTGTGCTGGCTCTTCGTCTCGACCCACGTCTTCGGCGCCGCGCAGGCCCGCTCCAGCCCAGGCACCCCGCACAGCGGCAGGAACGCGCGCCCCCGCAGCGCGGCAGACTCCCCCGACACCCGCCCGACGACGGCGCCGGACTCGTCCCGCAGGTCGGCGCCGTCCAGCGTCAGCCCTGCGCGTGCCAGGCGGGCCGCGTCGGTTGGCGGGGTCATCGCTGGCCCCACAACGACCCCTGCCCCTTGAGCGCCTTCGGGTCCGGCAACGCGGCCACGTCCCCCAGCGATGCCAGCGCGGCCCTGTGCCACCGCTCATCGCGCTCGATACTGTCGCAGGCTCGCCCCAACTTCCGGCACGCCCGAAGCACCGGAGCGCCGCCGCCGAACGGCTCCAGCACTCGATCCCCCGGCCTGCTGCTCGCCTTGACGATCCGCTCGATGTGCTCGTCCCGCTTCGCGCATCCGTGGCGCCCGGGACGAACGACCGGCGGCGCGCTCCAGACGTCGGTCACGCCTTGAGGGAGGGTGAACGGGTAGCGCACTGTCGGCGGCTCAAAGTCGGGAACAGTCGGGAACGCCAGACGGAGCACTTTTAGATCGGCGTCTGTCGGGGGGTATGCCTGCCTGTCTGACCCCAGATACATCCGCGACGCGACGCAGGAGACGCCGAGTACTCTGTCTAGGTCGGTCGGGTGGCAGCCTTCGGCGCGAAGCCTCTCCGAGCAACCGGCCGGGTCCCAGTCCTCGCGAGTGAAGACGTAGCAGTCCTCAGACACCGATCGCCAGATCCGAAACGTCTCCGGCACTGCATGGTAGGCGGTCAGAAGCGCGGGCCCCTTGTCCCAGCGTAGTTGGGCCCCAAGTCGCCATCCGCCCGCCTCCACATGCGGCAGCATCCGCGCGCAGCCCTCTGGCGTGCACCAGAAGTACAGCGACGACGACGGGGCCGCGAGCCTATCCCACGCCTCAAGGTGCGGCGCGTACCAGTCCGGCAGCGCCTTGGCTGACTTCGGGTCGCCAGGGAATCCGCCGATGCCGTAGGCACCGTCGCTGACGATGAGGGTGAAGGCGTCGGCCGGGAGCCTCGGGTAGATAGCGATGCCGTCGCCGTGGTGTGCCGTGAGTGTCACTCCCCCGCCTTCCGCAGCCGCCGCATCACCGCGGCCTGCTCGTCGTCCGTCATCCGCTCAGGCGGGCGCCCCATGCCGTACCCGTAGCCGGGGAGCGGGTCGACGAGGCGGCGGGGCAGCAGCACCCCGTCAGGCCGGGACGCGCCACACTCCTCGCACCGCTCAAGCGCGCCCGTGCAGGTGTTCTCGTCGCCGTCGCAGAGGCAGAGCCAGAGCCCATCATCGACGGCGGACTCCTGCTGAAGCGGCACCCCTGGGCAGCCGACGCCCTGCCAGTCGAGGACCAGGCGCATGACCTCGCCGCCCTTGCGAGCGTCGGCCAGCCGGCAGAGCAGCTCGAGGCCGTTCACGGCGACACCTGGGGCGGGGGCTCAGGGAGGTGCATCCAGTGCGTCACCGGGCCCCAGCCCGAGGACCCGTCCGGTGTGGCGAGTGCGCCCTCGACGGTGCGCCACTCGACCAGCAGCTCGCCGTCCGTGCCGTCGACCGTGACGACGTAAGCAAGCCAGACAGGCTCAGAGTCGCCCTCGGCGACCGCCAGCACGGTGGTGTCGTCGTCTGGCAGTTGGTCTTGTACGCGAGTCCAGTTCATCTCGTCTCCCCGCCGCCTAACGCGGCATCGCACGCGGCGAAGTACCGCGCGTCGTTGAGTGTCGTGTCTACGGCCCGATACCGCCCACCCCGGCGCTCAAGCACCGGGCCCAGCGCCTCGATGTCCCGGCGTACCGTGCGCTCGCACACCCCCAGCGCCCGCGAGAGGCGCCGCACGGTCCGCGCGGTGTGCCGGCACTCCTGCACCAGTCGGGCGCGGCGCTCGGCCTGGAGGACGAGGCGCTCGGCTCTGGCGATGGCGGCGGTGCGGGCGTTCATCGCGCGGCCATGACGGCTCGCGTCAGCACCTCGGCCACTCGCCTCGGGACCGCGTTGCCGACCTGTCGGTACTGGCTCGTCTTCGTCCCCTGCCACGGGTAGTCGCTCGGGAAGTCCTGCAACCTGGCGCACTCGGCCACGGTGAGGCGTCGTCGGCCTGTCGCCAGGAACAGCGTGTCTGAGGCCCGCTGCAACTTGTGCGGCTTGCCACCCTCGCCCGACCCCTTGACCTCTGTCGTCGTGACCGTCGGGCTCGGCCTGTCTGCTCGCTCTGGCTGGCTGCCGCCAGAACGCCGCACCCCAGGGTCCTCCGCGTGCAGGTACTGGTTCCCCACCGTCGGCACCGTCGGCGCTGGCTCTGTGTCGGGCGTGGCAACTGCGCCGGTTGCCACGGTGCGGACGTACATGGCGGCAGTGCCGTTGACCGTGGACGGGTTGCGCCCGCCGCCGAGGACTCGCGCCCCAATGAAGCGAGTGGCCCCACCGCCGCCTTCTCTCGCCCGCACAGTGGGGGCGGGCTCCGTGGTCGGGTGATATCGCCGCTTGCCGTGCCGCTCGGCCATGCCTGCCCCGCGCTCCATGTCGAGCGCCCCATCCAGCCCCAATGCCGCCCGCACGGTCACCCACGGCAGCAGCCCCGGCCCAAACAGCCCCGTCTGCGTCGTCGGCTCGCCGTGCGTCGGCTGGGGCCAGCAGATAGGCCGAGGCCCCGCCACGATGAACACCCGCTTGCGGAATTGCGGCACGCCGAACGACGCAGCGTCCAGCACGCGCCACTCGGCCCACGCGAACCGCTCGCGCACCCCTCGCATGATGACCTCGAGGAAGTAGGTGCGCGGGCAGCGGTCCGGGTCTGCACAGCAGCCAGAGCCGCAGTGCTCGCCCGAGTGCGTCAGCATGCCGGGCACGTTCTCCGCGATGAGCCACTCCGGGCCGAGGCCCCTGCGCCGAAGGTGGTCGATGGCGTCCCAGGTCCAAGGCCAGCCGTTCCGCTCGCCGGTCGAGCCTTCGCGCCGCCCCGCCGAACTCCAGTCCTGGCAGGGAGGTGAGGCCCACATCAGGTCGATGGGCGGGAGGTCCGCGTAGAGCGCCAGGTCCCGCACGTCGCCGACGACAGCGGGGAACCCGGCGGCCTTGAGCGTTGCTGCTGCGCTCTCGTCGTGCTCGATGCACCGGACGTGCTCGATGCCCGCGTCCCTCATGCCGCAGTCCGCGCCGCCCGCGCCTGCAAACAGTGTGAGTGTTTTCATTCGTCGCCCTCCATGCTCGGCGGGCGGCCCATCACGGCGGCGAAGCCCTCTTTCCACGCGCCCATCCCGGCCTCGTACTTCGCCCGAGGCGCCATCACGCCGTCGACCCATGCGGCCTCGTCCTCGCTCACCGGCCCGTCCCCGAGCAGCGCATCCGCCCGGCGCCGCCACTGCCCGGAGGCGCGGTCGTCCTCGATGCGGCGGGCGTACATCGACAGCCACAGCGCGACGAGCCCGCGCCTCCTCGTGGGCATCGACGCCGCA
>Ga0208433_1000763_pt1 | contig 12768 bp, 10 predicted proteins | sample 3_EtaG_FD_184075 | JGI IMG/M metagenome (GOLD analysis project Ga0208433, IMG submission 184075) | Marine viral communities from the Subarctic Pacific Ocean - 3_ETSP_OMZ_AT15126 metaG (SPAdes) (version 2) | ecosystem: Environmental > Aquatic > Marine > Oceanic | place: Pacific Ocean | collected...
GCTGGGGGTGAGACTAAGTTTGGGATTAGTAAAAGAGCATTTCCTGATACGAACATTCTTGACTTGACTAAGGCAGACGCAATCAAGATATATTGGGAGTTCTACTGGAAGAAATTCAAGATAGAGATGTTGCCAGAACATCTGCAGGGAATCACATTTGATATGGTAGTGAATAAAGGTGGAAGAGGCATCAAGATACTACAGAAAGCGGCTAACGATAAGAACATAAAAGATAAATTAATTACTGTGGACGGCAGGATTGGACGAATGACAGCAGAGGCGTGTCAGAAACTTGAAATAGATAGAGTGGTCGCTTACAATGTTTTGCATTATAGCAAAATTGTCCAGAAGAAACCATCACAGATGAAGTTCTGGTATGGTTGGTTTCGGAGAGCGGTTTCAAAATTGTAAATAATGATTAAGTTTAAATATGATGAACTACAGGGGCAGTTTGAAGTTTTAGATGACAGGCTTCAGGTGATTGGATATGCATTGAGCGGATATATTGCACAGGAAATGGATAAAGATTTAATAGTCACAAGCGTTTATCGTGGAGAGAACAAACTATCCACGCATAAGTATTACCGTGCTTTTGACTTTAGGGTTCAGCCGTCAGGTGGTGAATCTATTTATACGCCTGAAGAGATAGAGAAGATTAAGCGCTTCTGCGAGCATTTTATCTACAGTTCTAACCCTAAGAAGTATAAGTTTAAGACGTTAAGGGTACATGGACCGGTTATGCATGGTCATGTACAGTGTAATGCGGAAGGAGTAACTGAGCTTGCCTAAGCAGACGCTAACATTGAATGATTTCTCTGGTGGGATTAATAACTTAAAAGACCCAAGAGATATTGCAAATAACGAAGCTATTGATATACAAAATTTTATGGTTGATAAGCAGGGTGCTATAAGAACACGTGGCGCTGTTGCATCACAAGGTGCAATTGACAATCAAACTGCTACAGCCCAAGGCGGCTATGGTCTTTCTGTTTTTGAATTAGACCGGCAAGCTACGTCCGTATCAGTGACAGGTTCGTCTGATATTACTTTTGGCAAGTTTTTCAACTGGGCATATATAGCCAGCTCTGCTGTAAGTCTTGAGGATTCATTCCCTGTTGGGTCTATTATTCTTGTTGAAAATACTACACTGAACAATAAATATTTTACTGTGATAGCACATGAGACTACCCTTCATTGGCTTTTTGTTGATAGAGCGTTGACAGCTAACGAAGTTAATACATCGGCAAAAATATCATTTCACCCGTATGGCTCTACACTTATTGCACTATCAGATTCAACTAATGGTGAGGTAGATTTTTATTCAAAAGAGGCAGACTCGTGGGCTGCAGGTGCTATGAGCTTGCATACATCTGCTCAAACGGCGGAAGCAAGAACATCATATTATTCGATAGACCAAGCTATTCGGGCATGTGATACTGATACAATTAATAATGCTGGTATTATTAAGTGGTATGGTATGATACAGAGAACTCATTTTAATGGTGTTCAGTCAAATAATGTTGATTGTCAAGATAACTATCTCGGGTTCTTTGAAGAACTTAATTCACTTTCTCCGCCAATAGAAGGTAAGGTTCATGCATCTGATTATCCAACTGCAATTGCAACAACATGGGGTGAGACTGTCAGTGTAGGAGAGGAAGATGATATATTAGTAGCAGACTCAACTATATTTTCAGTTGGTGATTATTTTAAAGCTGACGATGAAGTATATAAGGTAACTAATATTGATAGTGCAACACAGATAGATGTAAGTGCAGCAGAGGCTGATACAACTGACGCAGGCCATGCTAATGGGGCCGATATAACTTCATGCGGGAAGGGATTTAATATTAGCGTTACACTGGCAAGTGATACTGCATCAACATGGTTGCCTGACACATATCAGGTGGCATTTAGCTTTATATATGATGAAAATCAGGAGTCATTACTATATGTTCCTACGGCTGATAATACATTTGTTGTTGCCGACGGTGAAAAGTTGCAGATGGTTGTTAGGGCAACGAGCCCATTTGGACCAAGGGTAAATGGAGGTAGGGTATATTGTAGGCCAAGTGGAAATACTGATTCTCCTTGGAAGTTACTTCTTGATATATCACTTATGCGGGGCGTAAGGGCATCATTGACATCTGATTATGAGGTGACCTCTGGTGGTCTTGGATGGACTGCAGAATCTGGCGCATTGGGGGTAGCAAATATACAGTTTTCTTCAGAGACCGTTGAGGCTCTTTCTCAAAATTTAGATACATATGAATCAATTAATGGCTATAACAGTGATATTTTGTTTAATTCAATTGGTGCTGATGGTGAGGGATGGAGAGCAGCAATTGTTACGAATAGAAGGACTTTCGTTGCCAATGTAAAAGTAAAAAGCGAATCAAGCGCTATACAAACCATTTATTCTGATAGAATTATGTATAGTATGCCAAATAAATTTGATACATTTCCATCCCATAATTATATTGATGCTGTTCTTGGCGATGCAGAAGAATATATTCAGCTTTTAGAATATGCGGATAGGTTATTGGCATTCAAAGAGAAGTCAGTTCAGGTTATTAATATATCTGACGATGCTGATACTAATTGGTTTATAGAGGAGAATATAAAACACAATGGTATTAAGTGGCCTACTGGTGCTACTAGGACTGATTATGGGGTTGTATGGGTAAATGATAATGGTTGTTACATTTATAACGGCAATTCGATTGCTAACTTGATAGACAATAAGATAGTTGATACTGGTGGTAGTTTAACACCGCCTTCATGGTCTGATTTTATTCAAGCATATTCTATGGTTGGCTATGAAAAGCAGCGCAAGCAACTTATTATAATGAAGGATTGTACTGGTTCTATTGCTACAAGTGGCGATGCATATATTTATGACTTCAAAACTAAGTCATGGGTATTTGCACCAGATTCATTTACAGACCAAAAGGAATATACAAATTTTATTTATGATTGGGATGGTTACTTAGTGACAGCATATGACAGCTCTGGTACTATGATATTTCAAAAGTGGGATAATGACTCTACTGCCACTACAGGTATGGTTTTAACAACCAAAGATATGGATTTTGGTGACCCAGCAAGGGTAAAGAAAATATATAAAGTATATGCTACTTATAAATCAAGCGCAACACAAGCGAATCCTATGGAGTACTCAGTAGATGGCAAGGCAAGTTGGACAGATATTACAACTGGTGCTGGTACAATTACAACTGGTGCTGGCGCAAGTGATACTCTGCCAATTGCTAGTGCTTGGGATGTTGCTACATTTTCACTTGCGAACCCAATTAGCTGTCAAAGTATTCAGTTTAAATTAAATCCTCCGTCTTCAGGTACCTTTGATATTAATGATATTTCAATTGAATATCGCCCACTAAGGAAAAAGGTAAGTTAATGCCTACTGATAGAGTAGTAAGAAGATTACAAAGCTCCAAGGGAGGTAGGATTGCTAGCGGAGACTCTAAAAGAGTTTCCAGTCATGCTCCAGCGCCAAGCAATATGAGTGAGGGTGAGCAGGTTTTTGCAAGAGAAGGCAATAAGCCGCTGGCACTATATAAAAAACATGCTGGCGAATTGTGGAAAACATATTTTACCAAGGATGGCGATGATATTATAGATAGGGATGCAGATATAAGTAGGAATTTAATTGTTGGTCGTATGTTTACAGCACCAAGACAGCCAGCATTCCTTGCTTACAATAGTGCCAGTGATACAAATATTGCTCTTAACTCTTGGGTGGGAATTGATTTTGATACTGAGGCATTTGATAATAATAATAATTTTGCGTCTGATACGTTTACAGCGCCAAAGAGTGGGCTGTATTTACTTTCGACTAATGTTACAATTCAAGAATTAGATGCAGCCGCAACATTATATAGGGCAAGAATTAATACATTAAATAGGATGTATGTGAGTTATATAGACCCAAATTATTCTGCCGATTTGAATTACTATACATTTAGTATAACCGCTGTGGCAGATATGAAGAAGGATGGGACTGCCAGCGTTGAAGTATATCAAACTGGTGGGACGCAACAAACAGATGTGACCGGTGGTGCATGGTTGAATACATATTTTTGTGGATGGTTTTTAGGATAAAGGAGCGATATTATGCCACCTGAATTAATGAGATTTTTAGAGTCAATGAGAACTAGAGGGCGTGCTGGCGAGTCTAGGCAGAGGAGCGGTATGTATAAAGAACTGAAAGCTCTTGAAGAATATGAGGCAGACATAAACAGACAAGCGACTACGAAATCCAAGCAGCAGTCAAGGCGAAAGTCAAAGGGCTCATGGGGAGGGATTCTTGGGGGATTGGCTGGGCTGGCAATACTTAGTGCAGCGACTGGTGGATTAGCTACCGCCCCAGCACTTGCATTGATGGGCGCAGCAGGAGCAGGAGCAGGAGTAGGTACGGTTATTGGCGGCGCTCGCGGAGGAAAGCTTCGTGGTGGAGTAGGTGATATAAAAGGCCTTACGGTACCAAAGGGTGCGTTTAAAAGATTTGAGGGGGCAAGGGTTCGTGGTAAGGAAAAGCTTGATGATATTAATACACAACTTGGAATTGGTAGGGATACGTTTAAGTCATCTATTACCTCTAATGCGCTCAATGCAGCCCTTTCTACTTATTTAGGTGCAGGAGATATTAGAGCTGCAGATGCAGGTATTAGAAGTTTTGGCTCTGCGGTTAAGCAGTATGGTTTTCCTGGTGCTATTAAAGCTACTTCAAGATTTGGTGCTACAGAGGCTGGTCGCTTAGCAGAAAAAGGTGCAGCTAGGGCTGCATCGCTTACGCCTGAGCAAATATATGCGCAGTCAGTAGAATTAAATAAAGTGGCGAAAGTACTCCGCACAGTAGCACCTTCAGCTATTACACCATCAGTAACATCTTCAGCTATTGCACCATCAGCAATACCAGCTTATGAGCCGCCAACTTTTGGCGAAACTGGTATCGGGCGGGCAGTGACTAGTGGAGGCGACTGGCTAAAGGCGCTACTAACATCTATGTATGGTGAGCAAACAAATCCTTGGCAGAGGCCGAATTGGACACCATAAATAGAATTAAAGGAATATAAAAATGCATATAAATACAAAAGTAGTTTTTGAGTGGAATCCTGAGTCTAATGAGTATGCAGAGGTACACTCAGAGGGCTTTGAATATGAAGGTGATGTTGCACAATGTCAGTATACATCCCCAACTGGTACTACACAAGAACAAATACAGGCAGCATTAGAACAGTATGGGATAGACCCATCAGCGTATGGTCTTACGGATGAACAGATGTATAATTTGTTCGGTCAGGGTGGCGGGGGTGGAATAGCTGATATCTTTGGCGTACAAGGTGGAGAATACTTTACCCCGTTTAATCCGTCTCAATTCGAGTCAAGTTTACAGGGAATAGGGCGAGAACGGCGAGAGAATACACAGATTGGAACTGGAGATATTATGTCATCATTACTCCCTAGCCTGAGACAGACCAGGCAGCGTACTGGCGGTTTTGCCGGTGGCGGTGCACAGAAAAGTTTCTTTGAAGATATAATGAGCGGCGCTAGGCAAGAATATGGAAAACTACAGTCTCAAGTTGGGAGGAATTATCAGGGGCAGCTTGGTACTCTCTACGGCGGATTGGAAAGTTGGCTAGGGGAGCAATATGATGTTGCTGCTGACCTTAATCCACAAGGTGGTGATATTGATGATAATAACTACGAACAATTCGGTGGCGGTCCCCCTCCAGCAGGTCAAACTTGCGAAGACTTAGGATTGATTGAATGTGCTAGTGGAAATTGCGTATCTATGGAACATTTGTGTGAAGGATAAGGGTTTAGGGGATACAATTTCATCGATTATACACAGTGTTTCTCGCGGTAAGATAAAGGAATGTGGTGGTTGCAAGAAGAGAAAAGAATGGCTTAATAGGAACGTTCCATATGGTAACGACTTTTATAGTTCAATGAATGTGCTTTGGAAGAAAAGGAAAATTTAATGGCGGTAAACATACAATACGAAGACCCTATTGGCAAATTAATTGAGAGTTTGCCTGGGATTCTTCTTGAGAAAAAAAGGGTAGACATTGCTGCTCAAGAGGCAGAAGACTTAAGGGATTATCGAGGAGCCGAACAAGAGCGTCTAAGGAAAGAAGCATCTGATTTGGCTGCCTATCGCGAAGATAGCATAGAGCTTGAAGAGCATAAAGAAATGATGGACATGGTAGAAGGGCTAGTTCCAGCACAACGGCTCCAAGTACTACAACATATGTTTGCTCAAAACCCGGATTATATGCCCAACGGACAGGCTCTTATTGCTGGATTAAGAATACAGGTAAACAACGAAGCATTGGATAGGACAAACTTTGCAAAAGCAAATAGCCAACTTCAAAATAAAAACATCTCTGGAGCCGCCACAACGCTTAAAGATATAAAAGACCCAAACCTTGCATCAAATCTCAGCACTGCTATAAATACTGCCAGAAAAATACAATGGGAGGTGAGTATGCCAGTACTGAGTAGAGAGATTCAAGTGGCGAAAATGAAATTGGACTCAATCAATGAAAGGTTAAAGCTCGAATTAGATGCTAGGAAATATAGTAGCGTTACTGGAAATTGGGTAGACCCCCATGGAGAGAGCGCTAAGACCATAGCAGGGCTACGGGCACAATCTAATACTGCTTACGGCGAGCTTAAAGCATTATTAGCCGGAACCCCTGTTACACCTCCTGCTGGCGGAGTTCCACCTCCTGGTGGGGTAGTTACACCTCCTGCTGGGGTAGTAACTCCTGGTGGGGTAGTAACTCCTCCTGTGATTACACCAACAACAAGGCAATATTCATTTAGAGTTACGTCAGGTAAGGCTCTTGGGTTTTTAGGCGACTATGGTATTGAAATTATAGACCCTGCAGGTAATTCAATTGAAGTTGAAGCTACTAAGGCTAACAACATAGTTCAAAAGGGGAAACGTAAAGATTTTGATAATTATCTAGGTAGAATGAAAACTTTATTTGGCGTAGACGAGGGAGAGGCAATAAAACTACTATCTAAAGCTTACGCATCCAGATTGGGAGAAGTAGGCGAACTTCAGGGTGGTACTATTTCAGTTAGAACGGTAGGGGCAGTCGACTCTGGTCTTTCGTCAGCGGACGAAGAAGCCTTGAATGCCGTCTTGCAGGAATATTCAGAAGAATAATATGCCTAGTGACGATGATACCAGGGCATTTGTACGTGAGGCATTTAATCGGGGACTCACTGAAGACCAAGTAAAGCAAGCTTTAATCCTTCGCAGACAAAAGCTTACAGCCAAGCTAGTTATCAATGCAGAAGAAGATGATAGTTGGTGGGATTCTATGCCTACATGGTGGAAGAAAGGTTATAATGAATCCATCGAAGGCTTGTCACGTCAAATAGCTACTGGCAAACCTGTATTTCAAATTCCCGAAGACTACGACCCAGGCATCTTAGAAGATATTGGTGCTACAGTTGCATCATTTTTTACCCCCACTGACATAGGAATTTTTGCGGGTGGTACGCTTGCCGGCGGTTTTGGTGGCCCGGTAGCTACTACAGCTGCAAAGGCAAGCGCACGTACAACACTTAACTTGCTGGTTAAGGCTGGCGTTAAAAGCTCGGTTGCTAAGAAGGTGGCTACATCAGGTGCACTTAAGGCTGTAGAGCGTAATATAGCTCGTGCAGTTGGACAGGGTACTGCATTAGGTTTTTATTCTGGTATAGGCGGGACACTACAGAATAAGATTGTAACTGGAGAATGGGACCCCATAGTTGGCTTAGAGGCTGCTGCTGGTGGTTTTTTTCTTGGCTCAACTGCAGGGTTTGCAGGCGGTATAGCAGGTGGTGCTACAACCAAGTTTGGTAAGCTTGTACAGGTTCCTTCTGAGATTACAGCAGAGGCTAGTGCTTTTGCTGTTGCAGGTGCGGCAACTGAGGGAAGGCTTCCAGAACTAAATGATTTTGTTCATTCTGCTGGTGTCATCCTTGGGATGCGTAGTGCAAAGGTACCATTTCTTCCGTTTAAGGGCGTTAAGGGGCTTGTTGAGCTTAAAACTAAGCCTAAATATATAAAGAAAGACGGTACTACTACATATAGAATAGCGCAGGTCAAGACAAAGCCCGACGGAACAAAGATACTCTTGAGAGAAAACCTTAAAACTGGTAAACAAAGTTGGATTGAAAAGGAAAAATTTGAGGTATTACATACTAAACTAAGAGCCCGAGATATTCCAGCTATCATTAAAAAGACAATTAAAGTCCCTGACTTTGAAAAGACAAAGCATTCCGCACCTCCTAAACCGCCACAAAGAAGGTCTCTTCTTGCAAAGGCGCATCAATTACAAAAGCTAAATCTGGACATTGTTAAAAGGCGTAAGGGGAAAACCGATAAAGAAAAGTGGGCAAAATTTAAAAAAGATAAATTTGGTAAAGAATCCATGAAGGATTTCAGCAATGAAGAAATAGTACAGTTTATGCAGGTTGTTGAGAGTCAGGCAGGTGATATGTTTAAACCAATTCCCAAGCCAATAAAGCAAAAGATTGAAGAGGCACACTGGAATGAAACTAGGGCAGATGTATTCATAGACATTAAAACAGAATCTACATTTGAACGGAATTTGCTTAGTCGCCTTCACATGAAGATGAATAAAATGAAGGAAGGCAAGGCGAAAGATGTTCTGAAAACGTGGCTACCATCTGAAGAGTCTGCATCGTCTTTGAACGACCCGCTTTCTTGGAGGCTTTTACGGGATACCAGCTTGATAGCCAAGAATGTGAGAAGAGTGGCTGATGAACGCATCTTGAAGAATTTACTTCTCCCAATAAAAGAAGCAACTGAAGGGCGCATCTCAAAAATGACAGACTTTGAGACAAAAAATTATGAGCTATTGAAGCGTGTTGCAGAAGTTTATGATGGTAAGGAAGCCAAGGGAGCTGCAGATGGCAGGTTTACAGCAGGTGATGTTATAAAGGTGGCTGCTCAGATAGGAAAATTTGATAAAGCTAACCATCATTATGTAAGGGCGGCAAGGCTCTTTTCTTCGTTTAAAAGCGGTAAGAAGGAGACACGACCAAAAGGTATTCCTGAGTCTGATTTAAAAAGGGCAGGTGTTAAGTTTAATCCAAAGCATAAGGCCGGGAAAAAAGAGATTGAAAGGCGTGATAACGAATTTTACACAAAGATGGAAAGAAAATTTAGCAAGCTTTTAGATATGTACGGTCTTGATAAGGCCATAAGAATGTTTTCACAAGATATGAAGGACTTTAAATTTGGCGTCAAGAAAAAGTATACACCACAAGATTGGCAGACAAATGTTGCTCACTTGACAGAATTGGTTCTTCGTGGAAAGTCTACAAGGCTTCCTACTGGGCGTTATCACGTAAGAAAAGCTGAAGGAATAAGAAGCCCAGAACGCATGTTGTCTTGGATAAAGAATGGTTACTATCGAGACATGGCTATGCTTCACTTAGACCATCGTGTTGGGGATTTAGGCAGACGACTTAAAAAGATTAATCCAGATAATATACGACATATAACACCTTACATACAGAGCCTTTATGGTCTGCCACAAGGGAGAATAAAAATTGTTAGTACCACCGCTGGATTAAGCTATACATCATGGCTTATGTCAGCTTGGCCTACAGTTCGTAACCTTACGCAGAACTTTGCACGTATGATGTGGTTTCCTAAGGTTGCTGTACTGCGTAACATTAAATGGGCGATGAAGAATATTGAAAATAAAAAATATTTCTCTGAGGCAGATAAGAAGTTCTTTATACAGCAGATAAGTGAAATGACAGGTGTTGCAGATTCTCATCTACTTTCATATACTTATTGGAGGAACGCACCTAAGGCAATCAGAAAATATGAAGATACATTTAAGTTTATTTCTAGGCATTATCCTTGGAGTGACACCATTAACCGTAAAATGTTATTTGCGTGGCTTAAGCCATTGCACGGAGAGGTAAATAAGTATCTGAACCATGAGGGTGTATATGCAGATAGAACCAAGGCATATGAAACGCTCTCTCGCAGGCTTCGAGTAGGTCAAATGCAGGACGTGGTTCAAGTTCATTTGCGTGGTACATTAGAGAGAAAGGCTGGCGAGAAGAAGGGTAATGATGTATTAGCGAGAGATTTTATGCAAGAGTATATTAGGCAGATGGAAACCGATGTGCATCATCAGTATTTGCGGCATGAGCGTCCTATCTGGATGCAGAAGAAGACGATGAAACCGTTTGCAGGTCTTTTAACATATTCTAATTCTACGTGGGCTAAGGTATGGAGAGAATCAAAGATTATGACTGAGAAGGGCCGTACACCAATGGAGAGAGTACAGGCTGGAGAGATTCTTCTCAATCAATTTGCAGATGTATTTGCTAGGATGGCTTTGCGTGTTGCCAGATACGGCACATCTATATGGGCATTGAAATCCCTTACAAGCGAAGAAGATAAGAACGCATATAAAAATATAAAGGCTGAAGATGCATATGATACTATGTCTTGGCTCATCCCATCGTTGGCAGCCAACAATTTGGTAGAATTGATTACCGACAGGCCTGCAACATATGGTGCTGGCGAATTGTTTGTTAGACTTCCACTTGAGATTTCTACCGTATCTCAATTTGCCAAGTCTTTCCTAAACCCCCTTTACGAGGTTATTAAAGATATTGATGATGAAGACTCATGGACAACACTTTTAAATAGCACAGAAAAACTTGGCGTAAATACGCTACCCCTTTTAGATACTATGATTACATTCTTATCTATTAATTCAGATATGTTTCATGGTAGCTTGTTTGAAGACTTTATACCTGCAGCAATACAGGGTGATATGACACCTGAAAAGATGCGTAGGCTTAAGCTTGAATTTAGAGGAAGAACCCGTGATAGGTTTAATTACATATCATCCAAGGAATTTGATGATATGGAGAAGCTTGTATACGGCGCACGTCGCATGCTTGTACATGGTGAAAGGCGCTTAGGAGAATTACGTGAGCGTGCATCAGAGCCATTTATTCATGGTATAGTACTTGAAGACATGGCAAGTAGGTTATACAGAGACGACCCAGAAACCGCTGAAAAGCTTCGCTTAATGGCTGACGAATACTTTGAAAAACATGAAGAAGCTCAGAAATTTGTTCCACAGCGTGCCGCCAGGATAGAAGGTGGTGCCCCATACGTGCCTGGGAAGCAAAAGATTATTAAAGAAATGCGTGAATTACAAGGACTACCTAGGATGCAATAATGTCAAACGGTTCCCCTCACAGTAATATTGATGCGTTAATCGCACTGCAATCTTTTAACACAGACAACACTATGGTCGCGCTTAGTGGGCTTATGGACCCGTATGTTGGTAAGGAGTATGGCGGTAAAATTAAAGGTGGTATTCCTATGCATATGCCTAGCTATTCTGCATTTATGAAATTAGCTGGTATGGAAAATTTGCCAATTGTTAGCGATAGTGAGGCAATGCAAATACTGAATAAGCTTAATATGGGTGATGTTCCTGGCGGGCTTGTTTCTTACTTGATGTCTGGGGAGGAAGAATCTAGAGGTGAAGGGAAAAAAAGAACGGGTGGATATAGCTCAGCGAGCAAATATTATCCTGACGTACCAGATACTATAAAGATTTGGAGGCCTTCTGCATTAGAACATGAACCCTTACATAGTATAGGGAAGCATCATACGGAGTCTGGTGAACTATCTTATGACGCTTTTAATAACTATAATAATATAATGTTTAGAAACTTAATTAAAGGTTTTGGTGGGTATGACAAATTTTGGGAAGCGAAAGAGATGTTAATGTCTGGCAAAGATATACGCCCAAAGTTAGTGAGGTAGTATATGAACGGTAACGGCGCACATAGTAAGATAAACTCACTGATACAAGTCGCAAACCTCGATAATATACTACAATCTGTTGGGACTGACATAACAACATTTTCACTTGAACAGATTAGCAAACTTCCTTTAGAACAAAGGAAAAAAGCTGTTTCACGATTAGGTGAGAAGGCACCAGACTGGATGCTTAAAAGTCTTTTTGGTGATAACTGGCGTGGGGCTCAGTTAATGGCTCGATATGTAGGTGGAAGTGGAGAAGATTATCATCTTGATATGTCAGAATCAAGTTGGAAGGATTTAATAAATGTTGCAAAGAATCAAGCACATACAGTTGGAGGATGGACTCCAAGCACCAATCCTGACTTCCCATCGGAAAAGGGATGGGAATATGTGAGCGGTGTTCAATCAGGGTTAATGCAAGAAGAGTATCATGACATATATAACGCATTAGGAGAAACTGCAATACGAAGAAGGCCTGTTGGTAGAGGTAAATATGAGTACCAAATAGCAGGTGAGACTTTTGATTTTTACCGGGGGGCCTTTGCAGAATACGACGCTGATGAATATGACTGGTTGAACGCGGGCGTATATGGAGACGAAAATACGAGGACCGTTTCCGACAAAGGTGCTAAACTTATAAACGATTTGTTTCCTGAGCATACTTATACTTCAGAAGTATATAATAATAACCAAAGAATGAACATTACGAGCAAACAAAGTATGGAAGAGTTCGGAACTCCATTTAGAATTAAATCAAGATATATTGGTGAATGAATATAAATAAAAATATGGCTGCTATTATAGTAGCCTTTATAACGGGTCTATCACCTATGGGAGTAATCTTAACTCAAGAGTGGATGGAACAAAGAAAAATGGAGGCAGGTATCATTGATACATCTGTTCTC
>Ga0208433_1000766_pt1 | contig 12765 bp, 20 predicted proteins | sample 3_EtaG_FD_184075 | JGI IMG/M metagenome (GOLD analysis project Ga0208433, IMG submission 184075) | Marine viral communities from the Subarctic Pacific Ocean - 3_ETSP_OMZ_AT15126 metaG (SPAdes) (version 2) | ecosystem: Environmental > Aquatic > Marine > Oceanic | place: Pacific Ocean | collected...
CCGTATACCGGGCGGCAAACATATGACGCTTGCCATATTTTTATTCTGACATAATTTTGTGTTATTGTAAACAATTTCTTTCATATCCATGAAAAGAATTGGGGCATCATGCTGGGCATCCTGCCCATGATGATACGCATCACCAGTACCAGACGCCGGGCATGTTTTTGCCTTGACCCAGACTGGCAACCTGTCGTACTATGCGATATCTTAACCCAAAACGGAGGCAAAAAACTATGGCATATGCAGTTTACATTTCAGACGGTTCCGCATGGCATCTCGCCGGTACCACCCAGTCCCTCGATCATGCCAAGGGAGCGATGGAGAATATGCGCGGCGAAAACCCTGGGCGGGTCGTCCAGTACTCCGACACCACCGATCTCGCCGTATCTATTTTACATTCGCCGGTGCCGCAACCACCACCAACACAACCAATGAATTCTTCTGGATACTTGGAGCCGCCTATATTTGGCATACTCCGCCAAATAACGGACAAGTAAAGCCCCAAGTAATCACACAGTATCTACTAAGTAATGGCACACAAAGTGCCATTACTTTTTTTTGTTTTATTACCAAGTAAAAACTAGTCATAGCCGGAACACCATTAAGTATTCGCCAAGTATTCGTCAAGTATTCGTCAAATCTATACTCAAAACTATACTTGATAATGCAGTTGCGAACCACTCGCAACTGGCCGCGCGGGGGGTGGGTGGGTGGGGAAGCACCTCTAATGTATATATAGCACCCACGCCAAAATGTAGAAATTCTCACGTTTTCTACTATTTCATGTACATATAGTATATCAGTCCTCTTGCTCTATTGGCTCTTTCCATGTATGGTCCTCCACACATGAGGTTTCTACTATAAAGAAAGGTGTAGAGAGTGGCTGACAGTAGTTATGCGCGACGCCGAGTGATGGAGGAAACGCTCATTCTAAAGGATGAGTTCAAGCGTCGAAGGGAAAACGATCCTTTACAAAGTTTCTCTTTATTTTCTCCCCAGAATACCTTTGTGGAGGACATGCTAATCCGACGGGTAAAGGAAGGATATTATATAGGAGCGAATAGATCGGGGAAGAGTGATGCAGGAGCCTATCTAGGTTCACATTTAGCCCGCTTTGGCTTCGACGGCGAGAAAGGATTCACATATGGGAGGGGAAGTAAGATAGGTGTACGGGATATGGCGACTAGTGGATGGGTATCCGCTATCGATTTCCCGACGTCCCGTGATACTATTCAACCCAAATACTTCGATAATGGCTTCGTTCCTCCTGGTTCCACACATGAACCCTTCATTCCTGCCCGTGAGATAGCAGAGTGGAGAGTATCCGATCAGATCCTTAAACTCAAGAATGGCTCTATTATCGGTTTTAAGAGTGCAGACTCCGGTAGGGTAAAGTATCAAGGTGCGGAGAAGGATTGGATTCACTTTGATGAGGAACATCCAGAGGGAATATATGAAGAAAGCGTTATTCGTGTCGGTGCACGGCCCCTCTCCATATTTACTACATGCACCCTTCTCCCTCCTGAGGGACAGATTGGTGGCGTTACATGGATTTTCACAAAGATTGTTAAGCCGTGGAAGAAGGGTCTTTTAGAGAACATTGGCGTGTATAACGCATCTATATATGACAACCCTCACATCAATACAGATGAAATAGCGTTCCTGGAGAGTAAGTATCCTGAGGGCTCAGCTCAGAGGCGTATCCGTCTAAATGGAGAATTGATAGCAGGTTTGTCTGGTGCTCGGGTCTATTCCGGTTTCGACTATCGACTAAACGTGCGAGAACAACCCGAAATCGCGTTGCGACGGCCTATTGCCTGGGTATGGGACTTCAACGTAGAGCCAATGGTATGTATTATTGGGCAAAGAGAAGGTTCCTTGTTCCGAGTTCATAAGGAACTTATATTAGAAGAAGGTAGCATCCCTGATATGGTAGAGCAGTTTCGTATGACTCACCCTTATCACATGGCAGAGATATGGCTCTACGGCGACGCTTCTGGGAATAGTCGCACAGCACAGACTAAAGTCTCCTCGTATAATATAATTCTTAAGGAGATGATGGACTATCCTACTCCTTGTCGTATGAAGGTTCCAGAAAAGAATCCTGGCGTCGTGAATAGGATAAATAGTGTGAATAGAAACTTCAAAGATGAGGAGGGTATATGTCAGATAGAGATAGACCCCTCCTGTATTGAACTCATAGATGATCTTGAGCAAGTTGTGACGGATGGTAAACAGGGTATTAAAAAGACATTCAATAAGAGAGACCCCTACTATCGTCGCACACATATGTCTGATGCGCTCGGTTACTGGATCTTTCAAGAAGCACCTATAACGCCGGTACAGACGGAGGCCGTCAGATCGGGTTCCTCCTCTGTTCCTTCACCGAAGTATGGTAGAACATGACTTATATTGACAACGAGGACACAGGACCATATGCTTCTCCAGATGCAGTAGTGATTTGCCGTTTATGTGGCAAGGATCTTCCTGCGGGTGGCACACGACGTATTGGTATATGCGTGGAGTGTGTAGCTAACGAGCGGTTTAATCATATAGAGATACCAGGACCAAGATATGGTAGACGAACCAACTAACATTGAGAAACAACCAGGGGAAGATGTTCCCGTCAAGGAGGGGGACGACGACCTCTCCGTGATGAATGCTATTCGGCAATATAAAACTGAAGCCGAGGATGCACGTCGAGATAGACTACGGAGGAATAAAGATAATCGAGGGGCATACATGGGCCAGCAGGACTGGACTCATAAGAAGAAGGGACAGAGTAAGGAGTTTCTACCTAAGACACCCGCCGCAGTTGAACAGTGGGTTTCCTTTGTTAAGAGGGCACTGACACAGTTCGGTGACTGGTATGAGATTGAGCTAGGAAGGATGAACAAAGGTCCGTTGTCGGGAGCAGCTATTCGACGACTCCTCGACTGCTTCCTCGACAATCTCATCGTAGAGGATAACAAAGAGAGTGCTTTCTCTACCCTTCTGTCGGATGGTATCAAGGTAGGTTCCTTAGAATCCCTTGTTATATTCAAAGTCCACGGAAACCTTGTCAAAGAGACTCGATTTGAGATAGAACCGGGTCAGGTATTCTTAGATCCTGTATCGGGTCAGAGAGATGAGACGCCTGAGCGCCTCGTTGATAAATCAATGAAAAGGTGGAAACTCCGTATTGATCTTGTACGTCCTGAAGACTACCTTGTAGATCCTACAGGAGCCGGCTTATACGAGATACATTCGGTAGAGCGGGACCTCCACTATGTAATTGATCGTGCTAAGGAAGGCACATATGATCGCGCGGCTGTAGAACTCTTAACGGAGGACTTTCAAAAGAAGCGTAACAATGAAAGACGCGACCCCGAGGACATGGGGCAGAACGAAACCTCGAAACCCTCTTTCCGTAAGCGGGTTGTGATAGATGAGTTTTGGGGAACGATCTTGGACTCCGACGGCAAGGTTGTTCATAAGAACGTAGTATGCGTGATGGCTAACAATAAGTATCTTCTCAGGAAGCCAAGGAAGAATCCTTTTTGGCATCAGGAGAGTCCATTTGTTGCGACACCTCTTATTAGAGTGCCCTTCTCAGTATGGCACAAAGCTCTGTTCGACCATGCGGTTGAGCTTAACTTCGTAGCTAATGAGCTGTTCAACCTCATTATCGACGGCGGTATAGCGGCTGTTTGGGGCATCAAGCAGTTGAAGGTTGACGCCCTGGATGATCCACGTCAAGTATCGGATGGCATCCCCCAGGGAGAGACACTCGTAGTTAAGGGCTCATTCCCTGCTGGGGATAAGGTTCTTGAGACTGTAGCACAAGGCCAGGTGCCGGGAGATGCTATGGCAGTTCTTGAAATGCTCTCAAGAGAGTTTTCCGCTGCTGCCCTTTCCAACGAATTGAAGATGGGCAATCTCCCAGGGAAGCAGGTCAGAGCCACTGAGATTGTCGAACTATCACAGAGTCAAGCTGTCACTCTCGACGGCATAATAGCAGATATTGAGCAAGACCTTGTATCAAAGACACTTCGTAAGAGCTGGCTCACTATATGTCAGTTTATGGACAAAGTTCCAGCCGAGGAAGTCATATGTGCGATTGGCACTGAAAGTGCATTTGCCCTATCCAATATGACGCCTAAGCAACGATTTGCTGCTTACTCCTATGACTGTGCCTTTAGAGTCCACGGACTCTCCGCAGTTCTGGCGAAAGCTCGCGACTTCCAGAAGATTATGGCCCTTATGCAGGCTGTCTCAACTAATCCCATCCTTCTCCAAGCATTCTTTACAAAGTATAGTCCAGATCGTCTTCTCTCGCATGTTATGAAAACCCTCGCGGTTAATCCCGAGCAGATGGCCCGTGACGAGGAGGAGATGGTCAAGATGCATACTGAACTTCAGAACCTTGCTACTTTCCAAGCCCTTACATCAGGTAATACAGGAGGTACTACAAATGGAGGTGGGGCTGGTCCAGGAGCTGAGAGTGTGGGTGAGCCGGGTCTCCCCGCTGAAATTAACCAACTTGTCAATCCCGCGACGGGCATGACGAGTAATCAATAGTACCCTAGAGCTATCCTCCTCCTATTTCGGCTAACGTATCAGGGAAGGGACGCATAAGGGACAAGGCTTCATTTGACCGTGAAGCAGAGTTAGAGAGTGGTGTTTGGTCAGTTTGTTGTTTGCGGCTTGGCATAGAGGAAGATCGCCGATGAACTTCGACGCCAAGCCTCGCAAACTATATAAGGAGAAAATGATATGCCAAAAGGTAAGCGAAGCGCGCAAAAGCCGAAAGTCCGAGAGGTAGGTCCACCTCACCGAACTCATTCATCATCTCGTATGGCTATCGGAGGAAGGATTCTTCGAAAAGACGTCGGGAAGATGCAACTTAAAGAGCTGCGAGAGAAGAGGTTGAAAATGGTACCTAGCTTAGTTGGAAAGAAGTAATAAAATGGATTTGCCTTGGGTGGTGCATGGTAGTAACGGCAGGGATGGCGTTACTACTACCGGACCAACATTCGACGCCGAACTGAAGGAGGGAAGCGTTTCCCGTTTCGAGGTGACACCGGAGGAGGCCGGACTCTCTGACTCCTCGTCCGAAGCCCTGCTGAGTGGTAAGGTGGAGGAAAACGTTGCCATGATGCGTGCCTTTTTGGATGGTGAGAATGGTTCCCTACGCAATCTTGTGCTTCTCAACAGCGCCGCGGCGTTGGTCATCGCTGGCCACGCCAAGGATCTGACTACAGGCGTGGAACTATTAGTGCGGGTCATTGACGATAAATCATTGACGACTCTTTTGAAACTGTTCAGAGTTGGTCCTGCTAAGGTTGACTGGGATCGTGTTGCTAGTGAATGTCCATCTCTTTTCCGTTTAGCTATGGATATTAAAGAGAACGGACTTAAAGAACCTATCATACACGATCAGGATGGTAAAATAGTAGATGGAGTTCATCGCTTATTCGCTTTATGGTTACTCAATTACGAAGGTGAAATACCGACTAAGGAGGTTAATAAAAGGTGAGTGAAATAACAAAGGAGCTTATCAGCCGTCTGGAGGTAATGTCCACTAACACCTGTCTCCCTCTTGAACGAAGAATGATTGATACGGCTGTATGGTTCCACAAGAATAAGGACCGTATACCTAGAGAAGCCCTTGACAAGCGGGTTGACTTTCTTGAGAAAACAGTTGACATTTTTCTTGAGATGATGGCTATGTCTATGGATCGTATCCAAAAGGCGGAGGGTCGACGGAAGAGTGACTCTCTTTGGCTACCTAATGGTATGACTATGACTGGCGATGTAAGAGAGTTTGATTGATGCCGGATAACAGTACAAAACCTCAGAAAGGAGCGAAATAAAATGAATAAAGACCTCGACATAGACGAAACTCTTGAAACAGTACATGAGGGCCAACGTGCTCGGATTGTTCGTGGCTCTGTAGACGAATACCTAATAGATCAAGAGGAAGATATACTAAACAGAATGGTAGCTGCATACCGGGCTGATGGATTGACCGATGATATGATGCGCGGTAATGTAGGCGAAATCTCAGCTCTACGGGCGTTTCGTGAATATATCGAAAGCACAATTCGTAGAGGCGTAATGGAAGCAGAGAAGGAACTTGGAAATGGCTAAGAAGAAAGTTAAAGAAACTGTTGAGAAAACTTACGAGGAAGGTGATCGCGCCCCTGGTGAGGATGCTCCAGTTGACGATAGTCATATAGGAACTGATCTTCCCTTAGATGAGGCGGAAAATGAGGAACCTGCTCAGGTTGCTGATGATCTTGAGGAAGTGCTTATTGACGGAGTACGATATATGTTACCTGCGGACGCAGCAGCTTCATATAGATCTCAGGAGGAACGTACTGCAGATGAGTTAGCATCTCTTCGTGCTAATCCTCCCTTAGCTGAACCAATCTCAGGGAGTGTTATAACTGAGGACGAGAGTGAGGATATTGAGACTCTTCTTTTCACAGATCCAAAGAGGGCTCTTGATCTCCACGCAGAGCGTGTTAAGAAAGAAGTTTCCTCAGAGATGAGGGATCGTTACCAAGCCGAACGTGCTAAAGAAATGTTCTGGGAGGATTTTTATGGAGAGCATCCAGAACTGGTAGATGAGAAAGACTATGTAGATTTTACTCTTAATAAGCATCTTGATGGACTATCCAATCTTAAAGGCAAGAAGGCGCGAGATGAGCTCGCTAAGCTAGTGAAGGGTGGCATCTTGAAACTCATGAATAAAGGTAGGAACGCGCAGAATAACGAGGAGGGTGAATCCTCCTTGGAAGGCGGCTCCGGTGGTTCGTCCAATTTTCCCTCTCCCGACGGTACGCCGCAGGGACTGGAGACAGGGCGGTTGTATTCATTATCTGATGCCTTAAAAGAGCGTAAAAAGAAAAGGCTTCAGAAAAATAGAGAGGCATCATAAATGGCCCAATTTCAGTGGCAATTCGATGCTCCTTCGGGCGTCTTTAAGTCTCACGCCATGTCGCGTAAACTTTATATGGCTGCCCTGGAGAACGCCGTGTTCATGGACTTTGTTTCGTCCGTAGATGGATACGGCAGAAAGATGGGCGATACCGTCACGCTGACGCGTATTGCGACCATGACTGAACCGACCTCTGCAGATTTGACAGAAGGCGAGCGCATCCCGGAAGATACGTACAGTATCTCTACCACCTCGATCACCGTGAACGAGATTGGTCGGGCCGTTCCCTTTACGTCCTTTGCTGAGGATCTTACCTTTTTCGACTTGGAGAATGGTGTCCAGCGTCGGCTTCGTGACCAGATGGGTCAGGTTCTCGACACTAAAGCTGCCACCGCCTTCAAAACGGCTCAGGTTAAGTACATTCCTACCGGCGTAGCAGCTGGCACTTTCGATACCGATGGTACCGCGAGTACAAGTGCGACGGCCAACTGGAATGTTTATCATATTGAGGAGGTTCGTGATTACCTCTTTGATACCCTCCAAACCCCTCCACTTGAAGGCGACGACTACGTAGCTATTTTCCGTACGTTGGGTCTTCGAGGTATCAAGAGGGATCCAGCTTGGGAGGAATGGCATAAGTATACCGACCCTCAGGCTAAGTATAACAACGAGATTGGACGTGTTGAAAACATCCGTCACGTTGAAACTAACCATGCTAATGCTCTTGCAAAGAAGGGTACCGGTTCGGTGCTTGGTGAAGGTGTTGTGTTTGGTCAGGATAATATCGCTATGGCAGAGGTGCTTACCCCGGAACTTCGGGCTGAAGCAAAAGGTGACTTCGGTCGCTCCCGCGCTGTTGCTTGGTATGGCATCCTGAACTTTGGTATTATCTGGGATACGGCCAACGCCGGTCAGGCCCGGATTGTTCACGTAACTTCCTCGTAAGAGGCATCCTTGATGGATGTATTTATAGGAGACTATAGGTGGCTTATACACATAGTAAATATGAGGTCGAGATAGTTCCGGCACAGGGAGCAACTGCTGCCGGTGCTACAGCAGTAATGAATGGTCTTGATCTCGCCGTGACTACAGTAGCGGGTGTTTGGGGGCCAGGTTTTGTTCCCCACGTCATTCGTGGAGCCGGTTTGGTTCGTGTTGGTGCTCAGGCAACTGGTGCTTTCGGCGGCGCTCCGGTAGGTGTTCGGTTCGAAGGAGACATCAGTACCCCTGGTACTCCTACGCATCTGTTCACCATTTCTCTTCCTAGTGGTGCTCATGGGCATACTTCGATCTATCACAGACCGACTTATTACATTGAGCTGAAGCCAGGTATGCAGTGTGAAGTTCACGCAACTACAGCTGCTACTGCTGGTGTCTATGCGAAAGCTATGCTTTATGTAGAGCCTCGTTGGGAAGAGCCAGGAAACGTAACGACTATGCAGGCCGCTACGTAATGTCAACCCAACTCTCTTAGCGTTAGTAACCCCTGGTATCCCGAAAGGGGGAGGGCTAATAAGAGGGTAAAGGAGAAAGTAAATGGCAGCACTTACTGCAACTTGCTGGACTGTAACGATCGAAGATCGTGCAATCTGGGGCAAGAAGAAACGAAATCGGTGCAAGCTGGTTTCTAATACAGGAGCTAGGTTTTATCCCTCCTCAGGAGGATGGCCTCTCCCTACTTCACTAGGCATGGTCAGGAACGTTGACTATGTTATTATTACTCAAGGGCTTTACCCTCCTTCGGGTGCTACTGGCGCAGCTGGTTCTATCCGTTGGAACTATGTAGCTACTGAACATAGTATACATGGCTATTGGGAGACAGGTGCTACTAGTACTAATAATGCCGCCCCAGTTATGCAGGGTGAACTTCCTACAACCTGGAAGCCCTCAGCTTTTTCATCAGCTGGAAGCTCAGTTATGTATGTAGAGGCTGTTGGTTGGTAATAACTTTCTATCAATAAGGAAAATAACATGAAGAAGAATCGAGCGGATAAGGATGAGGGTCTTTTCATAGACCCTCTCCTGACCCGTCCCGACCGAGTCGCGATCGTGGCTCTCGGGGCGAGTGCGAAAAGCTTCATTATGGAGCAAATGAGTAACGGTGGTATGAATAGTCCATTCGACGAAGTTTGGACTGTTAATCGAGGACTAAGAGGATTTGTGCATGACAAAGTTTTTTGTATGGATGACCTTAAGTGGTTGGAAAAGAGGAATAAATCGTATGCTAACTTTCTCAAGAACCATGATAGACCTATTATCACAAGCACTCCTTATCCCGACTATCCTATGTCCATTCCCTATCCTCTGCACGAAGTCATGGAGACCATCGAGGATGACATCTTTACACAGAACACGATAGCTTACATGGTTGCATATGCTATACATACTGGAGTGAAGGAACTTACCGTTTACGGAGGAGATTTTGTGTATCCAAACGGCAACTTTTCCGAGAAGGGTGGACAGGCTGTTGCCTATTTGCTCGGCATGTTCAAGAGTTTAGGTATGTGCCACCGTTTGCCGGGGGACACCACTCTGCTTTACGCAAACACGGTGAAACCTCAACCTGACGGCACTATTAGGCGTACTCTCTATGGGTATCATAGAAAGGAAGAAGTAGCGGAGGACGTTGAGAAAGAGAAACAGCGAAAGCGTAGACAGAAGGAGTCAAAGTAATGGGCCTTTCAATAGACCAAGTTCACAAGATGCGGAAAGATAAGTTATCTCAGAGAATGATTCTGACAGGCAAGAATCCTTATGTTCGCTGGATCTCTGAGGGTAATTTTCCAGTTAACTGTCAGAATGGTCGGTTTTATACTGATGGAGGTGATCCTATCGCCATCGCTGATGTGCCTAGTTGGGTCTGGAATGAGGCGCGGAAAATGAATGAGGAAGGTAGGAAGAACGTAGGTCTTGTGCTTCCTGAGGAGGGAGCTGAAGATAAACCGGAACCTAAGGAGGAACCTCCACAGGTGAGGATCGAAGATGAGCCAATCCGTACACTGGTTGACGAAGTTTATGAGTTGAAGGCTGGTGAGGACTCTCATTGGACCAAGAAAGGACTTCCTGATCTTAATACACTTAAGGAAAAAATGGGGAGGTATGTTAGCAGGGGCGAGGTAGAAGAAGCAGCTCCAGGGTATAAACGACCGTCATAGGAGAATTAAATGGCTACTGCGATTGTTATTTCTGATGGTAAGTATGTAAGTAGAGGAGTATATCGACAGGTATGGGATTGGTCGGCCACTACTGCTCTCGCCGCCACAGCTACTGGTTTTGGCAACCCTGCTGTTCTTTCCAACTATGTTGAGTTGACGGTAGAGGTGTTTGGGCCTACAGGAGGTAGTACTAACGTCCTCGTTGAGGGTGCTTTACTGGCGACGGGTCCATACCATGTTCTTGAGAGTGTAACATCAGGTGCGATGAACACAAATAGTGCTGTTACGGGGAAGCTGTTTACATGCAGAACAACTCCTATATATGTAAGACCTAGGGCGAGTACCGTAACTGGTGGTGCAACACCGTATGTATCTATAGTGGCTAGGTAAGTGTCGTACCTTCTGCGATGGGCTAAGAAGAGAGCTAAAGCTAGGCGTATAAGAAGCATACGTTCCGGCTACCTACCTGACTATTTGCTCATGGAAAGTGGAGATGTTCTACTTCGTGAGAATGGCGATGCCTTACTAATGGAGTGAGTGATGGCTTCTTCTAAAATATCAGACTTAACATCAATAACAGGCGTAAATACAGCATCTGGCGATCTTTTCCCCGTTGTTGATATAGATGCATCAGCAACAAAAAAGATTACTAGAGATGAGTTAATTAGCAGGGTTATAACTGATACCGGCAACGTTGTTGCTTCTCAGATGTTTAGCAATTAGCAGAGCTTAGGGGTGAGTAAATGACTGCGGTTGGATTATTTATCTTAGGTGGTGTCGTTGGCAGGATGAAGGGTGGTTGGCCTGGCTGGCTTAAACTTCCCAAGGTGGTGAAACGCCTGATGATGGCTGCTTGCTACGTCCTCGCTTTGTGGCTTGCTGGAGTTGCTATTTTACCGGCGGTTCTAATCGGCGTAGTGTTGCCGTGGTGGGGGATCGTGATGGGTCATGGTTCCTATATGGACTTAGCCCTAAGTCCCGGTAAAGATAACGAGTTCTTTGCCCCAGTCCTAAATGTTATTCCAGGCCTAAGTGAAACCGACGGTCCTAATTATGTGCGGGATTTCGTGGGTATGGCCCTCACTGGACTTACTCTTACTGTTCCTGTAAGTATCGCCCTAGCATTTATAGGCTATCCTACTTGGTATTGGGTAGTTGGTGTTGGCAAGGCGTTGTCCTATGCCGTGGGATGGCTTATACAACCTAATGACGGATCGCGTCAATCACCCCAGTGGGTCATATCCCTGCTAGGTATCAATGGTGGTGGCACTATAGGTGAATGGCTTTGGGGTTCTATATCAGTTGGAATGCTTTATGTATTCTTAATGAACGGTCCTTGGTAAAAATCACTTATAGTGTTTATTCATTAAATTGAACAGCATGGCCCTCTCTGACCATTTGTTCATTTATGTTGATATTATTGACCATTAGTGTTCCAATAAGTCGGCCGTATTTGCCTCTAGAACCTTTTCTTTCTGTAGTTAAAACAAATTCATCTAATAATAATTGCTTTAATCTTTCTTTTGCAGCATTACCAAATTTCTTTTCATTCAAATCTTTGGTTCTTGTTTCGGGCGCATCAATTCCTTTCAAACGAACTCGTTCTTTTAACTTAATATCAAATCCCAAGTCAATAATACAGTCAATTGTATCGCCATCAACCACTCTTACTAATTCTGCTTTATATGTATACATATTTTACTCTCCATCCAACTCATCCAGTTCAGTCTCAACGTCGTCCCAGTCTGGTTGGGCATAGGTCACACTAGGAACAACCACCCATATAAACAGCATTACCAATAAAACCTTTATTCTACGCATTTTTCGTCCTTTATTTGTTGTATGCTGGTGCCAATTGCTGAAATCTCACCCGTCAAATCCACAATCCTATCCTCATAATTGACTTTATCCAACTCGGAGATGAGTTCATCATCCAGTCTGTCCCTTATGGACATCCGTTCGGACTTGAGGTCGTTCCGCTTGATGTTCTTGGTCAACACGATTACAGAATTGATGACCCTACATTCTAGTAACTGGACCCTCATTTCCTTCGCAAAATGAGTGTACATCGTCATTCCTGCACCAACCAGCGCACAAACACTAAGGATGGTGCCAACAATTAGATGAATTTTGGGTAATTTTTGCATTAGCATCTTGACAAACTCGCCTTTTTATAGTATAATACACTTTATAAGATATTTATAAGATGGGCATTATTACATGACTATTTGGATTGACAAGAAATTTCTAAATAACATCTCAGTTCAACTTGAACAATTCAAGTGGAAAGACAACAATTTAGCCAATTGTAGGTGTCCTGTCTGTGGTGATTCTCAAAAAAACAAGTATAAAGCGAGGATGTACTTCTTTGAACGGAAGGGGTCATACTTCGTCCATTGCCATAACTGTGGTTACAGCAAGAGTTTTAAGAACTTCTTGAAACGTCTGGATGGCAAAATATACTCAGAATATTGTATGGAGACCTTCAAGGAGAGTAGCAACTCAGCATCTAAGAGTACGGGGAAAAAGGCGCCTGGTCTGTACTATAAACCCCCCGAATTCAAAAACCCCACCAAAGTTACACTTTTAGATGGTATATTGCAGCGTTTAGACACATTACCAGACGATAACCTTGCAATACAGTATGCCCTCGGGCGACACATACCGCGGGGAAAGTTCGGA